>Ga0082212_10011093_pt1 | contig 11445 bp, 10 predicted proteins | sample TergutNt197P3_FD_71548 | JGI IMG/M metagenome (GOLD analysis project Ga0082212, IMG submission 71548) | Neocapritermes taracua P3 segment gut microbial communities from Petit-Saut dam, French Guiana - Nt197 P3 | ecosystem: Host-associated > Arthropoda: Insects > Digestive system > Gut ... | reverse complement strand
CCTGTTCGACTCCACTGGGATTCGTACCTGACCGTCGGCGCCGGTGGCGGGAACACCCAACCTTCCGGGCCAAGAATGGCCGGCCACCTGCGCTAGCAACGCCTTTGGTTCCGGGAGCAGCGCGGCCTGTTCCGGGGAGGTGACTATCTCGACGACGGCAGAGCCGATGGCGCCCTCCATGAGCGGCTGACCAGCTCCGACGCCGGCTCCAACCGCCACCCCCGGGCTGAGCGTCACCCAGGCCGGAAGTTCCGCGAAGAACGCCACGTCACCTAACCGCACCACTCCGTCAGCGGGGAAGCCTACTTCGCGCTGCCAGGCGACGACCGCCCGCCTGGTGTGGTCACGAAACACGCCATCCGGCTCCACGGCTAGGTGCTCTTGATCCACCAGGAACTCCTGCAGTTGCCGTACGTCCGGACCGCGCGTGCCGACCGTCAGATCGCGAGAGGCCGGAACCTCACCGGGCACGGCAACCACGGGGCGAAGGGCTACGGACAGCAGTTGATCGCCTGCCTCAACCCGACCTGAGTCCGGCAGGTCGACCGAGGTAACCACTCCGCCCTGAGTAGCCCAAACGAGCGGGGCCATCGGCCAACTGCCCTGCGCCTCAAACCGCACCTCGTGGCCCACCGTCCCCACCGTGACCTCGTGCGAAACCGGCGCCTCGACCACCTGCTCTGCCTCGTCGGCGGCAAAGCCTCGACCGGCCAAGACGCCGGCCGCGCCGGCCACCAGGGCAAACGTCACCCAGCCCGCCGCCGCCAGCGTTCCACGCTTCCCGGTTCTACTCATGCATCCCTCTACTCGAAGAAGTCGGGCCAGGGGCAGGCGCGAACTGCGGCATCGAAAGGTGTCCCTTCAGCGATTGCCATGCCGGTCGGATCGAAGTCGCTCCCTCCCAGACGAAGCATCTGATCGACCACAGTCTCCAAGGATGGAGGCGGAGCCGTGATCATCCCAGCATCAGCCATACAGTTGAACCAAGCCAACTGCCTATAGTAAAACTCCGTAGCACTCTCCACCGTCGAAGGCGGCGATATGTCCGGATAACGATCTTGGCAGTCAAGAATAATTTCTAATGTACGATCAGGCCCAAACAAGGTATTATCTACCTTTGAACTTGGAGGCTCGTTCGGATTTCCAGGGAACACCTCTATTCCCCACTGTCGAATGCACTCAGCGGTTGCATCATTGCGTTCGCGCAGCGTCATTGGCCGAATGTCTTGACTTGCCCCAGACTCCTCCTCGAGCTCAACAAAGGCGTCATCGACTGAGGGTGATGCCTCGACAGCGGTCGACGGCACTTGAGGCCCATCCCCGTTATCGGCAGAAAGGTCGTCAGCCGAGGATGCTGTCTCAACGGCGGCTGATGGCGCTTGCGAGCCATCCTCGTTATCGGCAGAATTGTCAGCGGAGCAGGCCGTCAGGGCGGCCACAAGGACAAAGGACGCGGCAAGGGCCAGCGTGCGGCCCAAAGAGGCAGGGCCGCACGCTGCGGAGTGGTCGCCTAGACGGCGTTCATTACACATGCAGGTGTCCGGCTGACGATTCGGATGCCCGCAGTCATGCTCCAGGTCCCGCCGAGCAAGCGGTTTGCTCGTTCGGTCCGAGTCAAGTTGCCTGAAGTGCCTGGACCGCTGTTGGTTACGGTGCTGCCTGGCGCCCTCATCGACCATGAACCCTGAACGGTGGCCGTGAGGACACCCTGCTGCTGGTTTGGCGTCAAGCAGTTGTGGGTACCGCTGGCAGATGCAGCATGTGCCGGGGTGGCCGCTAGGCCGATTGCAAGTACCGCTGCCATCGCCGCGGCTGAAGCGCGTCGTAACACGCTAGATTGGAGCTTCATTGTTCCCTCTCGTCGTGATTTGTAGTTGCCGGGCCCGCATCATCCGGGACGTTTGTCCGGATGATGGTCGCAACCTATCGTCGCTGAACCGCCCTGTCTAGGCCTGCTCGGGCACTCCAGCCGCATTGGCCGCGAGAAGGGTAGGGTGACCTGCGCAGACACCCAAATGACGGGTTCCCGGCATCGGGTTTGCGGCCTCGGGGTCTGGCAGGCCTAGCGGGCAGCAGGAGAACCAAACAGGGAGTCTTCCGGCGCGGCCGGGACGACGCGCAGGCGGCGGGCGGTCGGCGGCGGTGACGCGGCGGCCAGGGCCTGCAGGTCGGCCACTGAGTCGGCGCCCGCCCGGATGATCCAGCCCGAGCAACCGTCCAGATCGCCTTGCGCGATGGCGACGGCCAGTTCGACCGAGCGCTCTACCGGCGTCCACTCCTTACGACCCACGTGCAAAAGCGCGTCCCGAGTCATGTCGGTGATCACCACTCCCGGCGCCAACTCGAACACCCTCAGCCCCAGTTCGTGGCCCTCGTCGTGCAGGCTCGCGCCCATCCGGGCCAAGGCCGTCTTGGAAGCGGTGTAGGCCGTCGAGCGTTGCATCTCGTAGCACGCGGCCCCGGACGACAGGTCGATCACTCGCCCTCCCCCGCGCCCCAGCATCTGCGGGATGAGCGCGTGGCTCAACAGGAATGGGCCCCGCAGGTTGACCTCCAGGGTGCGCCACCACTGGTCGGGGTCGGCCTCCCACAGCGGCACCTCCGCCTCAAACACCCCAGCCGCATTGACCAGCAGGTCGATGCCGCCCAGCTCGGAGACGGCCCGCGCGGCGGCGGCCGACACCCCCGCCGGGTCTGAGACGTCAATGCCAATGGCGACGGCACGACGACCCAAGGCCACGATCTCTTCGGCCACCTCACCCAGGCGCTCCGTGGAGGTCGCCACCAAGGCAACATCGAGCCCAGCCTCCGCCAGTCCAAGTGCAATCGCGCGGCCGATGCCGCGGGATGCCCCGGTGACCAGGGCGGTCCTCGCGGGTCCTGGGCTAGCCACGAAGCGTCGCCCCGACCTCGGCGGCGGCCGTCACCACGTCCTCGCGCACCGCGCGGATCTCGTCTGCGGACAGGGTGTGGTCGGCGGCCCGCAGGCGCAGGGCGTAGGCCAATGACTTCTTGCCCTCCCCGATCTGCTCCCCCTCGAACACGTCGAACAGGGTCAGGTCTTCGAGCACGTCACCCGCCCCGGCGGTGATCGCGGCGGCGAGGTGCTCGGCCGGTAGGTCTGTCGGCACCACGAAGGCGAAGTCCTCCTTGGCCGCCGGGTACGACGACACCGGGCTGGCCGTAACGGGGGCATCGCCCGCCACAGACGCGAGGGCAGACAGGTTGAGCTCGAAGGCGACCGCGCGGGGCGGCAGGCCGAGGGCCTCGCACACCTTGGGGTGCAGCTCGCCGGCAAAACCGAGCACGAGTCCATCGTCGTCGGCCACCGAAAGGGCGGCGCAGCGTCCCGGATGCCAGGGCATGGTCTCGGCGTCAGGGGTAGCCTCGATGGGCACGCCCGCACGGGCGCACACCAGGCGGACCAGTTCCAGGGCGTCCGACCACTGCGCCATCCGGCCGTGCTTGGTCAGGTCGAGACGGCCCGTCAACACGCCGGCGACGTGGCGCGGCTGGGCGGGGACGGCCTCGGCGAAGACGGCAAGTTCGGCCTCTGACGGCTTGGTGGCCAGCGGCAGCATCGGCGCGGCGGGGGCGCCGGCGTGGGGCAGCGTCACTAGGCCCACCTCAAAGATGGCGACGTCGGGCAGGCCGCGCGCCACGTTGCGGCGCGCCGTCTCCAGCAGGGTCGGCAGAAGAGCGGTGCGCAGCAGCGGGCGATCGTCGGCCAGCGGGTTGGCGAGCCGGACGGCGTGGCGGCGCGGGTCATCGACCGGAAGCCCGAGGGCGTCGAACTGCGCGTCCCCCACAAACGGGTACGAGAGCGTCTCGACCAGCCCCGCCTCGGCCAGCGCGCGAGCCACCGAGCGGCGGGTCCGCTGCCCTGGGGTCAGGCCACGCCCGCCGGGAGCGGCGGGCAACACCGAGGGAATCTGGTCGTAGCCGGCGATGCGGGCGATCTCCTCGACCAGGTTGACCGGTTCGGTGAGGTCTGGTCGCCAGGACGGCGGGGTGACGGCAGTGCCCGATACCTGGCAGCCGATTGCCTCCAGGATCTCTACCACCTGCGCTTCGGAGTAGTCGACTCCTGTCAGGCGGGAGGCAAGCCCGGCAGGCAGGTCGATGGCGGCCGGGGCCGCGGTGACGTCCAGGTCGAAGTGCCCGGGGTCGGCAACTCCCCCGCCGTACTCGACCAAGATTCGCGCCACGCGGGTGGCGGCCACCAGCGGCAGCCGGGGGTCCACCCCACGCTCGAACCGCTTAGCGGCCTCCGAGGACAGGCGGTGTCGCCGCGAGGTGCGCGCCACCGATACCGGGTCAAAGTGCGCGGCCTCGATCAGCACGTCCTGCGTGGCCTCGGTGACCTCCGAGTAGGCCCCGCCCATCACGCCGGCCAGGCCGAGGACTCGTTCTCCCGTGGCTTCGGCGGGCCCTGCCGACGGACTGTCGGTGATCAGCAGGTCGCCAGCATCGAGGGCGCGCTCCACCTCGTCGAGCGTGGTCAGCTTTTCGCCCGCGCGGGCCCGGCGCACCACGATGGGGGCCGAGACCTTGGCCAGGTCGTAGGCGTGCAGGGGTTGACCCAGGTCGAGCATCACGTAGTTGGTGGCGTCGACGGCCAGGGAGATCGGCCGCATCCCGGAGGCCTCCAGGCGGCGGGCCATCCACTGCGGGGTCTGCGCCGCCGGGTCGATGCCACGCACAATCTGGGTGACAAAGCGGTCACAGCCAGCCTGGCCATCAATGGGCGCGTCGTCGCGCACCTCAACCGCAAACGCTGGCGGGGCGCCGGCCGGGGCGGGCGAGGCGGGCGACGGCAGCCCAAGGTCGGTGAACCTGGCCCCCGTAGACAGCGCATACTCGCGGGCCACTCCTCGGTAGGAGAAGGCGTAGCCTCGGTCCGGGGTGACGTTGATCTCCAGGATCTCTTCGCCCAGGCCGAGCAGGGCGATTGCGTCCTGGCCGGGGGCAAGGTCCGCCGTGGCGAAGCCGAGGTCGCGCGGCAGCACGATGATGCCCTCGCCGTCCTCGCCCAGCTCAAGCTCCTTTTTCGAGCAGATCATGCCGTCGGAGACGTGGCCGTAGGTCTTGCGGGCGGCGATGGGGAACGGTCCGGGCAACACCGTGCCGGGCAGGGCGACCACCACTAGGTCGCCCGCCTCGAAGTTGTGCGCGCCGCAGACGATGCCGCGGGCGCCGCCCGCCGGAATGTCGACGGGGTCGACACCCTTGACTTCCGGCTCGTTGTGATCCGGGCCGACGTCGACCAGGCACCAGTTGATGGTCTTGCCGTTCTTCTGCGGCTCCGGGGTGACGGCCAGCACGCGGCCGACCACCAGCGGACCGGAGACCTGCGCCGGGTGGATCGCCTCTTCCTCCAGGCCGACGCGCACCAGCGCCTCGGCCAGGCCCGCGGCGGTGAGGTCGGCGGGCAACTCGACGTGGTCGGCGAGCCATTCCTTGACTACGAGGGGCATCAGATCTCCATTCCAAACTGGCGGGAGAAGCGGACGTCACCCTCCACAATGTCGTGCATGTCGGCTATGCCGTGGCGCAGCATCAGGGTGCGCTCGATTCCCATCCCGAAGGCGAAGCCCTGGTACTCGGCCGGGTCGATGCCGGTGGCGCGCAGCACATTGGGATGCACCATCCCGCAGCCGCCCCACTCGATCCAGCCGGGTCCACCCTTCTTGTGCGGGAACCACAGGTCCATCTCGGCGGACGGTTCGGTGAAGGGGAAGAAGCTGGGGCGAAGCCGCGTCCTGGCCTCCGGGCCGAACATCGCCCTGGCGAAGGCATCCAGCGTGCCGATCAGGTTGGCCATTGTCAGGCCCTTGTCGATAGCCAACCCTTCGACCTGATGGAACACCGGGGTGTGGGTGGCATCGAGGGCGTCGGTGCGGAACACCTTGCCCGGGCAGGCGATGTAGAGGGGGGCGCCACGCTCCAGCAGGGCGCGGGCCTGCACCGGGGAGGTGTGCGTCCGCAGCACCAGGTGTTGGTCGCCCTCAACGAAGAACGTGTCCTGCATCTGGCGGGCCGGGTGATCCGGGCCGAAGTTGAGGGCATCAAAGTTGAACCACTCGGCCTCCAGCTCCGGGCCTTCGGCGATCTCCCAGCCGAGCCCCACAAAGAAGTCGGCAATTCGCTCCTGGATGGCCTCAATCGGGTGGCGGGCGCCGACCGGGCGGCGGGCGGTGGGCAGAGTGACGTCGACGGCCTCATCGCGGAGCACGGCCGCGTCGCGGGCGGCCTCCAGCTCTGCCTGCCGCAGGGCGAGGGCCTGATTGATCGCGCCCCTCCTAGGCCCGACGTTCTTGCCGGCCGCCGCCTTTTCTGGGCCGGGCAGGGCGCCGATGGCCCGGTTGGCCAGAGCCAACGGGGACTTCTCCCCGGTGTGGGCGGTACGGACCGCCTTCAGGTCATCCAGCGTGGCTGCCGCCGCAATCTCCTCGCGCGCGGTGGCAACGGCGGCGTCGAGGGCCGCCTCGTCAAGCGGGCTGGGCGCGCCAGCCTCATGTGGTGCAGACATGGTTGGGAAGTCTACCGTCGCTGCCACGGCGCCCCCAGCCACAATCTGGCAGTATTCACCCCATGTTGCTCAACCACGTGGAGATTCAGGTCTCTGACTTCGAAAAGTCCGCCGCCTTCTACGACGCCGTCTTTGCCACCATCGGCGCGGTGCGCCAGGTAGACATGTCCCCGAACGCCATCGGCTGGGGTAACCCGCAGGGTGGGCCTGAGTTCTGGATCGGAGGCCATCGCTTTGGCGAGGGCTTCCGCGAGAGCCACCTCGCCTTCAGTGCTCCGGACAAGGCGGCCGTCGATGCCTTCGTCGCCGCCGCCGTCGAACAGGGCATGGAGGTGCTGCACGCCCCCAAGGAGTGGCCGGAGTACACCGGCGGCCCCCTGGTCTCCTACTACGCCGGCCATGTGCGCGACCCCGACGGGAACAACGTCGAGGCCGCCGCCATGGAGTTCGCCTAAAGGATCAGCCACACCCCCAGGGTCAGCAGCGGGATGGCAATCAGGGTGCGGATCATGAAGACAGCGAACAGTTTGCCGAATGAGATCGGCATCTTCGACTTCAGGATGGAGATTCCCGTCTCGGTCAGGTAGATGATCTGGACGATGGCGAGGGCCGAGATGATCAGCTGGGTGTTGAGGTAGGCAGAACCCGAGACGAGCAGGGCGGGCACAAACATGTCCACGAATCCGATCAGCGTGGCCGGGGCGTAGGTGGCGGCGCCCTCGATCCCAAACAGGCCCATGTACCAGCCCATCGGGGTGGAAATCCACTGGAAGACGTCGGTGTAGTGAAACACCGCGAGGGCCAGCACCCCCCAGCCGAGGATGATTGGGATCAGGTCCATGTAGATGTCGATGTACATCCTGAAGCCAGAGGAGGCGACGTCCCTGACCTTGGTGCGCTCAGCGCGGGCGGCCGCGAGCCGCAGACCCCAGCGGGGGGCCGAGAGACCCGCCGGGATGGAATCCTCGGCGATCAGGCCCTGCTCGGAGCCGTCGATGTACCTGTTGGACAGGCCCCGCAGCGGCCAGATCCGTGGGGTGATCACGCCGAGCAGCACGCAGACCGCGCAGATCAGCAGGTACCACCGCAAGAAATGCGAGGCGACGCCGGCGGTCTGCGCCACCACGAGCGAGAACGGCAGGGAGACGAAGGCAAAGTTGGTGCAGATGACGACGGCCTCGCGGCCGGTGTAGTGCTTGCGCTCATGCTGATTGCGGGTCAACAGCACGGAGGCCACCGAGGAACCGAACCAGGAGGCGGCGAGGTCCACGGCCGCGCGGCCGGGGAGGGTGAAAACGGGGCGCACCACCCTTGAGAGCAGCGCCCCAAGAAACTCCATCACGCCAAAGTCGGTGAGAATCGGCATGGCGATGGCGAGGAACACGAACAGGGTCAGCAGGGCGTTGATCACAAACATGATCTCGGCGCCGGTGGTTTCCCCGATGATGAACTGGGGGCCAGAATCGAACACGATCATCCAGGCGATCACGGCACCGATCACCCGGGTGGCCAAGAAGAACCATCCGGCCCGGAAGGCGCGGGCCGCGTACTGATTCCTTGGCTCCCAGGGGGTGAGCTTGGCCACCAACGCGCCGAGGGCGGAGACCGTGACCACGGAGAGCAGCATGAGGTGCCACAGGTTGACGTGGTGGTGGTCGCGAACCGTCCTGAACAGGCTCGTCAGCCAGTCCGCCGCCCAACCCAGGGGAATGGTGAAGGCGCCGTCACCGGTGGGAATCGGCGTGAGGAACAAGGCCAGCCCCACCAGCGAGAACCCGAGGAACTTCCAGACGTACCTGGCGCGGACGGGGTTGGCCGCCGTGAGCAGTTCGGCCGCGAGCAGTTCGGCCTCCTGGACCGCAGCCTCCTGGGCCACATCCTTCTGGGAAACTACTTCGTCGACATCGTCCGCCGTTTCATCCAGGCCAGTTGGGGTGCTCATTGGGTTCTCCAAATTGACTAGTCATTGTGCATGGCTATGCAGATGACGGCAAGACTATGCGTCCGGGGTGACGACGGTGACTCGTTGCCCGAAAGTGATCGGCCGGACGGCGCATCCGGGCCCACCACCCAGGCCGGTCAAGCGGCTCCCGCCCGGGTGTCCGCCTCGCGGAACGGCAGATTGCCGGGTGGGTGGGCGCGCGAGCAGGGTGTAACCCGTGCAACCCTTTGACTCCCCCCTGGCCGCCCTGCTGGGCACGGCCCTCTATATCTCCTCACTCCTGCCGGCCGGCCTGGCCCCCACCACCGCCCTCCCCCACCCCGTGTCCGGCGTGGCCGGGCCGGTCGGAGTCTCATCGGCGGGGAAGCCGGCGGCCGAGGCGGACGACACAACCCATTCCGGCTCGGCGGGCGACGGATCGTTCGATGTTGAGTCCAGGTCTGGACCCGGCGCGCCCGCCGACCACTCCCGCCGGCGCGCCCCTGGGCAGCGGCGGCACCTGGTCACCACTCCCGAGGCGGTGTGTGAGGCCCTCGGGGAGAGCAACGCCTTGGAGGTCTGGCAGACCGAACGCTGCCGAGCTGCCCACCGGGCGGCGGTCGCTCCAGCCTGTGAGCTAGGCGAGTACGCCGTCTCGCCGTTGTGGAGTTTGGCCTCACGCGATGGGGTGATCACGGCGCGGCTCCTGCGGGCGGCGGGCTGCCGTCCAAGTGGCGGACTGGAAACGGCGGCCGTCCGGGCGTGGGCCTCCTTGCCCCTTGCCTCCCCCACGGCAGAGGTCCAGACCGGGGCCATTGCCGAACTGCTCCTGAACACCTACTACCCGGTCTATGTCGAGGCCGCCCCACAGTTACAGGAGTTCATCGGCCTCGGAACGCGGGTGACGATTCGCGCCACCCCTGTCGAGTACGAGTGGGACTTCGGCGATGGCACCCGGTTGCGCACCGGCGATCCTGGGCGTCGCTGGGTACCAGGCCAGCCGCTGCCCGACGCCTCCTGGGTCGGTCACACCTGGACCAAGGTCGGCTCCGACGGAGGGTTCGAGGATGTCGAGGTGCGCCTGACCACGTTCTGGAGTGGCGACTATTCGGTGGCGGGGGGCGCGTGGATCGCCATCGATCCGCTGGTCGCCACCACCTCAAGCGTTGGCTCCTTCACCTTGACCGAGGCGCTTTCCCGCCTGATCTGCGATCCCGCGTGTTAGGGAACTCGGCGCTGGGCGCGCGAGCTGGCATACAGGCAGACCGCGGCGGCGGTGGCCAGGTTGAGAGACTCGGCGGGGCCCCGGAGGGGAACCCGGACCGCCGCATCGCAGAGGGAGCGATCTGCCGGGGAGAGGCCCCAGGCCTCGTTGCCGAACACCCAGGCGGTGGGCCGCGAAAGGTCGGGGGTCGGCCCGGTTCCGGCCGCGTCGAGCAGGTCGTCCAGGTCATGTGGGCCGGCGCCGTCGGCGGCCAGGACCGTGCAGCCGGCGGCGCGCGCCTGGCCGATCGCCTCGGACAGGGACAGGCCGGCGCGCACCGGCAGGTGGAAGAGCGAACCTGCGGTCGAGCGAACGGTCTTCGGGTTGTACGGGTCGACGCTGTCCCCGGCGAGGAGCACCTGGTCGGCGCCGGCGGCGTCGGCCGCGCGGATCACGGTGCCGGCGTTGCCGGGGTCCCGCACGTTGGCAAGGATCGCGATCAGGCGCGGACGGTGATCGGGCCCCGCGAGCGGCGGAGCGCCAAACGTCCGGGCGTTGACCACGGCAAGGGCGCCCTGGCTGTTGGCGCTCATCGCCTCTAGCACCTCGTCGCTGCCCAGGTGCAGCCACAGGCCGGCGGCCTGCGCGGCGGCGACGATCTCTGGATGGCGACGGGCCGCCGCCTCGGTCAGGTAGACATCGCGGACGTCGCTGGCCGCAAAGCGAACCGCCTCACGCACGCCCTGCGGCCCCTCCACCAGAAACTGGCCGTGCCTCTGACGTGCCGAACGCCCGGACAGGGCGCGCACCTGCTTGACGCGGTCGGCTCTCGCATTGGAGAGCGTCACCTCAAGCGGGCGCCCCGTCCGGGCGTCGGGAGAAGTCACCTGGCTCAGGCGGCCTTGGGGGCGTTCACGTCGGCGGGCAGGGCCTGCTTGGCCACCTCGACGAGGGCGTTGAACGCGGGGGCGTCGTTGACGGCCAGCTCGGCCAGCATGCGACGGTCAACCTCGACACCGGCCAGGCCGAGGCCCTGGATGAAGCGGTTGTAGGTCAGGCCCTGCGCGCGCGCGGCGGCGTTGATGCGCTGGATCCACAGCTTGCGAAACTCGCCCTTGCGGTCCTTGCGGTCACGGTAGGCGTACACCAAGGAATGGGTGACCTGTTCCTTGGCCTTGCGGTAAAGCCGCGAGCGCTGGCCGCGGTAACCGCTGGCGCGCTCCAAGGTAGTGCGGCGCTTCTTCTGGGCGTTGACCGCCCGCTTCACGCGTGCCACGTGAATCTCCTTCTAGTTGGGTCTTGCTGGGAAACGTTTGGGGTGGGGGGAGGGTGACTCGTCGGGGTCCTCGCGAAGTATTCGAGCGTTAGCGAAGTACTGACGGGGCCCCGCAAAGTATCCGCCCACAGGGCGGAACTTTGTGGGTGTCTTTGTGGGGTGACTCAGCGCCCGAGCAGGCGCTTGATGCGGGGGGCATCGGCCGGGTCGACAACCTGGTCTTGGGCGAGGCGGCGGGTGCGGGTCGAGGGCTTGCCCTCGAGGAGGTGGCGGGCGTTGGCCTGCTCGCGCATGATCTTGCCGCTGCCGGTTACCCGGAAACGCTTCTTGGTACCGGAGTGGGTCTTGTTCTTCGGCATGACTGCCGTCTCTCCTTTATTTCCGTCCTCGCCTCTCGGCTCGGATTGGGTTTCAGTCGGCGGGGTGCCGTCGACCTTGGGCCTTACTGGTCTTTGGGGGCCGCCTTCTTCGTGGCGGGCTTCTTGGGGGCGGCGGGCGCCTTGGCGGCGGCA
>Ga0082212_10011092_pt1 | contig 11446 bp, 6 predicted proteins | sample TergutNt197P3_FD_71548 | JGI IMG/M metagenome (GOLD analysis project Ga0082212, IMG submission 71548) | Neocapritermes taracua P3 segment gut microbial communities from Petit-Saut dam, French Guiana - Nt197 P3 | ecosystem: Host-associated > Arthropoda: Insects > Digestive system > Gut ... | reverse complement strand
AACTGCCGATTGGCTTTAATGATTGCAAATGTAACCGCCCGACGATAAGAGTCCTTATCGTAAAATTCCTTGTACTTCGGGTCTTTGTTGGCTTGTTCCGCATCCCTTGCAACCTGCGACGGCGTGAGTTTCGATTTCCGGTTCGCTCGTTTTTCGATGTTCCGCTCTTGCATTGCGGTACGGGGTTGAAACACCGCCGCTTTGCCGGTTTTGCCTTCCAAGTACGGGGCTATCAATTCCTGCTCCGGTTTTCCCAACGGAATAACTTTTTTTCGCTTTGTCTTCTTCTCGGTTTTGTGGCGTGGGAGCCGGTATAGCCAAAGTTCGGGGTCGGATTTTTTGTCAATTTCACCAGCCTTCATATTGAAGATTTCAGAGGGGCGACAACCGGTCATTCGTTGTACCTGTATCATTGCCGCAAGCATCGGCGGTAAAAATGGCAACGTTCGGCGAACCACGTCATCAGGTACATCGTCCCGCTCTTCATTATCGAAAGTTCCGGGATAGCCTTCCGGCAAAGGCTTTACGGTTTTCAGTGCGTCCGCCGTGTTTGCATTGACATATTCTTCACCGGCTCCCCACGTAAAAACAGCGACAATGCGGCGGGTATATTCGTTGACCGTTCCTCGGCAAAACCGACCGGATTGAATCATTTCCGACCGAACCAGTTTTAGGCAACGGGGCTTAAAATTATCGGCGGGAGTGTCATCTCCGTAGAGTTTTTCGAGGAAGTCCAACAGGACGATGCGGTAGTGAGTGTAATTCGGCGTTGCCAACGTAGCCTTTGCGTGGTCGAGAAAAGCGGCAACAAGTTCTCGGACACTGATACCCGATTCTCTCTGTTGCAGGAAGTACGTCGGATTGCTCTGGATTTCTGCACAGAAGCGGTTGTAGGCGGTCAAAGCCTCTGCGGAACCGTGCAGTCCGAGGTAGTGGATTTTGCCGTGATGATAAACAACGGCATAGTTTTTCAGTTTGGAAAGTTTTGGATTTCGATTGATTAGTTTTGGCATTGTAGCGTACCTTTCTCGGTGAAAAACCCTTACTGTAAGGGTTTTCCGGCAACCACAATAGCCAAAATTCAAAACCAAAAACGCCGCAAAGCGTTGTATTTCCTTGACTTACAAAATCGGGGCGACACGATTTGAACGTGCGACCTCTGCGTCCCGAAAACAACACCCTAATTTTTCACTGCACAGGCATCTGAACCCGTATTTGTTAGCGTTTCAGTAAAAAGAGCCTACGATTCAAGGCTCAAACGACTCTGTCATTATCTATCATTTTCTATCTTTGTCAATCGGGTAAACATCGTACTCTGCCCACAAACATCGTAAATCTTGGCGCAAACATCGTGAAACATCGTGAAACATCGTAACGAGTTCCTGCAAGCACAGGATCGGCAAAGAATCGGCGGAAATCGGTCGACCACCCATCCGCTCCCTGTTTCTGATACAATGTCCGGTGTGTGGTGTTGCGGAGGTTACGATGGCTGACAAAACTAACAAAAATTTCTTAAAAGTTCAAGGCAATCATCTTCTTGAAATTGAGCAAAAGGATGATGTTTTTTCGCTTACGAACGAACAACAGTCACCGTCTTGGATTTCGGAGAGCAACAAGAATGCAATAAAAAGTTCTGATTTACGTAGAGGGATAGAACCGTGGCTCACATCACTGTTTCAATCTGAACATTTGTCGTTATTGGTGGGTTCTGGACTTACCATAGCGGTAGAGAATTTGGCAAAAGCAAAAAAGACTACCGATAAAGAGACCACCAATAACCCAATGTCCAACCCCACGCTTGATTCGGGAGGCTATAAAAATGAAATCGAATTTGCAGCAGGAGTCATTGCCACAAAAAACAATCGTGGGAAAGCCAATATCGAAGATCACATCCGTGTTATCAATGAACTGCTTCGTGGTCTTGAAATTCTTGGCGACGACACATCTGAAATTGAAGAGAATAAAACTTCATACGATAGATTAAATGAGAATCTGATCACAACTATTCAAGAATTTACGAATAATATAAGCAGTATCGAAAACAATATCGCCAATACAAACGAGAAACAGCGTGAAGAAGCCTTCGACTATCTTGTAAACTTCCTGATGAGTTTTGCAAGCAGGACTGGTACACGTGAACGCCTCAATATCTTTACTACAAACTATGACCGATTGATAGAGGCAGGGGCAGAACTTGCAGGGTTACATTTGCTTGACCGTTTTGTTGGCACACTGACTCCGATATTCCGCTCATCACGTCTGGACATTGATATGCACTACAACCCGCCCGGCATCAGGGGAGAACCACGTTACCTCGAAGGAGTCGCACGATTTACAAAACTGCATGGCTCCATCGACTGGATAAACACGGGTACTGACATCCGACGAATAGGGTTGCCATTCGGGGCAAAGGATATTCCCAATTTTCTTATTGCCCTCGGAATTGAAGACGCAGATGCCAGAAAGATAATGATCTATCCAAACGCAACGAAAGATCGGGAAACAACAGAATATCCTTACGTAGAGTTGTTCCGTGATTTTGCAGTTGCACTTTGCCGTCCAAACAGTACGCTTGTAACCTATGGCTATGGATTTGGTGATGACCATCTCAACCGAGTTATACGGGACATGCTTACGATTCCGTCAACACATCTGGTTATCATATCGCATAGCGATATGGACGGTCGTATAATGGCGAAATATAAAGAATTTGGTCGTTCATCGCAGATGAGTCTGATTGTCGGTAGCGGAGTAGCAGACATAAAAACACTAGTTGACTATTTTTTGCCAAAGCCATCGATAGATCGTGCTTCAATGAGAATGAATGAGTTACTCAAACAGCGATATTCCACCCACAAAACAGAAACAGAAATAAAGAATAACGAAGAGAAATCCGAATCATGATAACACCCCTTGCGTATGTGGATTCGCTCCGTATAGGAAGCGTGGACTATGTATCACCTGATGAGATAAAGGTGCTTCTTGATATTGAAGCACCTAGTAATATTGCCTTGAATACTGGTGTACCACGCCCATTTCCTCGGATAGGCAGTTATGCCATACTTCCGAGTGAAAGTGGCTTTTTGGTCGCACAAATAGAATGGATTACGATAGAGCATTCACAATATCCGAAACGAAAGGGTATGCAAGATTTTGGCGTAATTGATTTACCTTTTCCTCTGCGCAAGATGAAACTTATTCCTCTTGGTGTTCTAAATGAGCAAAAGTGTGGTCAAAAGTCAACATATTCTTTCTCACGTGGAGTTGATATCTTTCCAACGGTAGGTGATCCAGTTCTGTTGCCATCACAAAAACAATTAAGGGCAATCGTAGAATCGGGAGAAAATCGCAGAGTCAAAATAGGCACAAGTCCATTTGCTTCCAATGCGGATGTTTCTGTCGACCCCGACAGACTGTTCGGACGACATTTAGCCATTCTCGGCAACACAGGGAGTGGAAAATCTTGCTCGGTTGCGGGAGTAATTCGTTGGTCGATTGAGGCAGCAGTAGAAGAAAAGAGGAAGAAAAGTACCCTCGCAGAAATATCCGAGAAAAAAGGAGAAAGCCCTGGTTTGAATAGTTTCCTCAACTCACGTTTTATTATCCTTGATCCGAACGGAGAGTATTTACAAGCATTCGAGGGCATTGAAAATGTTCGGCTCTTTGCAGTAGAACCCGACGAGGACAGGAAAATCAAGCAGTTGCAGATACCCCTCTGGTTTTGGAACAGTGCCGAATGGTGTGCATTTACCCAAGCGAGTGCAAAAACTCAACGTCCATTGCTCCGGCGTGCGCTGCGTGATATTAGGCGTGGCGGAAATTGGAATAGAAATTCTGAAACTGAAAAATTATTAGAATTCCGGCGGTATCTCTCGTTTCAGTTTATCAAGATACGTCAAGATATTGGTAATAATGCCATTAAAGATGACGAGTCAAAATTTGGATTTTACCTCAAGTCAGTTTTGTCAGACTTGGGAAACAGGAAGAAAGACTTCTTAATTCACCAGAACGAGATAGATGCTGTTATATCTGTGATCAATGATGCTCTTTCCAAAACATATAATACCTTTAGTGATAGGAATGGGAGAACCGTAGAATACTACAGAGCCTTTGAATTATCTTTTGTCCAATCAATAACAGAGACAATGGACTTACTCATTGAGAAAATGGGAGGCATTGTATATGAAGACAATGACGCTGATGAAGATACTCCCTTGCCCTTTAATGTTAGTGAATTTGCCGATTATCTTCAAATGCTAGGTATTGAGGAAAAATCCTCACAATTCATCGACTTTTTGGTTATGCGTATCCGTACTTTGTTATCAGATCCCCGGATGAAAACAATAACGAGTTGTGATACCGACTTGACGCTTGCACAATGGCTCGACGACTATATTTGTCCAAGCGGCTCCTTCAATGGTGCCATAACAATCATTGATTTGTCGCTAGTACCTGCTGAAGTTGTTCATGTCGTGACCGCCGTCATTGCTCGAATGACGCTTGAAACCTTACAACGATACAGACATGTGAATGACGGGCATACGTTGCCGACAACATTGGTAATGGAAGAAGCCCATACATTCATCCGCAAATATGTGAGCGATTCAGAGGAAACACCATCGTATTCAATGTGTACACAGGTGTTTGAAAAGATTGCCCGTGAGGGACGAAAATTCGGGTTAGGATTGGTTTTATCATCACAGCGACCGAGTGAATTATCACAAACTGTTCTATCACAATGTAATACGTTCTTATTACATAGAATCAGTAACGACCGTGACCAAGAATTGGTCAAGAAACTCGTCCCTGATAATTTGCACGGATTACTCCGGGAATTACCTACGCTACCATCTCAACGGGCTATTCTACTGGGATGGGCTTCTGAACTTCCTGTAATGGTTCAGATGAACTATCTCAACAAAGAGCAACGTCCGCAATCAAACGATCCGGCATATTGGGATACTTGGGTCGCTTCTGACAATGAAGTGCAACGGGTTACTTGGAAAACCATTGCTGACGATTGGCAGAGAAATACGCTGGCAGCGGACAATGAAGTTGAAGCCGTTAAAAAAGAATCCAGTGAGGTAGCAATCGTCGATAGTGATGACGACTTTGATCCATTTTAATGTGAAAGTATCGCTGGTTTAAGCCCCCTGCCGACCGTCTTGTTCACGCTCACAAGATGGCGAGGAGGGGCAGAGAATTAAGCAACCGTCCCAAGAGGTCGGCAACGCCACGTCCGGCATTCTCCATGAGAACCAGGCCACTCATGCCCAACTCGGACATTGCTAGTTGATCGACCTGATGGGACTGTTGACCTGAAAGGAATTGCATGAATTTTACCGGAGAGTATCCTTGAATTCGTCCAATGAGGCGCACGTTTTGGCAAACACAGATAGTGATTGCAGTGCCGTCAAGTCACTGTAAGAATTCACGGCATTACTAATCACTTTCGGTACTTTACCGAACCGGGCATCTAAAACACCAAGAATCGTCTCTTTTTTGCCTGCGATTTTACCCCTAACTTCGCCCCTTGCCTCAATTTCCTGCATTGTTGATGTAGCCATTTTTTTTGCCTCCTTTTCGTTGAGAATTTTCAAAAATGATTGGTAGATTATGTCCTGCCCGATCCGGCACAACGATATTGCGTAAGTAACCAATGCGCCCATCCACCCCGGCGCACGAGGATCATTCCGCACTGCCGACAATCGGTTTGTCACACGGTCAAAACCGGCTTCAAGTTTGCCTTCTGATGCTAATTGTAGCGTTTCTAACAGAGCCTGCAACGCCGGGTGCCCCTTCAACTGCTCCGGCGGTATTCGTGACAAATCAATCAGGAATATCGGAAAATCGAGGACATTTCCTGCAAACTCGGAAATGCTGTCAATCAGATCGCACATCCGCTTTAGTTTGCCCCACGGACGTTTGCCGTGATACAGGATAACGACAATCGGGAAGGGAAACGGTCTTGGTTGTCCGTTTTTCTTCTTTGCCGTGTCGATGTACTGCTGATATGCGTTAACGACATGTTTCAATGCCCGAAAACTTATCAGATCGTCATGAGTTGATTGATGCTCAAGGAAAACGAATACATTGGATTGCTGTTTCGTGTTCTTGAACACCGTCGAAAACCGCAGGTCGCCGATGATTTCGACAAGATTTTTGTCAACATCGACAGGCGACTCACAACGGAGTCGGTCAAGGTCGAGCAGTTCGATGGTCTCCGACTCCACGTAATGCGTCAGCAAACTGGCGGCTAATTCCGGGTCTGCCAGAATAGAGCGAGTCAGCAGGTCATGCGGATGGGCGAGTTCGTGTTTGGTCATTCGTGTTTCCTGCAATCAGGGCGAGTCCGATGCTCTGTTGGTATCGTCCTCGCCCGTACATCCATTCTATCGTAACGGTCGCATTTATCAAGAGGGAAATCGGCAGTCAACAGGCACGAATCAGCGTTTTTCCGAAAATCGCACTCGCCGCCGCCACGAGACTCCCCCACCGGCGGGCAATAATGTACCAATCCCTCGCCGAAAGACGCAACACGGGCGAACCAGGCGGGAACCAGCGCAATAGGCGTTTCGGACAAAACCGAGTCTATTGCGCTTGTCCGCAAATAGAGCAGGAGTAAGTCGTCTATTGGGATTCCAATAGAGTCAGTTCTGTTCGTAATAGACCATTTCTAATAGACTCGATTTTTCGCCGCAATAGAATACAAGGAAACCATACCAACACGGTCAATGGGTATTGTTTCGTGTGAACGCCTCTTTACACTTTGCCGCCAAAATCACCTCACCCAATACACTGAAGCGAGATAGGTTTTATCAGGGAGAATCTTCCAACCGTGATGTCGCATTTTGATTTTACGGCGTTCATTGTTGACTTGGGCAAAGTATTGCGCCTCCCAATAGACTACATTGCTAATAGACGATATTACTGTTCATTGTCGATTAGCGTTAGCAATTTGCTTCTTGCGATAACTCCGTGAGCAACTTTTTCAACGCTTGCGGACTCTCGACTGCCAAAAGACGTTCGGCGATACTGCCCGGTGCAGGTTTGAATTCCGGTTCCATTTCAGTACGTTCCCGATCAACGCCGATTTCTAACGCCGGATACGCTCGTTTTACGATGGCTATTGCCGCAGGCAAATTGTATTTTGCCTCTCGATATAGTAACGCTTCCAAGAGTTCGATGATGGCTTGCGCAGATGCTCGCCTTTCCCGTGTCCATGCATCCTTTGAAATAGGATCAATGGCATCGTGGTACTTTTGAATGATCTTTTTGAAAACCCCGACTTCCAGGGCATTGGGCGCAATTCCGCCCAACTGGTTCTGCGTCGTTTCTTCATGTTCGTTTGGCATGTTTTTGTCCTTTCGTGAAAAATGGTTGTCTTCTTACATTTACGTGAGGTCGAGCCGTAGAGTCAACATTTATTTCCGACCTATTTCCCTTCCACGATTCGGATTTCATCGGGATCAATCAGTCCGTAAAGTTCATATACCACCTTATTGATTCGCTTGTTGAGGGTAGAAATTAACTCGCTGTCTGATGCCGATTCTCGATGGTTTGCCTGCGCCATTAACATTTGATCGACCAGTTCGATAATTCTATTGCGCTTTGCTATGTCTCGTTCGTTACTCTCGTCAATGCGAAGAATCGGCATGAGATTGAATACAGCAAAATTTGGCTCGTAAAATCCGCCCCGCAACTTCGGTAACTTCATCTTGAAAAAGAACGCCGTTATTGGCGAATTAAGAACGGCAAGCAGAAACTTATCCGCTAATGGAATAATGTAACTCTTCTGGTTGGAATAAAGTTTCCTTTCGTCAAACGTAAATTCCGGTTGTTTCAAAATGTTCGGATAAATGATCTTTGGTTTCTCGAATTCGTCATAATACTTGCACGCACGGAGTTCCCACCAATAATTCCCCTTATCACAGCGTATTGCCGCTTGTTTTTTGAACGGAACAAGATAATCGGCAATCGCAGGATAGTTTTCACACAACCATTTCCAACCACTTCGTGGACGGTTTCCCTCTTGATTTGTAAAACCCTTCGGAAATAAAATCAGATACTTATCAACCACCAACGGCGCATATCGCTTGATGTCCTCTCCCGCAAGGAACGGCTTGATGATTTTGGCACTGCGTTTGTCCTCACTAATCAGACGTTTTCTCGTTGCATTATCAATCACAAACGCTTCATTCAAACCGGTCAAAACGCCACGATAAATTTTCCCTTGAACGTAGTCTTTTAGCGGAATGCCCATTGCCATCAATTTGTCAAACAGTTGCTTTTCACGTTCATCGCATAGTTGCCAACCAGCATCGTCCAGAGTACCAACGTCGATTGTGTGCCGCCTGCCTTCAAGACAATTAACGAGAGATTGGAAGTCAAGACTCTCCACTTGCGAAACCAAGAACTGTTCACCAGGTTGTTTTTTTGTTGCCCGGAGGATCATCGGATACGCCGTAATCTTTTTCCCAAATACCGGCAAGTCGCCGAAATCAATAATTTCCAATAGATTCTGCTTCTTCAACCACTTTCGGAGCGGTTTGCCGTAGTTTGCCCGTAACCATTTATTTGAAACGATAATCGCATAGTCGCCACCGGTTTTGAGCAAGTTGATCCCTCGTTCAATGAAATACGTGTACAAATCGGCAGCCCCATGATATACCTCATAGTGTTTTTGAAAATATCCTTTGGCTTTCCCGTCCAGTATTTCCTGTCGCACGTACGGCGGATTGCCGATTATGATGTCGAATCCGGGGATTTCGCTACGTTCCGTCCCCGGCTCTTTGTTGAAAATTGTCGGAAACTCTTTTAACCAATCGAATTTGTTGATCTTTCGTACCTCGTCTTCGGTGAATATCAACTCGCTGTCATAAAAACCACTATCTATCAGCGAATTGCCGCAACGGATATTTTTGTCCAAGTCCGGGAGCAACTTCAAATCTGAATGAGTGAATAACTTGTCCTTCCATTCTTCTCTTTCGCCTTCAAGTAGTTTCAAGCAAAGCGACATTTTCGCTACCTCTACGGCTATCGGATCAATGTCAACACCGTAAATATGATTCAATAATATCCGTTGCTTCTCTTCAATGCTCAACTGATATGTATTCCCGGATTTACGAATGAGCCCTCGATTGAGCGACCTTTTCAATATCGCATCGTCATGGGTGTAAAAGGATAGGTAAGCGTCAAGGAGATAACTATATGCACCGATGAGGAAACTTCCGCTTCCACAAGCAGGATCGAGAATCGTCAGCGGCGGTATCGGTTTTGAAGATTCAATTCTGCGTCCGATGGTTTCCCGCACGATATAATCGACAATATATTCCGGTGTATAGTAAGCCCCCTTGGCTTTGCGAACTTCCGGCTTCACCACGACTCGTGCGTCGTGCCCTGCCGTCAACAAAATTGTCTTACCTAGAAAACGCTCATAAATACTCCCTAAAATTTCAATCGGCAATACAGAAAAAGCATAAGGGCAATCATCGTAGAGTCCCGTGATAATCGAAAGGAGGGTTTTGTCATCGACAATCAGTTTTGTAAGGAGTGCATCCTCTCGAAACAGACCGGCATTGAATTTTTCATTGGCATCCACAAAGATTTTTTGTAGCCTTTTATAAATGCCGGTGCTTTTTATTGCATTGAGCAATTTTTCAGGGGGTTCAATTTGTCGATCCTCCGCAATCCGTAAGAAAAGAATACGGTCGACGATTCTCTGTACAACGAAGTTGAGAGCATAAATGTCAAGTTTTGGATTTTGTTTCGCTATGCTTTCCGCAAGGGTCTTCCGCCACTGTTCGACTTCCTCTAACAGTTCCTCATCGACTGGGCGAGTACCTCGTATTTTGTCTGAACGGGCATACAAACCAAAATGCCCTCGCATAACGTTTCTCTTGGCGAAAATTCCATCAATGTAATCGAAATTCGTCTCATAGCCGGGAATGTTACATTGTTCGAACAACTTATCAAATGTACAATAAAAGACTCGTGCCTTGTCTGCCTTGTCTTTTTCACGGGGTTTTATTGTCGTGTCGTAAACAGCGAATTCTTTGAAGTTGGTCAATATTGACAACGGCAGTTTTGCGGAATAACCATAACGTCGCAACTGAAAGGATTGAGAAGCGTCGGTGTGGATATGAATGGACGGTTTTTTGGCTTCAACGAAGAAAAGCGGTCGGAAATACTGAAACGCATAATCGGGGAATTTGTTGCTACCGTCGATTTTGACGCTGAACTCCCTTGCGATGTCTCTGTACTCGCCAACACTTCCCGCAACGTTGCGAACGTCCCAGCCGAGCAGTTCAAAAAACTTGTCGATAAATTCTGTACGTGTGTTCGACTCATCGAACGTTGAATCATGTCGAGTCGTTCTCCGAAAATGATCGATGAGTTCGAGAAGTGTTTCTTTTGCGGCAGCAGGGGCTTGTGTTTCGTATGGCATGGACGACGGAAAGTAAAGGGAGACTCATCTTCGGCAAGAGGCGATACCACCTACAAAAAGAAGGAGAAAACGCCAAGTTGTCCCAAGTAGCGTTTTCACTCCATACTACCGAGCCGGGTGGAACTTGGAAGCCTAAATGCCTAAATTTGCGAACTATACCAAAATGTAATCGGCGGCGCACAACTGCGTCGCTGTGTCGGGAATTATATCTTGCCGTCGAGAGCAAGGCAAGACGGGGATTTTATCGCCTCTCATCGCTGTCGTCTTCTTCAAGCAAGGCAAGAATCTCTTCCCGTGTTTTAGACTGCTTCAAGAAACGACGGAACGTATCATCTTTCAGCCGTCGAGTGAGATGTTCCATTACACGAAGATGACCGATGGAATCATCCGACGGAGAAATCACCATGAAAAAGAGTTGCGCCTTTTCGTCATCGAGACAGTCGAAATCAATGCCCTCGGTGCTAATGGCAAAAGCCCCAACGTGCCGCTTCATACTTGGATATTTTTCATGCGGGAGGGCAATGCCACACCCAATACCTGTCGAACCAAGTTCTTCCCGTTTGATAATCGCTTTTACGATTCCTTCGTATTCCTCTTTTTTTATGCCGCCAGCGTCCAAAAGGGACTGAACCATTTCATGAATGACTCCTTGTTTGTCGGTCGCCTTGATCTTTGGCGTGATGGCATCGAACAAAATAAAATCGGAAAATTTCACATCTGATGTTTTTCCGGGAATTGCTCTTGCCTCACGCAAAATGCGTTTTTTATCGTCGGAGTCGGCAACGTCCAAAAGTCCGCCGAATGCCGGGAGTCCGGTTCCCGGCAACAGGGCAGCGGTTCCGAATGCCAGTCCTTTGCGTAAAAAATCTCGTCGTCTCATGATAATGCTCCTTTCGTAAAAATGGTTGTTTTACTGTTTCAGTCGCTACTCTATCGCTTCTCATTACGGTCGTCGTCTGCAAGCAACGCAAAAATGGCTTCCCGTGTTTTAGACTGCTG
>Ga0082212_10011091_pt1 | contig 11447 bp, 6 predicted proteins | sample TergutNt197P3_FD_71548 | JGI IMG/M metagenome (GOLD analysis project Ga0082212, IMG submission 71548) | Neocapritermes taracua P3 segment gut microbial communities from Petit-Saut dam, French Guiana - Nt197 P3 | ecosystem: Host-associated > Arthropoda: Insects > Digestive system > Gut ... | reverse complement strand
AGAAAAATTATTAACAGACGGTTTAAAGAAAAGTAGAGAGTAATTTTTTGAATAGCGGAGTCGTCCTTATATATTTCCTACGAAAATGATGTAATAACAAAAAAAATATATACAATCAACAATACTTCTACACATATTGTTCTATAAATGAACTAAAATTAGAATCTATATTTGTATTTTCTGTTTTATTTATTAAACTATTAAGATATTCATTTCGTTCTTTTTCTTCTTTTTGTCTTTGCCTTTCCTGGTCACTAAATTGCTTACTAAAAATATTAGAATTATTTGTATTTTCATTATTAATTTTTTCAAATTTAACATCAAGTTCTTTAACACCCATATTTATAAAATCTTCTTTTAATTTATCAATCTGTTCTTTAATATAATTGAGTGTATCATTATTTTCTACTTTGAAACTAATTTGAGGAATATTTTTATTCATATTAATTTCGACTATAACTCTTCCGAGATTATTAGGATTAAGTGTAATTTTTGCTAATCCGATATGATTTTTCGGAATATTAATAGTAGTATACCATACTGCACGATAGACATCATCAATTTTCGTATTTATAAAATTTCGTTGATAGATAGGAAGATTTATTTCAGCACTAACATTTTCTTTTATTGAGTTAGTATCTGCAACAGATTCTGTTTCGACAGACGTTAATTCAGAAGATAAATCCATTTTATCAGTGTCTATAACGTCTAATGTATCTGATGGTAATTTACTTTCTAAAGATATTTTACCATTATCAATATTATCAGGAAGAGTTATAGCGGCTACTTTGGATGATGGTAATTTGCTATCTAAAGATATATTGACACCTGCAACAAACTCTAAATTACTTAATGACATATAAACATCAGCAAGCTCCGTATCTATAAAATCTCGACGATAGGGAGGAAGATCTATATCTTGTGTAACTTTTTCTTTTATTGGATTAGCAGCTGCAACAATTTCTGTTTCGACAGACGTTAATTCTGCAGATAAATCCATTTTATCAGTATCTATAACGTCTAATGTATCTGATGATAATTTACTATCTAAAGATATTTTACCATTATCAATATTATAAGGAAGAGTTATAGCGGCTACTTTGGATGATGGTAATTTACTATCTAAAGATATATTGACACCTGCAACAAATTTTACATTACCTAATGACATATAAACATCAGCAAGATCCGTATCTATAAAATCTTGCTGATAGGGAGGAAGAGTCATTTCAACACTAACTTTTTCTTTTATTGGGGTAGCAGCTGAAACAAATTCTGTCTCGGCAAACGTTATATCATTAATTTTATCCATATCAACAGCAGATACATTATCTGATGATAATTTACTATCTAAAAATATTTTACCATTATCAATATAATCAGGAAGAGTTATAGCGGCTACTTTGGATGATGGTAATTTGCTATCTAAAGATATATTGCCACCTGCAACAACATCTAAATTATCTAATGACATATAAACATTATCAATTTTCGTATCTATAAAATCTCGCCGATAGGGAGGAAGAGTCATTTCAACACTAACTTTTTCTTTTATTGGGGTAGCATCTGCAACTGATTCTGTTGCAACAGACATTATATCATTAATTTTATCAATGCCAACAGCAGATATATTATCTGATGATAATTTACTATCTAAAGATATATTGTCAGTAGTATTTACTACACCAAAAACTATATTGTTTCTACGAACAACATCAATTATGCCACCAGAAACTGTATTGTTTTCACTACTACTTAATATATCTGCATCTAATCCTGCATCTAACATACCTGCATCTAAAACAGCCGAACCGAATTCTCCAACAACGGAAACTTTCTCCGGTAAATCTATATGGGCATTTACTTCTAATTTTTCATTTTTGACTTGAAATTTATTTTGATTACTGTTAGGTAGCAAACCCGATAGCAACAGGTCAAAAGATACTTTTTCCCCTCCCAGAGAAGAAAAATCATCTTCAAATTCAAAATCATAACTATTATTTAATTTATTAGGAAAAAAGATTCCTTCTGATAATGTTAGCATAATATCCACTTTTTTATATTTATTTAATAGTTTTGGGTATAATTATTTTTTATTTAATCAACTACGATTTTCAATATCTCTGCGGCTTTAACAGGATCCATTTCTTCTATTACTTTACTTGCTTTTTTCTTTTGCATTCGTGCTAATATATTTGCACTTTTAATAACATCTGTTTCATCTAAAATCTTTGCAACGTCCTTCGGTTTTGCACCATTATACATTTCTGCCATCTTTTTATAACTCTCAGTCCTCAAAGAATCCTTTTTTTTTTCATACTGCTCTTGCAGATTTTTATATTGTTTTTGTAGTGAGTCAATTTTATTGTTTGCTGTTTTAACATCTCTATCTTTCTTTTTAATAGTATCAAGCAATGCTTTATTTTCTTTTTTTATTCTATCGTTATCGGCTATCACTTTTTTAATTTCATCATCTTTATTTTTTATAGCATCTTTATTTTCAGTTATTTTTTTTTGCAACTCATTATATTTATCATTAGCATCTTTTAATTTTTGTGTTTCTTTTTCTATTAATTCTTTTGTTTTCTGGCTTTCTTCTGTTTGTTTTTTTGTTTGATTAGTAATATTGTCGCTTATTTTATTTACACTATCTGTAATTGTTTTTAGATGCTTTTGTAGTTCCTTAATTGTATCTTGCAATTTTACAGAACGATTATGAATATCATTTTTATCATTTACCAATTTTACTTTATCTTTTTCTAATTTTGCTAATGCTTCACTTCTATTAAATAATTCTGTTTCAAAATAAATTAATTGTTGCTGTGTAATATCTATAAAAGTATCCAATTTAATATTAGTAAGTGGCACAGGAGGTCTTTTAGTAGTGTCTTTTTTTAATTGTTCTTCTTTTTTTCTTAATTGTTCTAATTTATTTGCCTCTTCTCTTGCGATTTGACGTTCTACCTTTTCGATAGAATCAATTTTACTCAAAGAATCTGCTAATTCATTTTTAACGCCAAGCCAATGCGGTCTATTAAAATAAGTCCATAAACCACTAACAGTAATAATAGCAAATAGCATAAGAAAAACAGATGCCCATATAATTAATTTTTTCCATTCCATAGATTATGAATAATATTATACTTTTATTAAAACAAAATTATTATCTTTTTTATATACACAATTTATGTGCCATTTTTAATTAAAAATTAAAAAATACTAATAAATTATAATAAAAAAAGGAACTAACAAAACTATTAATTCTTTATTTTATAACATATTATTCACCAATAATTTAATAATATACAAAACACCTTAAAAACAAATAGGACTCCTTATTAGGGAGTCCTATTTGTTAATAAATCATATATTATTATTTAGCAATAATAAATGATTTAGTGGTCTTTTTGCCATCAACAAACAAATTAAATATATATGAACCACTTGTTAGTTTTTGTTCATCTGTATCTAATATTATATTGTTGGTTAAGTTAGTAGTGCCATTTAATGAATACACAACTACACCTGTAATATCAGTGATTTCTATATTATACTTTGAATCTTGTATAGCCGTAAATGCAATATTAACTAAATTAGAAGCAGGATTAGGTGAGATTTGTATATCTACATTATTCTCTTCAACTACAGTATTAACCTCACCTGATGGGTCTGAAACAACTACATTGAAAGTTTTGTCTACGATATTACAAGTAGTATAAATTATCGCAACATAAGTTCCTGCTTGATATATGCTAATATTATTTATATTAAGGATAGATGTCATAGGAGATGTATTTATTTTTTGGTAAATACCACCTACTACATAAAACCATTCTATAGCATTTATTGTATAAAAACCTCCTGCAGAAGTTAAACCATCTGTAGCATCTAATGCCGCAGTTTCGCCAATATAATATGATATATCTACAGGAGCAGCAAACTGGTCAACAGGATGTGAGAAAGATATATTTGCAGTTTCACTTACAACATATTTATCAGGGTCGTATGGATTATCGCCATAATACCATGCTTTACAATAATAACTTTTGCCATATTGCGGAGTTGGACTAGTTGGGTCAACATTTACTCCTGAAACTATAAGTGTTGAAGTATTTACTCCAGTATAATTTCCACCCGTTGCTAACTCATTAGTATCAGGCGGTGTTGTAGTGTTATCTATTTCATACCATTGATAAAATATTTGTGTAGGGTCATCTACAGAATATGCATAAACTCTAAAGGTTAATGTTGTAGGTAAAATATTAGTGCATAATTCCACAGATTCAGGGTCACGAGTAATAATGACTTTGTATTCAGGAAGTAAGAAAATAGGTTTAGAACGAACAAAACTTGAAGTAGGGTCACATAGATTATAAATCTCACAATAGTAATAATCACCATTGTAAGTATAATCTCTTTCATCTATAGGAATTATTGTAAGTATATTAGATAATGTGCCTTGTGTCTTATTATTTTCTGTTAATGGAATAGAAATGTTTTTTATACCATCGTATCTAAACCATTTAAATAAATTATCATATGAGCCATCATAATAGTAATTAGCATCAATTTTTATTAAAGCGGGTTCATTTAAATTTGCTCTTATATTAGTAGGTTGGTTAATTATATGAGGTTCAGGATTAATAAATAACTGAACTTCATTAGACCTAATAGTTGCCAAACCTTCACAATCAATTGAAACAACTTCATACCAATACGTTCCTGCATCAAGAAAATCTACTTTACTTATATCTAATATAGGGTCTACATTGTATTCTAACGGAAAGCCATCTTTATACCAACGGGTAGATATAGCAGGTTCACCTACGTATATAGCGGAAACATATAATCTGTCGCCTCTACATAAATTAACTGTTTTTGGGGGATGTATATCAAAGTAATTTTTAGCAAAAGCTTTAACTGGAAATGGCGTTGATGCTGTATAATCATCACAAGCAGGATCTGAATAAGCAACAAATCTAAGCATTGTATTTCTAAATCTTGCATTAGGAATGAAATACATAGTATCTTGCGTAGAAGTAAGGACATCTGCCATAGAAATATTTTGCCATTGACCGTAGCCATCTAAATACTGCCATTGATAACGATATACATCGCCTTCACAATGTCCCACCAACATAGTTTCTTCACCATAACAAGTAATAAGAGTATCTGTCTGAGAAGTAGGATAGTCATTTAGTGTCGTATATGCACCACTTGTAGGAACTGTTACTGAAAAACTCAAATCCAATGAAGCAGGTTCTGAACAACTGCCAGGAGGCGGTATTGCTACAACTCTTGCTCGGTTGTTCCCATTAATTATGCTATCTGTGTAAATATTAATATGATCAGAGGTAGCACCAGGAATTTCTTCAAAATTAGATGTATTTCTATTCCACAAAGACCATTGAAAACTGTTCACATTGCCCATTACACTTACTGTATAAACGCTATCTACTTTATTGATACAAATCTTGTCCGCACCCCTGTCTAATAATCTAATAGGGCTGTAATCTACTGATGTATTAGACGGAACTGTCGTATAAAAATATCTGCTATCATAATCTTTATCGCTAACTATTACAGAATATAGTGAGCCACCTACTGAGGAATTACAATTTGTTTCTTCTGATACTTCAACCGTTATATAATATACGTTTTGGAGCGGGTTAAGTGTTATACTTGGAAATGTGACCTTAACTAAATCACCTTCTATATTATACGCTGACGTTATAGGAACAGGATTATAAGTAAGCACAGGGTCGTCACCACTATAAACATTTATTTTATTTATTTTAACGTTGTCAGAATTATTTAAGCGAATTTTGAAACCATTAAGAGTATGAGGGGCACAAGTTTGGTCGTTATTTGAAACATCTACCCTAAATAAAGTATATTCTTTGGAGGTTACTTGAGTTTGGAGAAGGTTATTGGTTGTTATATCTTGCAAACGCTGACCTTTAGATTCATAATACCATTCCACATCTGGAAGATAGTAATTTACACTACTCCATGACGCTCCATAAGAAGTACCCAAAGTAGCCGCAGAAGCCGATGTGTAATAATATCTTGAATTGTAAGTGGTAGAGTTATAATAAAAACAACTAAAGTAACAATAATGCGTTGTTGTAGTATTATGATATGTTTGTCCTGGAGTCCATGAATAAAGTAAAACCTCAACAGAACTTGTTCCATCATATTCAAAAGGAGTATCAAAATCAATATGGTATCTTCTACATCCATATGTCATATCTATAGTTCCTGTAAATACTTTAACAAAACCATTAGATGCAAGAGCAGGATAATAAAGATATGGCGGGTCAGTTGTTGTTGTTGTTGAAAATTGTGTCTCTGAAGTATTTCGCATCCATATTTCAGTAGGATATGTTTGTATAATTGCAGGGTCATTATATTGAGCACCTATAGTAGTAGCACCATAATATCTGTAATTTTGTAAAAAATCTAATCCCGTAATATCTCTCGGGCAATTCCCAAGTGCATTAGCAGTACTCCCCATACTTTTAGGTTGATAAATCCAATTCGCAACATTCTTTGAATAATACGTCCAATATCCAAAATACGTATAAGATTGCGTGTGAGCATATGAACTATCTGATGCTCTAATTGTTTTTGATGTCACTGCATCATTATCACCAGAATGCACCCCACTTCTTGTGCAAAGTTTTCCATCTTCATATTTATTAATACAAAAATATGCTTTATAGGGATAACTTGTCGCTGCCATTATAGTCCAAGTAGTTGTAGTTTGTGACCCATATCCCATTTTTGTTGTATATGTCGATATTGTCGGTGAATCATAGTAAGCATAATAGTAACGAGTATATAATATACCGGTTCCTGTAAGTGAACCTTGTGTATTTCTCACTATTAACATAACGAGATTATTATTTCCTGAATATTCAAAAGGAATATCAAAATTAAATACAAACCAATCGTTTATTGGTCCTGTAGAAAGTGGTATTGTTGCATTATCTAACACTTTTACATACCCACTGCTTTCTGATGTATCAGGGAAAAGTCCATCCTGTGCTAAATATGTAGTATCAGATTCTTTTAACCATATTGAAATGCCGTTTATTGATGTTCCTGCTGTAGGGCTAAATGCTGTTCCAATTTGCCAAGCAATATTATTAATAGTTATCGGACCTGGTGTAATACTAATTTCGTTTGGTCTATAAATAGTTTCTCCAAATGTTCTAGCATATGTGGTAGTTGAAAAATATCCAAAATTTCCATTATATTGATAAGACGTTGTATATGCATTACCTACAAAATATTCTCCAGTGACTTTATCTTTAGATTCGTTTAAAGTAATAGGTGTTGCGTTATTAGGTTTTACATATACTTCTCCAGCGGGGTCACCGTTAGTGAAGTTAGTAATTTTTCCATTAATTGATAGCGTGAAAGATTCCAGTGCCGCATCAAGATATGCATCCGAGTACACTTCGGCTACGTCATAAGCCAGCCAGAAGTAATTAGTTCCATGCTCAAGCGGCATATCAAGTCCGTCAAAGTCAATAGGAATATTAACATCCCCACCAACAGGAATAGCTGCAATCATAAAAGTTCCAGCACTTGTGTTAAAAATATGATTAGTTCCCGAGTAATATAACCTTGCCCACGTAACAAAACTATTAGAGTTCTTTGAGTCAAAAGAGATAGCAGTGAGGTTATTAAATGGTGCTTCATTATTGTGGATATTGATTTCCACTCTTATAATAGGCACATAAGTTTCGCCTGATGCTGCTATAGTAATTAATGATTGCGAGCAGTTAGCAGACACATATTGCTGTCCTGGATTAGCAGTAGTTTCTACTTCTAATCTGATGTATGGTTTAACGTTTTGTGTTTGTCCTTGCATCGTTATTGCTTGGCAATAATTATTAGGTCCATAGAACGCAGATGGTCTTGTAAGCCCTGTAGTGTTGTAATACGTGCCGACATTGAAACCATTTACAGTTCCCGGTAGGGTATTTTTTTGTTCAACAGTAGCAATAACTACTTGTAAATTAGACCCTGCTGTGCCTGTATATTTAAATGGCATAGTAAAATTAAAATCGTTCCAACCCATTATTAATTGTGACCCTCTAATAGTAAAAGGTCCTTTAACAATTTGGAATCCATTAGAAACAAGTGCGTTAATACCACTCATACCACAAGGTATAACAGGCAATTCTGCTGACGTAGCAGTAGTATTCCTTAACAATATATATACATTGTCTATAGAATTACCATTAGGATTATTAGTACTCTGCACATATAATGCGAGTTTAGAGATAATAGCATCGGCTAAATTGCCTAATTCTGCCCGAGTATATATAGCAGAAGATACTGCACTCGGTTGATTAGTGGCGGGCCAATTATTATCCGGAATCGTATTATTACCGACTGTTATTGACTGTATAGCCGCAAACATATTGGTAGTATTACTTCCCACAATGATAAATGCTATCAGCATTATCATTAGTTTAAATCTGGAATAATTATTCATAAATTAAAACCTATTTATTATTAAAATTAAAATTCATATAAAAATAATGTAAAAAATTGTTAACTACAATCTACATTAAATACTAATATAACATTTTTTTATAAAAAAAATATTATAAATAAAAAAATATTTTATTTTTGCCTACAACAAATCTATCAAATTATCTTTTTTCAACAGCCCCTATTATTTAATTCTTTTTCTATTTTGTTGCAAAGGTCCTCATTAATAAGAGTGCATGCAGCAGTTATCATATTTTTTATTGCTATAGGGGTAGAATGTCCGTGTCCGATGATAACATTGCCTTTGACTCCTAATAATGGCACTCCGCCTGCGTTTTCTGGATTTAATCCAATTAATACTTCTTTTATTATATTGGCTGTATCTTCAATTTGCTTTGCTTTATCAGGATTATTTATAGAGTAATTTTTTAAACTTTCTGATAATAATATTGCTATACTTTCGGCAAATTTCAGTATAACATTTCCTACATATCCATCAGCCACTACAACATCTGTCTTATGAGTAAGTATATCACCACCTTCTACATTGCCATAGAAATTAAGATTGCTTGCTTTTAATTTATTATATGCTTCAATATGTTCGGTTGTTCCTTTTGTTGACTCTTCACCTACGTTAAGCAATCCAACAGTTGGATTTTTTGTTTTAGTAATGATACTAAAAAAAATATTACCCATAACAGCGTATTCATATATAAATCTTGCTTTACATTCTACCGTTGCTCCAACGTCTATTAAAAAAGTAGGACTATTTTTAGATGTTGGTAGAAAAACCCCAATAGTAGGACGTGTCACCCCTTCAATTCTACCTAACATTATTGTTGCTATACTTAAAGTAGCCCCTGTATTTCCTGCAGACACATAGGCATCTGCTTTACCTTCTTTATGTAATTGAAGTCCTTTAACCATTGATGAATCTTTTTTTGTTTTTAATGCAACAACAGGGTCGTCGTGCATAGTTATAACTTCAGAGGCATTGATTATTTCAATATATTTTAATAATTCTTCTTTATTCTCTATAACAGAATTATTAATTATCTCTTCTATTTTTTCTTGAACACCAACGTATATAATAAATAATGGAACCGCTTGTTTTAAACTTTCTTTTAAAGCAAGCAATCCTCCTTCTACTTCACTTGTGGGAGCAAAATCACCTCCCATAGCATCTACTACAATAACATTTTTTGATTTTGTCATAATACAAAAACCTTTTTGTTATTAAATTGATGCTATTATTTTTCTACCATTATAATAACCACATTCAGGACAAGCGGTGTGAGTTAGTTTTGCAGCACCGCATTGAGGACAATTACCTGTTGTTTTAGGAACTGCCTTGTAATGAGTGCGTCTTTTAGCACCTCTGGTTTTAGAATGTCTTTCTGTTGGATTTGGCATTTTATCTTTCCTACATTATATATATTAAAAAAAAATATTACTGTTTAACAGCATATCAGAATGCAAAAATAATATTTTTTTTTGAAAAAAACAAAAAAAAATGTAAATATAACATTTTTTTCTTATTTCTCAAAAAATATAATGAAATAATAGTATTTCAAATAAAAAATATTCTGTATAATTATTTAATTTTTTTTTACTATTTTGCATATAAAGTTATTGTATTAGTATTAATTATTATTAAAATTAGAAAATAATGAAAAAAAATATTGCTATTGTTGGAGCTGGAGGATGGGGAACTGCTCTTGCTATGGTTTTAAGTTCTAAAGCAGATATATTTTTATGGTGCTATGAACAGGAAACTGCTGATGAGATACAACTAAATCGGACTAATAAGGATTTTCTACCTGATGTAGAATTACCTGAAAATATTATTCCGTGCAATGATATAAACCAATTAAAAGAAACAAATATAATTATAAATACTGTGCCAACACAATATATTCGTTCTGTTTATTCACAAATAAAATTTCCTGTAGAAGACAAAATAATAGTAAATGGTGCAAAAGGTATAGAACAAACAACATTGCTACGTGTATCTGAAATATTTAAGGAAGTGTTAAATATTAACTTAAATAATTATGTAGTATTAACAGGACCATCACACGCCGAAGAAGTATCAAAGAATATTCCTACCGCAGTTGTTACTGCTTCTGCTAATATAGAATTAGCAAAGTATATCCGAGATACTATCTCTAACAAAACATTTAGAGCATATTCGTCTGATGATGTTATAGGATGTGAACTCGGGGGAGCATTAAAGAATGTAATCGCTATAGCTTTTGGTATAACTGAAGGACTTGATTTTGGCGATAATACAAAAGCATTAATAATAACAAGAGGGTTAGCAGAGATTATTAGATTGGGAAATGTATATGGTGCTAAAACAGATACTATTTGCGGTTTATCAGGACTGGGTGATTTGATTGTTACTTGTAATAGCAAACATAGTAGAAATAAATTGGTAGGAAGTTTATTAGCAAAAGGAATGAATATTGATAAAATCAATAATCAAAATAAAATGGTAGCAGAGGGTATAACAACAACTAACTCTGCATATACACTCGCTAAACAAAAAGGTATAGACCTCCCAATTACTGAACAGGTGTATAACGTAATTTATGAAGGATTAGCAGTAAAACAAACGGTAGATAATCTTCTTAATAGGGAAATTAAAAATGAAATATGGTAGTTATAAGTGTGTTAAAAAATATTGTGATTATATATTTATTTATGCTAAAAGGTAAAAAAGATATGCTAAAAGGATAAGTTATAGACCTCAAAGGATAAGTTATAGTCCTCCGAGGATAAGTTATAGCCCTAAAAGGATAAGTTATAGCCCTGCGAGGATAAGTTATAGTCCTCCGAGGATAAATTATAGCCCTAAAAGGATAAGTTATAGCCCTAAAAGGATAAATTATAGTCCTATAAAGGATAAGGCAGTATCCTTTTAAAGGTAAATG
>Ga0082212_10011090_pt1 | contig 11447 bp, 5 predicted proteins | sample TergutNt197P3_FD_71548 | JGI IMG/M metagenome (GOLD analysis project Ga0082212, IMG submission 71548) | Neocapritermes taracua P3 segment gut microbial communities from Petit-Saut dam, French Guiana - Nt197 P3 | ecosystem: Host-associated > Arthropoda: Insects > Digestive system > Gut ... | reverse complement strand
TTGTACTCCGTTCAGAAGTAGATATTAAAGACAATTCCAGTGATGATAAAAGCAAATATTTGAAAGTATGCAAGGGTGATATTGCTTATAATACAATGCGTATGTGGCAGGGCGTATCCGCTTATTCGGAATACACTGGCATTGTCAGCCCTGCATATACAGTACTAAAGCCGAGTGAAGTAATTTGTGCGAAGTATTTCGCGTTTTTATTCAAAACACAGCGTGCTATCTTCACATTTTATCGACATTCACAAGGTCTTGTTGATGATACACGAAACCTAAAATATATCAATTTTGCTAAGATACAGCTCAGAGTCCCCCCTCTCCCAGAACAACAAGCAATCGCCAAAATCCTCACTGCCGCAGACCGGGAAATCGAATTGCTGAAAAAGGAACTCGAACAGCAAAAACTCATAAAAAAATACCTTATGCAGCAACTGCTCACGGGTAAAATTCGGGTAAAAGGGGCGGGAGTATAAACAACCGAGTTGGTCAGATATTTCAATTGTGCAACAGCTTGTTGCACAAAATTTGAAAATGCCAGACGGCGTCTGGCAAATCGATATTGCCGCAATGTTGACGCACTGCGTCAATTATCAAAAGGAGTAAACATGGAAAAACAGGAACTTGTAATTTATTCTACAGAAGATGGTAAAATAAGGGTTTCTGTTCGGTTACAAGACGGCAGTGTATGGTTATCACAGGCACAAATGGCGGAACTTTTCCAGACAACGCCGCAAAATATAACTCAACATATCAAAAACATCTATTCTGAAGGCGAATTATCAGTGAATACGACATGTAAGGATTACTTACAAGTCGTAAATCGCGGTTTTCGTGGCCAGGTAGAAGATAAAATTCTTGCTTACAATTTGGAAATGATTATCGCCGTTGGTTATCGGGTCAGATCCGGCATTGGAACCCAATTTCGCCGCTGGGCTACGGAAATCCTGTCCGAATACGCCCGTAAAGGTTTTGCTTTAAATGACGAATTGTTGAAAATGGCGGGTGGGGGTGATTACTGGCGTGAATTGCTGGATCGCATCCGTGATATAAGATCATCAGAGAGAGTGTTTTATCGTCAAATTCTCGATATTTATGCAACTTCTATGGACTATGACCCCAATGCGCCGGAAACACTGGAATTTTTCAGAATTGTTCAAAATAAAATGCATTTTGCGGCACATGGATACACTGCGGCGGAAGTACAGTATCTGCGTGCAGATGCAGAGCAGCCATTTATGGGTTTAAAAGGCTGGACAGGTACGCTTCCGCATAAAGCAGATGTAGTGGTTGCGAAGAACTATTTGAACGAAAAAGAGCTGGGCACATTGAATAAAATAACAACCGCTTATTTGGAATTCGCGGAAATGCAGGCAACAAATGAAATCCCCATGTATATGAAAGACTGGATAAAAAAACTGGACGAATTTTTATCCATTGGCGGCAAAAAGCTGCTGGATAATCCGGGTAGTATTTCCAGACAACAGGCAGATGAGAAGGCGTTGGATGAATATAATAGATACCGCATAATTGGGGCAGATATGTCGGATATAGAAAAACGATTTCTTGAAAATCTAAAAACCACACAGAAAAAACTGGAAATTGGGGAACGTAAAAATACCAAAAAGCGAGGTAAAAAATGACAGCTCCCAATCCTGACATATATCTGGAAAAAGAATTCCAAAAACAGGCGGCGGAGGTTTTACAAAAACTCGGCTACACAATTTTGACACCCGAAGAATGCCACATTGAGCGCGAGGGAGGATACAAAGTGCTGCTCAGGAACATTCTGCGCTCGAAATTGCGAGAGCTGAATATTTTTGAATACGGCGGTACGATGTATCGCTTCAAACCTGCCAACATCGAACGTGCCATTGACGAATTGGATGTGAGCATTGAGAGTGCGGGAGGGTTTATCAAGGCAAGCGAAAAAGTTTATGACGCTCTGCTCCTCGGGCGCGATCTGCCAGAAACTATCGCGGATGGAAGAACTTTGTCGTTCAATCTCCGTTATATTGACTGGGAAAATATTGAAAACAACTCTTTCCATGTTACGCGGGAGTTCATGGTGTCCAATGCGGCAGGCGATGGCGGGGCCATGCCTGACCTTGTGCTGTTCGTTAACGGTATTCCCCTCGGCGTGATCGAATGTAAAGCTCCTATATTGAATGAAAACCTGGCCGTGGAGCAACACATCCGCAACCAGGGTACAGAATACATTCCGCAGTTGTTTAAATTTTCGCAAGTTTTGCTTGCGAGTAACAAGAACACCGTCCGCTTTGCCACTGCAGGTACTCCGAAGAAATTCTGGAATATCTGGAAAGAAGAGTATACCGAATGGCAGGATGAAAAACTCAAGGAATGCGTGGTTGACCGCTTGCCGACAGAACAGGACAGGGCGTTGGTATCACTGTTTTCCCCGGAGCGTTTATTACGGTTGACGAGATACTTTACCCTGTATGATGCGAATGTTAAGAAAATTGCGAGGTATCAGCAATTTTTTGCAGTCGAGGAAATCATCAAGACGGTGAATATAAATGATCGTATAACCGGCAACCGTCAAAGCGGGGTTGTCTGGCATACACAGGGCAGCGGGAAGTCTCTGACAATGGTAATGCTCGCAAAATATTTACTGGAACAGATTCACAACAGTAAAGTGGTAATCGTTACCGACCGTACGGAGCTTGACCGGCAGATTGAGCAAACATTCAGCCACACCCGGTTAAAACCCGCCCGTGCCACAAGCGGGAAAAATCTGACTGATCTTATCAATGAAGGTAAATCAGATATTGTGACGGCGATAATCAACAAATTTAATACCGTAGAGAACAGTAAAGTTAAAATTGAAAACCGTGATGTTTTTGTGCTTGTGGACGAAAGCCACCGCACAAATTATGGCAGTCTTGCGGCGAAAATGCGGCTTGTGTTTCCAAACGGCTGTTATATCGGTTTTACCGGCACACCACTGATGAAAAACGAAAAAACAGCAATGCGTTTTGGCAGCAGATATATCCACAAATATACTATTAAGGATGGTGTGGATGACAAAGCTATTGTACCGCTTATTTACGAAGGGCGTTTTGTAGAACAAAATGTTGATGAAAACAACATTGATTTATGGTTTGAGCAAATTACCCGCCGTCTGTCAAAAAAGCAAATAGAGGATTTAAAAAGCCGCTGGTCACAACTCCGACGGCTTACCTCCACCAACGCCCGTATCCGTCGTATTGCACTTGATGTCAATACACACTTCCTTGACGGCTATAAAAATACGGGTTTTAAAGCAATGCTGGCCTGTAATTTCAAACGTGATGCGGTGCGTTACCTGGAATGTTTCGAACAACTCGGAGATTTATCCGCCGCTGTGGTAATCTCTTCACCGGATTTGCGCGAAGGTTATGAAGATATTGATGAAACTACAGATGATAAGGTAATCATGTACTGGAAAAAGATGATGTCCCGCTATGGGAACGCAGAAGCGTTTGAGGAGAGTATAAAAAATCAGTTCCTTGACGGTGATATTGATATTCTTATTGTCTGCGGTAAATTGCTAACGGGTTTTGACGCTCCGCGCACACAGGTCATATATATCGACAAGGAATTAAAAGAACATGGGCTTTTGCAGGCAATAGCAAGGGCAAACCGCCTCTATGACGGTAAAGATTACGGCTTGATTGCAGATTATCGCGGACTTATCTCCAAACTTGATGAAGCAATGGAGGTATATTCAGGGGCAGGTATTGATAACTTCGAAGTCGGTGAGATAAAAGGTGCTGTCGTAGATGTCATTTCCTGTATGGGGAAAATCCGTGAAACGTATTCCAATCTTCTTGATGTTTTTGGTGACTTACGGAACAGCGATGATACGGAAGCGTTTGAGCAATACCTTACTGATGATAAAAAACGTGAAAATTTTTACGCTGCGTTGTGTGATTATGGCAAGGCATTGGCAATGGTCCTAAATTCAGAAAAGGTGTACTCCGTACTGACAAACGATGAGATAGAACAGTATAAGAAATCTTTTGCGTTTTTCTCAAAGCTTCGCCGAAGTGTAAAGATCCAGAATGCCGATGCAATTGACAATAAAGATTACGAACCGCAAATGCAAAACCTGCTTGATACTCACCTTACTGTCGTCGGACTAAAACAAATTACAAACCCTGTAGATATTCTCAACAGTGACGAAATGGAAAGAGAATTGGCTGAACTTGGTTCCCTTCGCGCCAAAGCAGATGCGATACGTTCAACAATGACAAAGAGTGTACACGAACATCACGATGAAAATCCGGCATTTTATGAAAGTTTCTCAAAGCGTATCAAAGATGTTCTGGATGAATACAAAAACCGTATTATTTCTGAAGCGGATTATTTGAGTAAGATGAAGAGTATTCTTGACGATTATCGTAAGGGGCAGACAAATATCACCTTCCCAGAAAAAATTAAAGGTAATATCCATGCACAAGCATTCTACGGCGTTATCAGCGCGGTGTTCGCCAATGTAATAGACTTGGAGGTTAATAATGATACAATTGCAGATATTACACTTGCTATTACAGGAATTATCGAACGAAACAACTATGTTGATTGGCAAACCAACACTGATATTCATAACCGTATCGCGCAGGATATTGACGATTTATTCTTTGAATACGAGAAAAAGGGATTTAAGGTGGATTTTGATACGATAGATAAGCTAACTGAAAATATCAAGATCGTTGCTCTTCGAAGGTTCAGATGAACAGATCAATTACCCTGAACAGACGGGAAATCGCTTATGATTTGGAGCGGAAGCAGGTTAAGAATATTAACTTGCGTATCCGTTCCAACTGTTCGGTGTATGTTTCGGCAAACAACAGTATCACCGATAATGTAATTGAGGAATTTTTAAAAAGGAAATCAAATTATATAATATCCACACTTAACAAATATGCCGAGATTGCAAAGTATGCAACTACCAAGTACAACTATGTCACAGGTGAAACTTTTCGTTATCTGGGGAAAGATCTTCGGATAGTAGTTATTAAGGGCAAAAACAGCGTATCATCAGATGGAGTACATCTTACACTGAGTACCAAGAAAATAGATAATACAGTATGCAAAGAAAAACTAATCGGTGAATGGTACAATAGGCAATGCAAAGAGGTATTCAGTGAAATAATAGGGGAAATATTCCCTATTTTTAAAAAATACGGCGTCACATTGCCGAAATTAACATTACGGAATATGTCTTCGCGTTGGGGCAGTTGTCAACCCAGGAAAGGTGTGATTACACTTAACAAGCGGCTAATCGAAATTCCACGTAACGCTGTCCAGTATGTAATTATGCACGAGTTTGTCCACTTTTTGCAGCACAATCATTCAAACAAATTTTATGAAATGCTGTCTGCACTTATGCCTGATTGGAAAGCACGAAAGAAACTCCTCGAAACCGAGGCATTTCACGCCTCTGAGTGATGGTATATCCGCCTTACAAATAACGCATGGAGAAAGCGCTCTGCGCTTTCTCCAATATAAAAAGCCCGTCTTTCGACGGGCTTTTTATACCTCCCCCGCGCGGATTCGCCTTCCACTCCTCAGCGTCCTGCTTCGGAGTTCCAGGCCGGGGTTCAGCCCTGTGCCCTGTCGCCGCCCTCCTTGGCGGCTATTCCTTCGCATTCGCTCGGCGGGCTAAACCCTTCGAATCCGCCAGTAAGACGAATAAAAAGAGAGGCTACCCTAAAGGGCAGCCTCTCTTTATTGCTCCCCCGCGCGGATTCGAACCACGGACCCAGTGGTTAACAGCCACTTGCTCTGCCAGCTGAGCTACAGGGGAAAGTAAAAATAAAATAGCTGGTTTTTAAGAAAAAGTCAACAGAGTTTAAGAACAAGCTCAACACTTTAATTTTCTGCGTCATTTTGACACAGAAAATATGCGGATTTCCCTTTATTGTGTCATTTTGACATTATTTCCGGCTATGATAGTTTTTTATTCTCAGCAGGCAAATTCTACTTTTTTCTAATTCTTTATAATACAAAGAGTTACGTTTCATTCAAAAAACAAATCCTTTCAAATGAACTTGGCATGGTTTTTGCTAAGTAAATAGCAAGACGCTTCGTATGAAGGTCTAAAAACAAGCCAATGTTAATTTGGAGGTTTATTATGAAAGCGCTATCACTTTATCACCCCATGAGTCTGGTGGATCAAGTGCTGGGATCATTCTATGATTCCTCTCTCGTACCGTTTTTTCGGAGTCCTGTACTGAACAAGCTTCCCCTGGTGGATGTTCAGGAAACTGACGATGCTTACCTTGTAGAAGCGGAACTTCCCGGCTTTGACGAAAAGCAGATCAAAGTGCATGTCGAAGGCGGCAAGCTGAGCATCGAATCCGGCAAGCAAGAGGAAACAAAGGAAGAAAAAGACACTGCCCGAGAAGCTGACGCCGCTTATCTTATCCGGGAGCGGAGAAATATTTCTTTCAGCCGGTCTTTTACTTTACCCGAAAATGCCGATACCGAAGCGGTGTCTGCGGTCTTTAAGAACGGAGTACTTTCTCTGGAAATAAAGAAGCGGAAAGAAAGTTCAAGGAAACTTATTGAGATAAATGCTCAATAAAATATTTAAAAACAATGTAAAAAAGTTCGTATGTTGTTTCTTGCCGGGTAAGATTTTATATCTTACCCGGCATTTTTTTGCTAAAATGTAAAATTTATTATATAATATATGTATATCAGGAGTTTTTTGTGCAATCTTTTATAGTGGATTCTCCTTTCAGCCCTGCAGGTGATCAGGAAGAGGCCATTTCCGCCCTTGCATCGGGGATAAAGGCGGGGGACAGGTTTCAAACACTTAAGGGTGTAACCGGTTCGGGAAAAACCTTTACCATGGCAAAAATTATCGAGGCGGTTCAAAAACCAACCCTGGTGATTAGCCATAATAAAACCCTGGCAGCTCAATTATTCCGGGAATTTAAGGGCTTTTTTCCAAAAAATGCCGTTGAGTATTTTGTTTCGTATTACGATTACTATCAACCGGAAGCGTATGTTGCCAGCCGTGATCTTTATATAGAAAAAGATGCTTCCATAAATGACGAAATTGAGCGGTTAAGACTGAGCGCTACCCGCAGCCTGATGGAACGGGAAGATGTAATAATAGTCGCTACCGTTTCCTGTATTTACGGCCTTGCAACCCCGGAAGTGTACCGGAAGATGACAGCCCAATTTGGCCTTGGCGATACGGTGCAGACAGATACGCTGATGCAGCGCTTTGTGGAACTTCAGTACGAACGGAACGATGCAGTACTGGAGCGTGGCCGCTTCCGCCGCCGGGGTGATTGTCTGGAAATATACCCGGCATATCTTGAAGAAGCATACCGGGTGGATTTTGACTGGGACAAAGTTGAGCGTATCCGTCGTTTCGATCCCCTATCGGGTAAAGTACTGGAAGACCTGGACAGGGCGGTTATCTACCCTGCAAAGCAGTTTGTTATGCCGGAGGAAATGGTTCACGGGGCGCTTTCTTATATTAAAGATGAATTGGCTTCGCGTTATGAATTCCTAAAAAATGCCGGAAAAAACCTTGAAGCGGAACGGCTAAAAACCAGGGTTGAGTATGACCTGGAAATGCTTAATGAAATTGGATACTGTCCGGGAATAGAAAATTATTCAGCCCCGCTTGCAGGACGGAAACCGGGGGAATCGCCTGATACATTGATCGACTACCTTTTAAAAAATGCTGACGGTTCACCGGCTCATTTAACTTTTATCGACGAAAGCCATGTAACAGTACCCCAGATTGGGGCGATGTATGCCGGTGATCGTTCACGGAAACAAAATCTTGTGGATTACGGTTTCCGTTTGCCCTGCGCTCTTGATAACAGGCCTCTGCGCTATGATGAGTTTGAAAGCCGGCTTGGGGCGACGGTCTTTGTTTCTGCAACGCCGGGCGAATATGAAGCAAAGAAATCCAAGCGCGTGGTGGAACAGCTGATACGGCCTACGGGACTTCTGGATCCGGAAATAGAAGTACGATCCAGCGAAGGTCAGATGGAAGATATTTATGCAGAACTTCGTGAAAGGATCAAAGCCGGGGAACGTTCCCTGATTCTTACCCTGACCAAAAAAATGGCCGAAGATTTAACCGATTACCTTTCCGGCCTGGGACTGCGTGTACGGTACATTCACAGCGAAGTAGAAACCATTGAACGTGTAGAGATACTTACCGCCCTGCGTGCAGGAGAGTTCGATGTGCTTGTGGGGATTAACCTGCTCCGGGAAGGGATAGACCTGCCGGAAGTTTCCTTTATAGCTATTCTCGATGCCGATAAAATAGGTTTTCTCCGTTCCCTTACCAGCCTGATACAGATAATCGGGCGGGCTGCCCGCAATGCCGCCGGAAAGGTTATTATGTATGCCGACAGGATGAGTGACGCAATGCAAACCGCCATAGCGGAAACCAAACGGCGCCGGGAAATCCAGGATGCATACAACAGGGAACATGGTATAACACCGGCTACGGTAAAAAAAGCAGTAGCCGCAATTTTGGAACGTCATGCCGAAGAAGCTGCCGGCGCTGCCACTGCTTCCATTGAGGTACTGAAAAAATCATATAACATGCTTGTCCCTGCTCAACGCAAACAACTTCTTAAAGCTCTGGAACATGAAATGCTGGAACATGCCAAAAATCTGGAATTTGAAGAAGCAGCAGCCATTCGGGACGAAATTCAAAGGATCAACGAATTAGGAAAAAAATAATGCAAAAAAAAAGTCGGATTGTTTATTGTACGTTTTTTATTGTACTCTTGCTCATTTTTATTGTTGGATGTAAAAAACCTGCCAATGATCAGGTGTCGCCTGCCCATACTTCGTATAAGGATATCCCCGGTGTGACTGATGAAGATGTCAAAAACATAGAAGCGCTTCGCCTGCAGTACAGTTCTTTTGTTTTCGGGATGAATGAAAGCACCGAAGCGTTTTACGGAGAGAATTACGAAATTAAGGGGTATGCTGCTTTATTCTGCGATTGGCTGACCGATTTGTTCGGGATACCGTTTAAGCCTGTAATTTATGGGTGGGGAGATTTAATTGAAGGGCTGGGAAACGGCATGATTGATTTTACCGGCGAATTAACAGCTACTCCTCAACGCCGGGAAACCTATTTTATGACAGACCCTATAGCAGAGCGGACAGTAAAATATATGAGGATTATGGGCAGTGACTCCCTTTCAGACATTGCAAAGTACCGTCCGCTGCGTTATGCGTTCCTGGAAGGAACCACAACCTTCGATGCCGTTTCTTCACTTGAACATAACAGGATGGATTTTTTCTTTGTTGACGATTATGATGCTGCCTATGAACTTCTTAAGAACGGGACGGTTGATGCTTTTTTTGATGAGGGTGTAGCAGAGGCTGCTTTTGATATTCACGGCGATGTAATTGCCCAGGATTTTTTTCCGCTCATATACAGCGCTGTTTCCCTGGCAACGCAAACCCCTGCATTGGAACCGGTTATTTCAGTGTTTCAAAAAACATTACACGACAACGGTTCACAACATTTAACTGAGCTTTACAGACAGGGACAGGAAGAATACAGGAAGCATAAACTTTTTGTCCTGCTTGATGATACGGAGCTTGCCTATATATATAATCATCCGATCGTATCATTTGCTGCTGAAAGTGATAATTATCCGATGAGTTTTTACAATATTCGGGAAAATGAATGGCAGGGAATTATCTTTGATATACTTGCAGAAATAGAAAAACTTTCCGGGCTTTCATTTCAGCTTGCCAACAAGCCATACACGGAATGGCCGGATTTGCTGAAAATGCTGGAAGACGGAAACGCATCGATGATTTCAGAATTAATCAAATCGAAGGAAAGGGAAAACCGCTTTTTATGGCCTGATACGCCGATTTTAACGGATAATTATGCGCTTCTTTCCCGATCGGATTACCATAACATTGATGTAAACGAAATTCTATATATAAAGATAGGCGTTATGAAGGATACTGCCTATTCCGAAATATTTCAAAACTGGTTTCCGGATCATACCAACACAGTAATGTATGATTCAGCAGATACTGCCTTTAACGCCCTGGTGGATGGAGAGGTAGACATGGTGATGGGGAGCCAGAATTTGCTCCTTGTCCTTACCAATTACCAGGAACGTGCAGGTTTTAAAGTCAATATTGTGTTCGATCGTACCCTGGAATCTTCATTCGGTTTTAATATCAATGAAACAGAGTTATGCTCCATTATTAATAAGTCCCTTCATTTAATTGATATGAATGGAATTACCGGACAGTGGACAAGGAAAACCTATGATTACAGCGCAAAGCTGGCACGGGCACAACTTCCCTGGCTGATTGTTACATCTGTCCTGATTTTAAGTCTGCTGATTTTGTTGTTTATCTTTTTTAAAAGAAAACGGGAAGAGAAAAAAAATCTGGAAAGCCTGATTCAAAACCGTACTGCAGAACTTGATAAGCAGCATGGGCTTGTATATGTGGTTAATAACGCAGCCATTCTTCTTCTGGAATCGGAAGCAGAGGATAATTCGGAAGCAATGATCCGGGGTATGGAAATGATAGGCCGGTATATTGATGTTGACCGCGTTAGTGTCTGGCAGAATCACCGTAAAGACGATGGAAAACTTTATTATAACCTGGTATGCCAGTGGGCCAATAAAGGCCTGCCTCCGTTGGAAGATAATAAAGATTTTGCATATCAGGATTACCTGCCGGGCTGGGAGGATCTTTTTAACCGGGGTGAAAGTGTAAACGGGACGATTGACAGTTTACCGGAAAAAGAACGTTTACAGTTGGTCCCGTTTGCAATTCAGTCAATTCTGGCTACACCGATCTTTTTAAAGGGGGAATTTTGGGGCTTTGTCAGTTTTGACGATTATCACCGTAAGCGTGTGTTTAGCGAAGGGGAATTGAACATACTTTGTTCATGGGGCCTGCTTGCCGTTGGCGCCATTCAGCGCGGCGAAATTGCTCAGAGTATGCATGATGCATTAAAACGGCTGGAAGTTGCCCTTGATGCCGCTCAGGCTGCCAGCCGTGCAAAATCAGCATTCTTGGCCAATATGAGCCACGAGATCCGCACGCCGATGAATGCTATAATCGGTATGATCACCATTGGAAAAACTTCCGACGATCCTGAACGTAAGGATTATTGCTTTACCAGAATTGAAGATGCGTCAAAACACCTTTTGGGAGTAATTAACGACATTCTGGATATGTCCAAAATTGAAGCCGATAAATTTGAACTTTCAGATGCGGAATTTAATTTTGAAAAGATGCTTCAGCGGGTTGTGAATGTTGTTAATTTCCGTGTGGACGAAAAACAACAAAAATTAACAGTACACATAGACAAAGATATACCTAAATTCCTAATTGGAGATGATCAGCCGCTGGCTCAGGTAATAACAAACCTTATGAGCAACGCCGTCAAATTTACTCCC
>Ga0082212_10011089_pt1 | contig 11448 bp, 14 predicted proteins | sample TergutNt197P3_FD_71548 | JGI IMG/M metagenome (GOLD analysis project Ga0082212, IMG submission 71548) | Neocapritermes taracua P3 segment gut microbial communities from Petit-Saut dam, French Guiana - Nt197 P3 | ecosystem: Host-associated > Arthropoda: Insects > Digestive system > Gut ... | reverse complement strand
CACACCGGCCCCGCGACGCTCGTGTCCGTCACCAGCCACATCGCCCTCACCCGCGCAGACGGCACCCCCCTCGCCGTCAACAGCACCGTCGAGCGGGGCGAGCCCGTCCTCGTCGCCGGCCTGTCCCCCAGCGCCGCCCCGTGGGACGCGCAAGCCGTCTTCGAGTGGGACAAGGGCGGCGGCACAACCGAGTCCCAGACCAACGCCTTCACCGTCATTGGCGTGTATGTCTTCGGGAAAATCGACCACTCGGCAGGCTCCGGCATCGCGCCGACCGACGTCGCCCTCGGCCTCGCCACCCCCCCGGCGACCCTCTTCCAACGCCTCGGCAGCGAAATGCTGGGGCACGGGTGGCTGCAGCCCTACGCCGGCCTCCCCGGGCAGACCGTGGTCACGCTCGGCGGCGCCCCCGGCATAATCCGCCTGTGGGGCGACTCCAACACGAACGGCGTCCCGCTGCTCGAACACGGGCAGGCCCTCACCAACACCCCGCCCCGCTACATCTACTTCGAACCCCTCGCCCCCGGCACCGCCACCGTCAACATCGCCTTCCAAGGCGAGGGCGTGGCAAGCAACTTCAACTGCTCACACTCCCTGCCCGTCTCGGTGTGCGAGGCGGGCCTGCGCATCGACTCGCTGAACCAGCACGGCACGGGCGTGCCGCCGCACGACCCCGCCGCAGAGCAAATCAAAAAACTCTCGGGGCCCGACTACCCCGGCAAGATCATCTTCATGAACGACATGGACGTGGACGGCGACGGGATACCCGACTTCCTCGACGGGTTCATGACGATTACGGGGGTGATACCAGAGACTCCGACAGAAAAATCTGATGACAAAATCACGGGGGGCGCGTTCGTGCCGCTGGTGGTGCGGGCGGTAAACCTGCCGCAAGGCGCGCAACTGGTTTTCAGCTATAGCGCGAACGACCCCGGCGCAATCATGCCCATGTCCATTGAAACGGCAAAGCTCATAGGGGAGCTGTGCGCCGAGGGCAACCAGCTCGGCGGCGGCCGCATCCGCATCTGGAAAAAGGACGCGCACCAGCACCGCGACCCCGCGCCGGTAACGCAGGGCGGCGACTTCGTGAGTACGGACGCGCCGCTGACGCCGGGCGAGCTTGGCATCTCGGGCGGGGAGGCGGTGCTGTACGTGGAGGGCATCGGCACCTCGCCGGGCTGGGGGACGGACAAGATAAGGATGTCCGTCGTCACCAACAGCGTCGCGCTGCACGCGGACGAGGTGAGCTACACCGTCGTGCGGTGCGTCTATAAGGTGTGCGTCTATCGGCCGTACACGTGCGAGCGGTATGAGTCGCAGGTGCAGTCCCGCAACGTGTTCGCCTCGGATTACTCGTCGCCGCGCGCGCTCATGGCGAGCTACGGGGCGGGCCAGGTCGGCTTCGAGGACTGGATGGATGACAAGGAGGTCACCCACGGGCTGCCCGCCTTCATGGGGCACACGTTCGCGAGGGTCGAGATCCGCCAGCCCGGCCTTTCCACAAGTTACTGGACGGGGCAGACGGGGATCAGCGGGATGAAGCAGGAGGTTGGGGCGCTGCGCTCGGTGCGCAGGGGCAAGTCCTTCTGGTACCGGGGCGACGACGGGGAGGAGGACCCCCAGTGGAAATCTCGGGCGCGGTACGACAAGTTCTATGAGGCGGCAGTGTACGCCTCTGATTATGTGTGGGACGGGGACATCACCCGCAAGATGCTGGCGGTGCGCGAGTTCCGCGTCCGCCCCGAGACGGCGCGGGCCCTAAACGACTATCGCGAAGCCCACCCCTTCGGCGGCTACGGGCTGGACGTGGAGCTGGGCGGCCCGGGCGCGAGCCGCGTCGGGTGCGGCTCGTACATCGGGCTGCTGACGGAGCGGTCCGGGCTGCTCTCCCCGGAGCAGGTCATGGGGCAGTGGGGGTTCAAGGGGAACATGCCCGTCGTCCCCGTGCCGGGAATCGGCACGGGGGTGGGGAGCCTCATACGCCTCAACAACTGCATAAACGACTACAAGGCGGGGGACCCGGAGCCCCTCCTGCAGCGGCTCGCCGGGTTCCAGACCGCCATCAACGGCGCGATGGCCGCGAACGCGCTGACGCTGTCGTGGCTCTGGCCCCCCGACGGGGACACCGTGCTGCCGCTGAGGTTCTGCGACCCCGGCAAGATCGCCGCATGGGTTGACGCGCAGAATGCATCCACGCACTGGCAACTGGAGGGCCTGCACTACAAGGACAGGGGCGTTGACGTGCGCTACGACAAGCCCGATGTATCTGAACTGGATCAATGGAAAGGAAGATGATTATGAAGACATGGAAACGGACACTTGTGCTGGCGGCATTCCTTGCCGCCCATCCCGCCGACGCCGACGAAGCGCAGGGCAGCCGCCTGTACGGCGAGTACATGGCGCGGAGGCAGGGGTACGAGAGGCGCGTCGCCGAGGCGCGGGAGGAGTTCACCGCGCTGTGCAAGAAACAGCAGTGGGCGCACGTCATCGACAAGCCCAACACGAGCCTCTTCGGCGACAACGGGGACTCCCACATCGAGCTGAAAGCACCGCTGAAGGCGTTCGCCCAAAAATACACCCCGGCTGAGGTTGCGGCCGCCCTGTGGGACGTCGCCGGGGACCCAGGGCGCGCGCGGGATGTCGCCGCCTACATCCGCGGGGCGGAGGGGCGGCGCGGGGGGATGCCAGGGAAAGCGGACCCGTACAGGACGCAGGAGGAGCTTTACGTGATGGCGAAGCTTCCGAGGAGGCCGCCGCCGAGGGAGCCGCCGAAGAACCTGAGCGAACTGAACCCGCCCTTCCCGTTCCGCCCGAGCTTCACCGGCCTCGACGGCCAGCAGGTGCACCGGGAGTGCAGGGACAACCCCGCCCTCCGCGCGGAATACATCGGGGCCATCACAAAAATCCTCGCCGACCCCGGCATCCGCAAGGAGAACCCGCTGGAGACGAAGAACCTGCTGGACATCCTCTTCTTCTATCTCAAGGCAGAGGAGGCAATCCCGACAACGCTTGCGGATTACTTCTTCTACGATAGCACCACAGGCGAAGACTACAGGTTACAGGAAAAAGACTTACGTATGTCGGAGGGCGGCACGGGATTAATGCCCGGGCAAAACGTTTGGCAGACTCCTTGCCAAGCTTATCTCAAACTGTTCGGGAAGGGACATATTCCCGTTGCCCTCAAATGCTTCTCAAATGCCCCCAAAATAGCTCGCACGGTGGAGACAGGGGGGGGGGGCAGCCCTCTCCTCGCCGTGTTTTATTTTTGGCGTTTAGGCTTGCCTATCGACGAGGCCTTGCAATCCGTCGAGGATTACAAGACGGCACATCCAGACCTGACCGACGAACAGAAGGAGGCTTTGGACGAAATCATGACGTTCATCAGGGAAAAGCGTTTCTGCACGGACGCATTGTTGAAGAATGACAAAGAGGCCGTCCGCACATGGGCGCCGTCTTACGGGAAGGGAGGCGCGGAGGAGCCATGAAGGCAAGCATATGGGGACTGGCACTGACGGCATTCCTTGCCGCCCATCCCGCTCACGCCACAGAAACGCAGGGCAGCCGCCTGTACGGCGAGTACATGGCGCGGAGGCAGGGGTACGAGCGGCGCGTCTCCGAGGCGCGGGAGGAGTTCGCCGCGTTCCCAAGCGTGACATGGACGCATGTCGTCACAAAGCGCCCTCCCCCCATTCATCGTGGAGCAGTGTACCGACGGCAAGGGGGACCCTTATGAAAAAACCAGCAGGTAAATTTGAGTTGCGCCAGAAGTTCGCAACTGGGGTTGGCGCTTTACTCATTTGTTTGTATATAACAGGATGCGGCACCATCATGACTCGGATGGCGGATGACGGGGGAATAGGGGAAACGGTGTACGGGAACGATTCTTTCGGGATACCGCCCTATGCCGCCGTGGTTGAAGATTTCATTTGGGTTCGTGAATTGTTTAGGGCAAGAAATTACAGCAGGTTGCTTGAGCGTGATGGGCTGATGGGACGCCTCGGTCTTGTGGCAGGGCTCTGCGGTCTTTGCGCGTTGCCTGTGGATGTTGTTTGCGACACGGTTTTCCTCCCTGTTGATTTAATTGCATGGCCTTTCGGTTGTGACAAGCGGGATACAGGACAGAAACCCCTTTCCGAAATCGGAAACAATGATAAGGATGAAAATGTGCGCAGAGAGGCGATGGATAGGCTGGAAGGCCTTCAAAAGGGGGATTCTGGGAAAGATGCTTGACTCTCAAAATGAATCCACGCCCTGGACGCCCGACGGGCTGGAGTATAAAGACCGCGGGGTGGAGGTGCGTTACGATGTTCCCCCGCCGGATGCCAGCCTTAGCGAATGGGGGTGACATGTTCCTTTCCAACCCGAGCAAGGAGACGGCGGTTTTCTGTCTGGCGTTGCTGTCGTGGATGGCGGTCGCCCCGTTTTTCCTTTTGATGTGTGTGTTCCGCGCCCTCTGCCGGAAATGCAGGAAGCACAAACGGCCGCTGGCGGTTAATGCCGCATGGTCCTCGATGATTTGTTTTGTGATTTCTGCGGCCTCAATATGGATGATGCTCCGCCATGCCGGGGCGGCTTGGAAATTGGGCTGGGTGGGGGAGTATGATAAAGTGTTTGTCGGGATACTTGTCCCTAATGTGCTTGTGCTGGTTGTTTCGGGGATTGCGTGTGTCAGGAGTTGCAGAGATGTCTGCCGCCCGCCTGCGCCGCATAGCCCCGACAACGGGAAGGCGGAAAGGAAAGGAGAATGATATGAGAAGGATATTGCCAGCAGCGGCAATGGCAGCCCTCTTGGCTGTTCAAGCGGTCCATGCCGACGGGGAGGGCCCGGATAACCTAGCCCTTGCGGAAACCGCAAGGAAGGATAAGCAGCCCTTGGCGCGTATAGCCGCGATAGAGAAACTGGACGACCAAGCCGTCATTGCCGAGATTGCGCGGGACGCAAAAGAGCAACGGCACGTGCGCGAGGCCGCGATAAAGAAACTGGACGATCAGGCGCTTCTCGCGGAAATTGCAAAAAGCAAAAACGTGGGGCAGAACGCTTATGCGGCCGTGCACAGGCTTCAAGACCAAACGCTATTGGCCGATATTGCAACGACTGCTTTCAACTGGCAAGTGCGCGTAGCGGCAACTCAAAAACTGGAATCTCAAGTTACCCTTGTGGAGATAGCAAACAGCGACAAGAACAGCAGCGTGCGCCAAACGGCAGTGGAACAGATAACCGATCAGTCCACGCTTGCTGAAATCGCCAAAAGCAATAGCGACGGGTATGCGCGCGAAGCGGCGGTAAGAAGACTGAAAAGCCAGCCAGCCCTTGCGGAAATCCTGAAGAAAGAGAAAGCCTTGATGGTGCGCCTGACGGCAGTCGAGCGGCTTGAAGACCAAACACTCCTTGCCGAAATTGCGCAAGGCGACAACGACAAAAACGTGCGTAGAGCGGCGGCGGGAAAACTCGGTGAAATGCGAGACCAAAAGACGGAAGAATAGCAGCTGGCACTCTGTGTCCGATGTGGTGCGCAGTGAAACCATTATGCCCCCCCTCGCCGCCAACGCCACCGTCGCCGCCGGCGAGCCCGTCATCGTCGCGGGCCTGTCCCCCAGCACCGCCCCGTGGGACGCGCTGGCCGTCTTCGAATGGGACAAGGGCGGCGGCACAACCGAGGCCCAGACCAACGCCTTCACGGTCTTGAGCGCACACATCCTCGCGGACATCGACCTCGACGGCGACTGCTTCACCTCCAACGACGTCCGCCGCTCCCTCTTCCCCCTGCCGGGGGACTGGGCCTTCCCGCTCAGCGGCACGCAGCGCCACGCGTACCTCTACTTCAACTTCGCCCTGCCCGGCCACACCACCCTCTCGCTGGATGGGCCGGGCAACGCCTTCCGCGCGTGGACGCTCTACGAGGGCGACCCCATCCTCCCCGGCAACGTCAGGACGAACCCCTACCCCTACTACGCCGACATCGAGGCCCTCGCCCCCGGCACGGGCGCCCTCACCTTCTCCTTCCACGGCACCGGCGTCGCCTCCAACTTCAACTGCTCGCACACCCTGAACATCACGGCGTGGGATATCGTGAAGCCGTCCGGGAATACGATTGGGTTTGACAACAGTACCGTTTGGCTTGGGGGGCAGTTGGGGGTGACGTTCGACTGCCAGATTACCCCCGCCTTGCCGGACACGGAAATCTACTGGACGCTCGACTCTGCGGATTTCCCCATAGGCAACGACACGAAAATCACGTGGGAGCCGTGGGACGTGGCGAACAACCGCCCTCATGTCGGTGTCGGCACGAACCCGAAGCTGAAGGTCACGTATGAGAACCCTCTGAGCAAGTACACGGACTTCATGCCCCCCGACAACCGCTGGTTCGGCAAGAAGAAAATCACCGTTCAGGTCGGGGACACGACCGTCACCCGCCCCGTATGGTTCTTCTTCAATCCTCATGCAGACCGTATACTCCGCCAAGGCGGGAAAAAGGAACGGGCGTGGTTTCACTACTACAAGGTGGATCGCGTTGTCTCGGCTCTGGCGGACATGGATTTCGAGTTCGATATGTCTTTGCCAATTGGCACCCCAGCTTTACATTCATGGAATGCTATTTCGAACGACAGGTACTATGTTGGTCCAGGCACATATGATATGCCTGCGATGAAACCCCTTTACAATCTTTCCGTTTTCGGCGACTCTTACGGGGAGGAGCATTACCCCTTAGAGGAGAAGAAAGCGATTCATCACTTAGCGAAATATTGCGAGCATGAGTTTTGGCATGATGTCCTCACGGGGGAGACGCGGTGGCCGTTCGGGTTAGGCCACGCCGATGCGGACGGGGACGGGATGAGTGATGCGCGGGAGGCGGAGTTCGGGACGAGCTTCATCCTGAAAGACACGTGCGGTCTGTCGCGCTACTCCCCCGAGTACAGCAGTTACGCCAGCTACGCAGATCAGGAGCTGTTCTGTCGCGTGAAGCAAGGCCTGGCGCCTCTGGGGGACGAGTCCAAGGACTGGGCATACTTAGGCGCACAACATCCAGGGTATAATGAAGACGATGAATAGGAAAGGAAAATGAGATGAAAATGAGACACATGGTTACTGTCATAGGTGTCGCAAGTTTGTTATTGGGTGTTTATGCCCATGCTCTGGTTATTATCCCTGAAACTCGAGTGAAAATTGCTCAACTGGAGAAGGCAATGCAAATCTATGCGTTGGAGCATAACGGAAAACTTCCCCCTTCATTAGACGAGCTGACCCAGTTTGCCTATAACTGTTATGACTATGGTGATCAACCATTACTGAAAAAGGAAGACCTCATAGATTCGTGGGGTGAGCCCATTTTGTATGAGCACTCGGGGCGAAAGCATTTCCTTATATCGTCCGGACCCGACAGGAAAATGGGGACTGCGGATGACGTTTACGACAGCTGGCCCTTGTCGTATGTGGAAAGCTGGCGGGCGAAGCTGGCGCAAACCGCCGACACGCAGGGAACCAACGCAGTCCAGGGGGCGGCGGCTGATCAAATCTCTCCCGCCACAGTGAAGCAAAACCCGCCTTACCAGAGCCGGGAGGAGGCCGCCAAGGAAAGGGAGCAGGCGATGCAGCAGAGGGAAAAGCTGGAAAGGTCGCGGCGACTTTTCATGAGGAACGCCAAGGTTGTCGGCATCGCGCTCACCCTCGGCATCTGCGTCGCCGCCGTACGGGCGCGCGCCCGTAAAAAGGCGGGGCGGAAATGAGCGATGCACGGGAGGCGGAGCTTGGGACGAAACCAAACGTGAAAGACACGTGCGGGATATCGCGGTTCTCTGCGGAATACCGTAGATACGGCGACCAGGAGCTGTTCTGCCGCTGGAAGCAGGGCAAGGCTCCCAAGGGGAATGTGTCCAAGGACTGGGCGTTGGGCGGGACGCAATTCCCCAAACAACCGGAAAACTAGAAAGGAAGGATGACATGAGGCCAGCATATACAGTTATTCTGATAATCGGACTGGGGATGGCAAATTCCACACAGGCAACGCCATACCAGTCAAACCCCGCTCAAAGCAGCCGTACTATGCTAAAGCTGATAAGTGATGCAATACAGACTTATAGTATGATACATAGAGGCAAACTGCCTGAATCATTAGAGGAGCTTACCCAAGGCACAGAGGAAAACCCACCGTTTCTGGAAAAGGAAACCCTCATAGATTCCTGGGGGGAGCCCTTCGGGTATGAGTACAGTGACGGCAAATTCACCCTCTGGACGACCGGGCGCGACAAGATAATGGGGACGCAGGATGACATCGTTGCGGGGTCCACCAATCTGTACGTGAAAATCTGGAGGGGCCGGCAAGTCCAGTCGGGGATGGACGCGGAGGCGGCAGAGGAGGCGCTTCCCGAGTGGGTGCTGACCCGCCCCCCGCCCGTACCTGCACTATCACCCGAGGAACAGGCACGTCGGGAGGAGGAGGGCGCAAAGGAAACGGAGTGGTTGCTACAGCAGGTGGAAGAGAGCAGAAGAGCGCACAAGCTTTTCCTGCGAAATGTCGCGGTTGCCTGCGCCGCGCTCATCCTCGGCATCTGCGCCGCCGCCGTATGGGCGTTTACCCGAAAAAAGGCGGGGCGGGAATGAGCGGTGCCCGCGAGGCCGAGCTTGGGACGAAAATCAACCAGCGGGACACCTGCGGGCTGGCGAACTTTGTGAAGGGGGAGATCAGTTACAGCGGGTACGCGAGCTACGCCGATCAGGAGCTGTTCTGCCGCTGGAAAATGATCGGTGTCCAGGGGGAGGCGTCCAAGGACTGGGGGTCTTATGGAGTGCAGGGCCCCAATAAAACGCCTTAACAAAGGGAAGGGATGGGCGGCATGAAGACGGATTCAAAACCTAATGCCAGGCGTGTCCTGGCGCTTCTCGGGATAATGTCGGGCATAGGATGCCTCGGCACCGAACCAAATCCATTTGCTATGCAAATGTATACGATTGAGTGTTCGATAATAGACTATAGGGGATGGTCGGGAAGGTTCCCCGACTCGCTAGACGAGCTTACCCAGTCTACGACCCTTAAGTCTATTAGGTTGGAGAAAAAAGACCTCACTGACCCGTGGGGGGAGCCGATCGGGTATGCGCAGGGCGGCGACAGGTTTGCCGTCTGGTCAACCGGGCGCGACAAGATAATGGGGACGCGGGATGACTACATCGAGGGGCATCACTCGTTGTATGTGGAGTGCTGGAGGGCGCTGCAGGTCGAGTCGGGGATGGACGCGGAGGCGGCGAAGGAGGCGGTGCCCGAGAGCATCGCGCGCCTTCCAAAGCCCGCGCCGCCGCTATCGCCCGAGGAGCAGGCGCGACTGGAAGAGGAGGCCCGAAAGGAATCGGAGCAGGCCGGGGAGGAATACCGCAGGACGCGGCAGGTTTTCCTCCGGAAATTCTGGACAGGCGCGATCATACGCATCCTCGGCATCGTGCTCGTCCTCGGCATCTGCGCCGCCGCCGTACGGGCGTTTACCCGTAAAAAGGCGGGGCGGGAATGAGCGATGAGCGGGAGGCAGAGCTTGGGACGAAAATCAACCAGCGGGACACCTGCGGGCTGGCGAACTATACGGGGGCAGGAATCAGCTACAGCGGGTATGCGGGTTACGCGGATCAGGAGCTGTTCTGCCGCTGGAAGCAGGACAACGTCCTCGGGAATGACGCCAAGGACTGGTCGACCTGGCGGCGCGACAGGGAGCGGCTGAAAGGGCTCCAGACGCATTGACCATCCGGAAGGGAACAGGCATGAACGCAACACTCAGGTCTATTATCAAACGCATCTTGCTCCTCCTTGTGATAGTGTGCGGCATAGGGTGCGCATGGCTCGCCGCTTCGCTATGGAGGGAGTGCGCGAGGTGCAGCCGGCCGGAAGCGCCCGTCTCCTTAACCCGCCTGAACGGGGAGCGGGTTTACCTTGCGGTGGTCGATTACAGGGTGGCGCTCGGCAGGTTCCCTGACTCGCTGGACGAGCTCACCAAGCCCGCCGGGCATCTGCCCCCGCTGCTGGAAAAGGAACATCTCGCGGACTCGCGGGGGGAGGCGTTCGGGTATGAGCACGACGGGGAGGAGTTTGTCATCTGGTCGGCCGGGCGCGACGGGAAGCCCGTGACTGCGGGCGGTTTCGTCATGGGGTCCCGCCCGGCGTACGTGGAAAGCTGGAAGGCGAGGCACGCGCCGCCTGTCGGCGGGGAAACGGACGGCTCCGCCGACTGACAAGACGTGTGGGCTTGTCGCCCGCCGGACTGAAAGGGAAAAGGAGAAAAGACTATGAAAATGAGAAAAACGGTTGTTGTTGCCACCCTGCTTTGCGGGCTGGCCTTTTCGGGAAGGGCCGACGACATGGAGGCCTTAAAGCGGGAAACCGCGTGGAAAATCCCCCTGCGGGCGCAGGAAAGGGCAAGGTGGGACAACAGCGCCCCGGACGAGCGCATGGCGAGGATCCGCGAACTGTCCGCAGAGGCCACCGAGACAAACAAGGTTCTCCTCGGCGAGATTTTCATGAGGCTGCCCCAGGCGGTGCCGTCCAGCGCCGGCAGCCAGCGGGAGAAGACCGCCGCTTTCAAGGGGCTCCTGCCAATGTTCCCCCCGCCCCTGGCCAGATGTTTCGCGCTCTCCACGCTCGCCAAGGAAATCGGCGCACTGCACGCGGCAAGGTGGGAGGGGCAGGACATTCATTACCCGTCGGATTTGATATTTGCGGCAGTGGATTTACTTGCCCGGTCGCCCGCCGCCCCCGAGGTTGCCGAGGCATTCACCCGATATGCCGGAGACGACTGGATACGGGCAGATGTCAGGGAGCGGTTCCAAAAACACCTGTCTGACTGGCAGACGCCGGAAGGCTGAAACAGGTGGACCTCCGGCCCCACTCCAGTCTCCCCGGCCAGGCCGTGCTCACGCTCGGCGGCACCCCCGGCGCGGCCCTCCTCAGGGATGCCAACGCCGCCACCGTCCTCACCCAGGGGAAGACGGTGAGAAGGAAGGAGAAAGGCATGAAGATGAAACTAAAACCAAATGTCAGGCGTGTCCTGGCGCTTCTCGGGGTAATGCTGGGCATGGCGTGCCCGGGACTCGTGATAGTTCCCAAAATTAACCTCCAGATGGATAAAGCCAACGTGGCGGTAGGGGTGTATTGGGCACGGGAAGGGGATCCCCCCGAGTCATTGGAGGTGCTCACCCGGTATCCTATTGCCGGCGAACTCCTGCTGGAGGCGAAAGACCTTATAGACCCGTGGGGCGAGCCCATAGGGTATGCGGAGGCAGGGGGGCGCTATGCCATCTGGTCAACCGGGCCAGACAAGGTAATGGGGACGCGGGATGACTACATCGAGGGGCATCACTCGTTGTATGTGGAGTGCTGGAGGGCGCTGCAGGTCGAGTCGGGGATGGACGCGGAGGCGGCGAAGGAGGCGGAGCCCGAGAGCATCGCGCGCCTTCCAAAGCCCGCGCCGCCG
>Ga0082212_10011088_pt1 | contig 11448 bp, 6 predicted proteins | sample TergutNt197P3_FD_71548 | JGI IMG/M metagenome (GOLD analysis project Ga0082212, IMG submission 71548) | Neocapritermes taracua P3 segment gut microbial communities from Petit-Saut dam, French Guiana - Nt197 P3 | ecosystem: Host-associated > Arthropoda: Insects > Digestive system > Gut ... | reverse complement strand
GGATCCAAATACCAGGTGGCTATACTCCGAAAGGTTGGCCGGCGGCTGGCGAACGTCAAATACGTCTGCGATGGCCCCCATGCCTTCGGAGACCCAAACGGCAGCATCGCGCGTCGTCCCGTACTTCGTCGCGAAAATGATCGCCCATTTCTCCTTGTTTCCCGACCATTGCTGCGGGATATATTGCGCCCTCAGAGGCGCGGCGACAGCCAGCGAACCAAGCCCCGCCGCGCCGATATTCAAAAAAGTTCTTCTTTCCATGTTTCCTCCAAATTTGTGATCGTTACATTAATCATCGGCAACTTATAAAAATAACATTTAAACCGGATATTTCATAGGGGTTCTATCATCGCTTGCCGAAGCACGAGAAAAAGCGCGTAAATTTCACAAGCAGATATGGAAAGTTCCAAACCCTGTTTTTCTCATCTGAAAACAAGCGATAAAGCCAGGGGGAACCAGGATATTGCTGTTACGACGGCAAGAATAACAAAACCCAATGCCTTTGTCCGATCAGCTGGAACCGTTTTCTGTTTTAGTGAAGATTGATCTTCGAAGCCCATTGCAAAACCTTCCGGCGTCCGTTCCTCGCTCAATTCGATCATGAGCCGGTCAATATCTCCTATGAAGTTCTTCCTGGTGATACGCTTTTTAAAATCCATGATTTGGGTGAAAAAACGGAATGATTCCCCGATAAGTTCCCCAACTCCGCCGGGAATTTTGAGGTCGCTCCTGATGGAAATGCGGGAAAGCATGATAAGTCCTCCCAAGGTTACAGCCCTGTGAATACCTGTCATTAAAGCGCCAGAGGTTATCTTTAATGCCCCGATAGAGTACAAGATCTGTCCGTATGGCACGATAAGGTTAAATGTCACTATACCTAAAGCAACCAGGACGGTTACAAGCGGGTTGTTCTTTTTGCCCGCAAGCCAGCAGAGAAACCAGAAAAAAAGAAACTGAGCGATTCTGAACGGGAGGAAGGGGTTGAAAAACATAGCCGGCATGACAATAAGCCCAGTGATACATAAAGCGCGGGCGCTGAAAAGTCCCTCATATGATTTTTGCCGCCGGGAACGGAATCGGTCAAAGCGTTCCCTGAACATCACCGCACCCTACGTGCTGCGTACCATTGGGAACGACTGGTGAAAACCTCACAAAAAAGCCCCAACGCCACTCCGGTAACAATACCAACAGCCAGAAAAGGAGGGGCGATGTACCATACGCCATTTCCGAAGATGAAAACCCGGGCCAGGCACAACTGGACGATGTTTGACATCATGGCGCCCATTGTTCCAATCCCGATAAAGCTGATACGATTCCGCCCCAGAATCCGCCGGAGTACATACATGGACAGCGCCGACAGGGTGGTCCCGACCATGGAAAACAGAAATATGTACGAAAACAGAGTCCCGGTAATTAATGCCTGTCCCAGGATCTTAATAGCTGCCAAAACCAGAAAAGTCCGCAAAGGAAATATATCCAGGGCCAGCATAAGCGGCAGGTTCGCAATGCCGATACGCATGAACGGCAGCGGCTTGGGAATCATGTACTCTATTGTGGAAAGAAAAAGACAAAAAGCCCCCAGGATGGCGATGTTTTTCCGGATTTCGGGATTTTTGAGGTTCTCGCGGTTGAGTGGAGTCCTTGCATTACCGGATTGCGTCATCAGATTTTCCAGAATTGGCTGATCCTTGAAGTTCTTGCAAAACCTCCGGTTTTGCCAGGAACGCGGACATCCTGTCCGCATTGTTAATAATTATCGCGGGCCAACGGCCCGCTTTAATTGAAGCGCGCTGTTGTACGCGTTTTGTTATACAATGCGGACAAGATTTCCGCTCTCCCAGGCGGGCACAATAATTACTTCACTTACGCTTTTTTCAGCGGGAACAGCTTGTCCGAACGTGGGGTTTTGCATTCTGGGCATTCCGCGTCATACCATGAGAACCTTGCCTTACATTTGGGGCAGCCCCAGCGTTCATCCTCGTGCTTTGCCCAGTCTTTAATGCCCATTTTACGCAACTGACGCAAGTTTTCCATCAGTTCGCCATGGTGCAGCACTCCGTCGCCGCTAAAGTCGGTAATTCGGCTGCATGGAAACTCGTCGCAGTCAGAGCAGCGACGATTCTTTGACTTGGTCGCCGCGCATTCTCTTATCGCGCATTTCGGAACGTGGGAAAGTATCCGTCCTCCGCCGAGGCAGCAGTCGCACCTCATGTTTTCCCGTGGCGGCTGCTTCGGGCTGGGTTCGGAACTTGCCGCCATTTTGGGTTTATTACCCCCACTCATGGCAGCCATGTACGATGCCGTTCTCTGGTCATTATTCTCCTGAGTGGCAAGGTACATTGGACACGCTCCGCAATAAGTCCCGCATGGAGAGACCTTGTTTTCACTCGTTGAGTTGTCGGCATCCTGCCCGTGTAGTTTTCCCGCAACCGCAGCGCAACAAGTTACTCCGGCAACAAATTCCCGTCTGGTGATCATATTGTTTTCTCCTAATGTAATTAAGAACCCTTCCAGCTTTGCCGGAAAAGATACTTTCTGCCTGTGCATTATATCAATATAATCAATTCGTCAAGCGATTCCTGCTTTTTGGACTATCACCATTTTTCATCTTGAGCATTGCACATGCCAGACTTGGGAGCGCAGACGTCCCCGTCTGTGTGTAATAAATATTGTGTTTGCAAATTTTTTTGTTGACAGGTTTTAAAGAATAACAATAATGGATATGTATCCATAAAACGAACATCATGTTGTAGCAAAACAAGGTTGATTTTTCGGAGGCATATGCCACGACATCACCAGACAGCGAGGGGCGACATGACAGATTCTTCCCATAGCAGCATCATAAACACCTACACGCACATTATTTTTAAAACGAAAGCGGTGGCATTATTGGCGGTTGTCTTATTTTTTATGTTGCTGGTTTCCCGTTTATGGGCTGATAACCGGAAGGAATACATTTATCTTGATGGAAAAGCCGTGGCTGTGGAAGCGGAGACCTTTGTTAATTGCACATATGAAATTTCATCGGTAATCCAAAACCCAGGCGCAGGCGGCGAAAGCAGCAACGTAAGTGTAACCAGTTCCCATGGAAGTTGTATGTGGACAACGACAAGTGATGCTTTATGGATAACGGTAACGGGCGGCAGCAGCGTAACTGGGGATGGAATTGTCAGCTATACGGTATCGGCCAATAACACCGGTTCTGCGAGGCAAGGTATCATCACGATAGCTGAAAACAATTTTATCATTAATCAGGTTCCTTGCAGTCAGACGCTTTCATTGCCTTCCAAAAGCGTTGATTTTGTCGGAGGAACGGGGTTGACTATTGGCGTCACCAGCGAGACGGGCTGCGCATGGACGGCAGTTAGTGATGTGAACAATGCTTCATGGATAGCGGTCACGAGCGGCGGCAGCGGCAATGGAAATGGAACGGTAAGCTATAAGATAGATGCGAATCCCGGCGTACAGCGTGACGGCGCGATTACAATAGGAAACAAGGAATTTCCGGTTACACAGGGCGCGAATTGTCAGTTGCATGTCAATGCGTCTGAAGCGCAATGCTCCGGCTTGGCAAATGATCTAGCTTCGTCGAGTACCGTGTGTGTCGGGCAATGTCAACAACAGTATTATCCGGCATGCAATATCGACCCAAATGTTTGCGCGCCCTGCGTAACGGAATGCCAGTCGTCGATGCAGCAGGCATATGATTCATGCATGAATCAATATAATATATCCGTGGCAAGCTGCAATGCCTCCTGCGGATATGCATTATCGTTAACGAGCAAGAGTTTTCTTTCCAGCGGAGGAAGCGGAACATTCGATGTTACCTCTGCGGCTTGCAGCTGGACTGCGGTGAGCAATGCGCCGCCTTCAAACAAGTGGCTTCAGGCGACCTCCGGGGCGTCGGGAACCGGCAATGGCTCGGTAGGCTATTCGGTTTCGCAGAATAATGGGACTGCTCGCGCGGCAACGCTGAAAATAGCGGACAAAACCTTTACGGTATCACAGGCTGATGGCTGTACATACAGTATTTCGGGATCAACGAGCGCGAATCCCACGTCGGTGGGCGGAGGCGGCACAGTAACGCTTAACCGCTCTGACGCGAGCTGTATTTCGCCTTCGGTAACGAGTAATGCCGGATGGATAACTGACGCTGCGGTCAATAGCAGTGGAAATGTAAGCTACACTGTAGAAGGCAATACGGGCCCTTCCGCGCGCATTGGAACAATAACAGTCGCCGGGCAGACGTTCACGATTACGCAGTCTGCCTGTACATACGGTATTTCCCCCACAAATGCGTATCCGTCAGCAGTAGGCGGCAGCGGCTACGTTGTGACGGTTAATCCGTCAAGTTCTACCTGCGCCTGGACGGCGGCGAGTAACGCGACTTCGTGGATACCGGTGACATCGGGTTCATCAGGAACAGGTACTGGAAATGTAACGTATTCCGTTACGGCCAACACAGGTCCTGCAAGATCGGATTCAATAATAATCGCCGGAAATACATTCCCGATTAACCAGGCAGACGGCTGTACATATGCCTTTCCATCTTCACAACCGACAATCGTGAATCCGGAGTCGAGCGGAGGAGGCGGGAGCGTAAGCGTTAATTGTTCCAACGCGAACTGTACGCCGGTAATAGCCAACGTTCCTTCATGGGTAACAAATGTTACAGTCAGTGGCAGCGGAACAGCCAAAACTGTAAACTACACGGTAGCAGCTCATACCGGTCCTGCGAGATCGGCAATTATCACAATAGGCGGCAATCAGTTTACGATTAATCAGAAGGATGGCTGCGCGTATACCCTTTCGCCGACAAGTTCCGGAACTATCAATATAAGCGGCGGCATCGGAAGTTTTACAGTTTTGCCAAGCAACAACGCATGTACATGGACTACGAGTAAGCCTTCCTGGGTAACAATCACCGGCGGCAGCAGTGGAACCGGCAATGGGACGGTGAGCTATTCAGTTGGAAATAATTCATATGGACCGGCGCGCGACGGCGCCATTTCTGTAGGTGTAAAAAACTATACGATTTCACAGGACGGCATGGCATGCAATCAGTACTGTACGCAACTGGAGCAGAGTTGCATGGGAGGATGCGCCGGGCAATGTCAGGCGCAGCTTCCTCAGGAGTGCATTATGTACCCGGCAGTATGCTTTCCGTATTATCAGGCATGTGTGGACGACTGTTCTGTCGGGTGCTCTTATATCTATTCGAACTGTATGGCAAGCTGTCAATAAATTTATAGATTGAGTTAAAGATGGATTTTAGTTGAAAGCATTGGAGGCGTCATATGAATTCCCAAAAAACGCATAAAATTCTTTTCGCGCTGATTCTGTTTTGCGGACTGGCAACTGGAATAAACGCGCAGGATTTTGATACGCGGCCCATGCGCGGATTCATGCCGAATATGGATCAGTTGAGCAGTTCGATTGACAACATAGATATTGCGACGGGAAAACTCAATCTGACGATTCCATTGGGATCATTGCCGCGAGGGAAAGGCGGCACAAGTTATGAACTAAACCTGCAATACGAGTCGAACATCTATGATTTGGAGACGAATAGCGGCACCATGTGTGTCTTTAACGAAATTAATTCAACTACAACCTGCGCCCCCTGGAGCTACACATCAATCAATCCTGCGCCTGCATTAGGCGGCTGGCGATACAATTCCAAGCCGTACAGAATTGACATTGAGGAAACAAACCCCAGCATTACCTGGCATGTTAATAATGGCGTAATATCCTCCGCTGCGAATACGCCTTGTTCTGCTTCTGATCCTTGGGTAATACAGCAGCTTTTTCGCTATCGGGTAATACTTCCGGATGGGAGCGAGCATATTCTATATTTGAAGGATTATGAGTATCACAATCAGGGAGGCGGTTTTTACCCCATAACCATGAGTGGAACAGTGGATGCCTGTTATTTCCAATATCACTACGGGCCGCAGACCGTGAGCGGATTGCAAACCTGGTACACCATTGACGGCAGCAATCTGAGATATGAAGTGTTTGCGACCGGTCAAAGTAATACATACACGCCTCAGGCTGGAATGCTTTATTTTCCAGACGGACGAGTGGTTGAGTGGGAAGGAACAAACATCGTGCGAGAAATCGACGCGAACGGCAATGCCATTACCTTTGAAACCATTTGCACTGGAACCTATCAGGAATGCGCCGCCGGCATAAACGTGACGGATAAGATCAGCGACGCGGACGGTCGTACAATCACGATAGAATATGACTGGGATGAGGATTCTGGATGGAGGCGAAACAAGGTAAGCATACCCGGTCCAAACGGAGATTCCGTTTATTATATAGACTGGGAGCCTCAATTGGGCGGGACATTGATATATAGCACGGGAATAATTCCAGGCAACAATCCCCCCGTGGACAAGAATGAAGCGCTGAATATTAGTTTTAAGGGATTAAAGTACATACACCTGCCGACGGCGATACAGTTGCCGCCGCTGGGAACCGCACCAGACGCAGCCGACAGTTATGAGTTTGGTTACTGGCTGTCTGGAGAGGGCTGCAACATGCCAACAAATGACGGTTTTGGCATGTTGAACTATATGCGAACGCCTTCCGGGTCGGAATACAGGTACGTTTACGGTTATAGGAATTATTTGCAGGAGACTGAAGCGACAAAACTGGTACACGGCGCCTACGTGTGCCAAAAGACGGTAACGACGACCGATCCTAATCAGGAATTGAAATGGGAGTTTGAGAACCTGTCGAATAAAACGACGGTAAAAAAAGCGGACGGCAATGAAACGATATATAATTATAATTACAAACCCGGCGGGTTATGGGATAGCGGTCTGCTTAATATGATAGAGGAATATGAGGGATTGACAAAGAAGCGTGAGCAGAAACGGTTCTGGTCGTATTCTTCGGTTTCCATACAAGGCGCGGTACATACTCCGGCGAATGCCTGGATGACGAAGGAACTCGTCAGTGTTTTTGACAATAATGGTAATGGGGTAAAAAGCGCTATAACGGCCTATAACCGTGATGTGAACGGGAACCTGCTTGAGAAGACGGAATATGACTGGGTTCCATACAATACGTTGAACGGAAGCACGGTTTATCGCCGGACGACATACGATTACTACATACCTGCCGGAACGACTTATTGGAACCATAATAATACAAATTTGCGTCGATTAAACGCAGTGAAGCGGGTGACTGTATACGATGGCAGCAATAATGCGAAAGCGGCGACGGAATATGAATATGATGATCCTTATACAACGGGGAATGTGCTGAAAGAAAAGCGCTGGGACAATACCAGGCCTGGAGCCGCGTCTCTCGCGTTGGGTAGTCTGCCGGACGCACACGCGCAGGTATTTACTTATAGTTACGATCAATACGGGAATGTGATAGAAAAAACCGAGCCGTCTGTAGGCGCGGTTGGCCAGCCGAAGACGCGTTTAACATATGACGCGACAGGTTCTCATGTAATAAAGGTTGAAACGGGCTACAACAAGCCTGAAAAGCGGACAATGGAGTACGAATGGCGCAACGGCGGTGCGGCGCTCTGGAAGAAGATAGATTCTGATAACGACCTTACGACGGAGTACACATATGACGATGCGGGTCGAGTATTGGAAGTAAAGGAAAGTTCAGTCAGCGGCAATCTTCGCAGGGCATGGACTGAGTATGACGACGTGAACCTGACGGTAACGGTAAAGAGCGACCTTAAAACATACAGTGACGGGCTTTTACAGACGAAGACGCATTATGACCAGTTGGGCCGGGCATACCTGATTCAGCAATCGGACGGCAGCGCGCTTGTAAGCGACACGGATGGCATCAAGGTAGAAACGATATATAGTTTTCCAATGAACGGTCGTCGCGTGATAACCTCGACGCCGTATCGCTTAACCAGCGACCTGACGCTTGAATGGAGTTGTACGCAATACGACACGCTTGATCGAATAACGCTGGTATCGACATTCAAGGGGAGTGCGCCGCCTGTGGATTGCGAACAGCCCAATCCTTTGAATTCCAATACGAATTTTACGGGTGCGACGCAGATGTTTTATGATGCGGAATACACAACGGTAATAGACCCCGACGAAAAGAAGCGGCAGCAGAAAGTTGACGCGCTTGGCCGGTTGATAGAAGTGATAGAAGACCCTCAGGATGGAAACCCGAATAGATTGAACTATATCACGACCTACGCTTACGACGCTCTTGATAATCTGACGGGAGTAACGCAGATACAGGCGAGTCCGTCGGCAACCCAGACGCGGACATTTACTTACAGCTCACTGAGCCGACTGCTGTCGGCGGTAAATCCTGAAAGCGGGACTACGAGTTATACGTATCACGACAGCGGAGATTTGTGGACTAAGACAGACGCGCGGATCGTAACGAGTACAATGACCTACGACGCGCTTCATCGCGTCACTGGAAAAACTTACAATGATAATAATGTTACACCAAACGTAACCTACGAATACCATCAGGCGAGCGGGGACAGCAGTGCGCCGAATATCGGTCAATTAAAATCAGTAATTTCGAGCGTTTCAGCGACAACCTACGGATACAACACGCTTGGGCAGGTGATATCGAGCAGTCAGACGATAGATGGATATGGAACGAAAGCATTTTCGTATGATTGGTATTTGAACGGGGCATTGAAGCAGCAGATGTATCCGTCCGGGAAAATAGTAAACTACGACGTTGATAATGCGGGGCGGACAACGGTGGTAAATTCCGGCGTGGTGAATTATGCCGATGTGACGGCATATACGGCCGATGGGCGTATAACGGAGATGCTTCTTGGCAACGGTTTGTATGAGACGCGTGATTACCTGACGCCCGGGACGCCGACGATCTACAGGCTTGAAACGTCGAACGGAGTAAATCTGACGCAGATAGAATACGATTTTGCGGCGCAAAGAAATAACGGGAATGTACAGGCGCAGAGGATCGTGAGGAACAATACGACATGGAGCCAGAGTTACGGATATGACGCAGTGAACCGGTTGTCTTTCGCAAGTGAAGCTGGCGGATGGAACCGTACATACGGATATGACCGTTACGGAAACCGGTATGTGACGACGCTAAACAGCGACCCTCTTGAGCCGACGCAGTTGAGTGATTTCGACGCTGCGAACAACCGTCTTGCAACAATCCAGGGAGTAAGAGAATATGACGCTGCCGGCAACCTAATCAAACATGACGGCATGACGCTTGTATATGATGCCGAGGGACGTAATGTGTCTGCGAGCGGGAGTGGAGGAACTGTAACGTTTTTCTATGACGGCGAGGGGCGGCGGGTAAAGAAGGCATATGGCGGAGTTGATACCTACTATGTATACAACGCATTGGGACAGTTAGCCGCGGAATACGATAATAATCCTACCCCTGTTACGCCGGGAACATCGTATCTGTTCACGGATATGCTGGGCAGCGTAAGAACGATAACAAATAGCAGCGGAAACGTAATAGAATGTTATGATTATCTGCCGTTCGGACGGATACTGAGCGCATCTGATAATGGACGAAGCGCCGCCGGTTGTCATCCATCTGCGCCTGATACGAACTTAACAAGCTCCGTTGATGAAAAGTTCACAGGTCAGAAACGCGATAACGAAACCGGATTAGATTACTTCGGCGCGAGATACATGAGCGCCCCGCTGGGGCGCTTCATGAGTCCTGACCCGCTTATGGCGAGCGCCAATACCGCCGACCCGCAAAGCTGGAATCGGTACGTTTATGGCCGAAACAATCCGTTGCGGTACAACGACCCAATGGGACTTTTTCCATCGCCAGCTTATTATTGTGAAGATGATAGTGATGCCTGTCTAAATGATGAACAGCGACGGATTCTGGAAAATTCAAAAATCAAAATCGGCAAAGATACACTTTCCGGAAAAGCATTGTGGGATGCAATAGGTGAAATGGATAAAGGCGAGGCTCGTCAAAACGCTTTTGTGAATATTACTGATAATCTTGCATCACGTGGACAGCTAGGTGAGATTTCATCGTTAACTGGTATCGACCCCGATCGTCTATATGCTAATGTAAGTGGCAGTTTGGAAAATTCAATCTCCACGTCATCAGATTTCGCGAGAGTTTCTGGACATAAATCCCCTTTCGATGGAAACAGTTACAAAAATACAGACGGAATACTGGGTAATATTCAGTTTTCTTTTTCCCCGGATAGAACGCGCGCTGATGTAGATATTGATATTGGAAATGCAACCAATGGTTTAATTGGGTTAATGATTCATGGCGCTGAGGTTTTGTATAACAAAACCACTAACACCACTACGAATCAGGACGTCATTCGCAGAATCCTAATACAAAATCCCAAGATAATGATTACGCCAAGTCCCGCTTCAAAATGGAATCGTTAGAAAGGTAGGATATGGCGAGAAAAAAATGCGTGTATTTTGCTGTATTTTTCATGTTTTTATTTATGCGCGGGGCAAGCCTTGGTGTAACAGATTCTTGTCGAACTATTGTAGCTGAAAATAATGGTTTAATGGGACCGAGTGGAAATATGGCGGAACTCCCGGGACCAGCGATATTATTTAGCGATCCTGTTGTTGTGCCTGCATTTCAATTACGTTTTGTCGATGAGGAATCAGGCAAACCTATTGTTCCATTGAAGATTACAATTAGCTATAGTTGGAAGTGGCTTCAATATCCTTACCCGGAACACTCTTGGGGGGCTTGGTCTGTAGCAAGTGATATTGTGGAATGTTTTGAACCGAACACTGAAATTTCAGTTCCTGAATTTACGGTTAATCCGCGTGGGTGGTATGACGGTAAATATACCAAGTTTCCATTTTCAAAAAAACCTAGTTTTACAGGAATCCATATAGCATTTAATATTGCCAATAATAATTATTTCCCTTATGCGGAAATTTCACCAAAAGAAGTCAAAAAATTGAAAGATAAAACTGTAATAGTTAAAGTCAAACGATACGGTAAATGCGATATTGTCATAAAATAAGTAAAAGATGCATATTCATTTCAATGTGAATCGGTCGCCGTGCCGCTGACGAACCGGAAGCGGCAGGCATCGGCGAGCAGCTTGCAATCCTTTTTAGCAGCCGTAGCCGCCAGCGAACATCCGGGCATCGAACGTGGCGCAGTTCTGGAATGCCCCGAATCCTGTTGGAAATTCTGCCTCATGGCTGTGTATTCTACCCATCCAAGAGGCAGACGCAATACCCCGCTGCCGAATCTCGGGATTGATATGTTTCCTCATAGAGCGGAAACGGAGCGGATACGTACCGGGTTATTCGTTCATTCCGGCAACGCGAAAACGCAACAATTTTGAGCATCGGAAACGGTCGTCATTTGCGGCGTTTTTTTCATATTGCGCGAAGGAAGTTTGATATTTGAAGCCTTGCGGGGCTGAAGTGTAACCAAAGACACCATCCCTTACGGCCTCCGGCCTAAGGGTTGTTTTTC
>Ga0082212_10011087_pt1 | contig 11449 bp, 8 predicted proteins | sample TergutNt197P3_FD_71548 | JGI IMG/M metagenome (GOLD analysis project Ga0082212, IMG submission 71548) | Neocapritermes taracua P3 segment gut microbial communities from Petit-Saut dam, French Guiana - Nt197 P3 | ecosystem: Host-associated > Arthropoda: Insects > Digestive system > Gut ... | reverse complement strand
CAGTTCCTGCAATCTTTCGGCGCTCATATTTTTGGGTTGAATAACCACCTGACCGGCAGTGTAGTTGTTCCAATCTTTATCAATAATTCTTCCTTCGCGCAGCAAATCGTCCCAAACTTTGGTATGCGGAAAAGGGGTAAGCACTGTAAATTCAGCCAAATCCAAATTAATCTCCAGCAAGAAATCAATCAGCCGCTTTATGTCGTCTTCGGTTTGGTCGTCCAAGCCGAGAAGTATTGTGCCTTCCACCCCGATGCCGTAGTCGTGGTAGCGTTTTATTCGTTCTTTAATATAGTTGGAAGTATCAAACACCGCTTGATACACATACCAGGCACCGGCTTGCGCTGCCAAATCCAAAATTTTCGGGTCGTCATCTATCGTATGGCTGATGAATTTTTTCTTCAATGGAATCATCGCTTTAAAGAGTTCTTCTTCCCATTTTTTATCTTGTGCCAACGAATTATCTACAATAAACAGGCGGTTATTCTCAATGGTTTCCAACTCTTCAATGGCTTTTGCCACGGGTCGCGGGCGAAAACACCTGCCGCCCAAATAAGATACGGCGCACGGATAACAACTAAAGCGGCAACCGCGTGAAGCATGAAACAGATCCACCATCTGCACGCCTTTGTGGTTGTAGAGCGGGCGATTTAAGATGTCGCGCCGCGCCGGTCCCACCAGCTCAATCGGCGGGTGTTGGTTCATATAATTATATAACGGCTTTAAGATACCTGCTTTCAAATCGTTAAACACCGTTTCCATTCTTCCTTCGGCTTCCCCCAAAAACACGGAATCGGCGTGCAACATCGTTTCTTCGGCGTGCAACATTGTGGAAATTCCGCCAAAGATTACTTTAATGCCTTTGCTGCGGTAATAATCGGCAATCTCCCAGCCGCGCTTAATTTGCACGGTCAGCATCATGGATATCCCCACAAAATCAACGGGTTCGGCAAAATCTATCGGCTCAACGTTTTCGTCGGTAAAGTGCACCTCCACATCTTTGGGTAGCGCCGCCGCCATGACGACGGGACCGTGCGGCGGCAAGTTAAAAGTGGTTTGCCCTTCCAATTTCCTCCATTTAGGGTAAATGAGTTTAAATTTCATATTTATGTTTTGTTTCGTATCTTAAAAAGTTAAAAATTCATATTTTACTACTCCTGAAAACAAATCGCAACGAATGTTATCAATTTTTTGTTTCGTAACTTGTATTGCTAAATCGGATTGGTCAATTCCAATCCAATTACGATTGTTTATTTGTGCTGCTTTTAGTGTTGTGCCACTTCCGCAAAAACAATCCAATACAATGCTATTTTCATTTGATGAGGTTTTCACTATTAAATCCAGCATTTCTGCATTTTTTTCTGTAGGATAATCAGGGTATTGAGGATCTTTAAACTCCCAAATATCTTGCACACGCATACCTTCTCTTTCGTCAGCATAAATTATTTTTCGCGGATTTCCGTTTGATGACCATTCAATCAAGCCTTCACTATTCCATTGTTCCAAGGTTTTGACATCAGTACGCCAATGCCTGCCCACAGGAGGCAAAATTCCTTTGAATGGTTGATTCGATTTTCCGTTTTCCGTTTCGCCCGGTGCATGAATGGGAACTGTAGTATATCGCCGACCTTGTTTATCTTTTTTCGGAAATAAATTTTCCAAATCTTTTTCAGAATATTTTTTGCGCGGTTCGTTCCAAATTGGATTTTGTGTTTTTGTATAAAGTAAAATCAAATCTTTAATGTTTCCGTAGCCAATTCTATCAAAATTTTTTGGATTACATTTAATTCTTGTAATGTCATTTCTAAAATTTTCAGCACCAAAAACCTCGTCCATCATCACTTTTACATAATGTCCGATTTTGTAATCAATATGCAAATAAATTGAACCCTGTTCCGACAATAATTCACGAATTAAAATCAACCGTTTGCGTAAAAACTCAACAAAATCATTGCCTTTCAATGTGTCGGTATATGCAATGTCGCCGTTTTTGGAGTTGCTGATTGTAGTTGCTCTACCGTTTGTAATGGTAAAATTTCCACCTGTGGCGTATGGCGGGTCAATATATACCAGGTCTATTTTATCTTTAAAACCGTTGGCTAAAAGGTAGTTTAAACTTTGTAAGTTATCGGAGTGTATGAGGAGGTTATTTGGCATTATAATTGATATAAATTTAACTCTTTTCTAATTTTATTTCTACATGCATCAAGTAGTTCCATTAATAATGTATTCAATATATTTTTTTGTTTTAGGATTTCTTCTTTTAGTTTTTCTTCACTTTCTTTTAATTTTTCTTCACTTTCTTTTAATTCATTTTCATCTACTTCATTAATTTTCTTTGCTGTTTGTAAGCTATGATTTACTTCGATGGCTTCCAGTTTTGCCTTAAAATCAGCTTTCATATCTAAGTATCTTTGGTTGTCTCTTTCTAAGGCTATTTTCCCATCATTTATTATATTAAAAGCACTAATATCCTCATTTGTTCCAAATGTTTTAATTTTAACAGTCATATTATCGTATAATTTTTTATCTAAAACACCTGTTTTTTGAAAATCAATTTGTAATTCTATGATAGATCGCAGCATCTCTAATCCATATCCTCTCAACTCTTTTTTTATTTCATTTTTTCTATTCAAGGATGAAATTTTACCCCAACCAATTATTACTATAATAGCTGCAATGCCAGCACCAATAATTGGTGATAGTTGAATTAGTGTGCCTAAAGTAATACATAATAAATTCATATTTTTTTCATTATAACTGATACAAAAACTCCCTCAATACCAGCGCACTCATAATATTATGATTTTGATAAGTTTCAGTAATATCTTTGTGCATTTTATTATTACCTTTTATATATAAAACCCCATCTAAAATGGCAATTTTTATTGCTTTAACATTTTCGGCTTCAATGGTGGCAATCGCATCATTGAACTGTGCATTTTGATGACCGCCAAAGTCCGTTAAAAATTTGGCTTCGCCTATCACATATTTACCATTAAAACGTGCTACAAAATCCAATCCTTTTGGGTGGTTATAGTTCAGTTCATGTTTTGCAAATTGCATCATAAACTGGTCGCTCCCATCTAAAATTGCATCGTTATTATTAGCAGTAAACTCGTCAATATTTACCGGCATAATACCTAATGATTTTTTTCTTAGCCAATCACGAAACATTGGTCCAATTTGCCGATTTGTTTCTTTTGGTTCACTGCAACGTTCAAACAATTTATCTAATCCCATTTCATATATCCGTCCACAAATACGATTAATTGTTTTCGGATTTCTTTCAATTGCAGATTTATCCCTCTTAAGATACGCAATGTAACTGTCTTTTATCGGAAATAAATCCAATTTTAATAATTCTTGGATAAGTAAATCGTTGTCTTTTCTTGTAAATGCAACTTCAACGCTATTCCAAATTTCATTATTTATTTCTCTAATTCCATCGGGAATAGTAGGATAAACTTGAAACAAATCATCAAGATAAGATCTTTGATTTGCGTACTCTATGCTTAATTCAGCCCATTTATTCATAACTATTTATTTTTTCTGCAAAAATATCTTTTTTAAAAACAATTCAAAAACTTTAAAAAATTTATTACTTTTTAAAATAATATCCAAATAACTTTAAAAACTTTCAATTTTCAGCAAGTTTTTAAAGTTGCTATACTATTTTCCTTCAATATCCCGCATAATGGTATTTACGCCCAAAAACTCAGCACAAGTAATAATTGAGCCGATGCTCACCCCCAGAAAACCGTGTGCATTAATGTTTTGCCCCGTTAAAAAGAGGTTCGGAATTTTGGTGCGCTGCGATACTAACGTCTGTGCCGGAAAATGACAATCTCTTAATATGCCATAAAGCGACCCCTCTTTACTTCCGGTGTAATCTCTGTAAGTGAGCGGAGTAGAGGTTTCATAGAATGCAATATTGCCTTTTATTTCGGGATAATATTTTTCTAAACGAGCGATTAACTTTTGCGCTTTTTCTTCTTTAAAATCCAAATAACCTTGCCCGCGTTTGCCAACTGTTGTGTTTTCCCATTGTTTAACATCCTCAAAATTCATAAACGCCACTACTTGTGCACTATTTGCAAAAGCTTCGTTTGCGGCTCGCGATTGTTGCATATACAAAAAACTTTTAGGCCATTGTTCCGGCGTATAATGTTGCGTATGCCAAACACTGTTTTCAAAATATTGATAATGATTGTAATTCAAATAGGGCACGCTGTTGGGCTTAAATGCCAAATAAAGCGTAAAATTGGAGGTGGTGTTTTCCATACTGTTAATTCGGTAACGAAACGCATTGCGAATTAAGTGAGAGTCAATTAATTCTAATGTTTTTGCAGGATGAATATTGGAAATGAAAAAATCTGCCTCAATGGTTTCTCCCGATGCGGTTTCCATAGAAACTGCCTTTTCGGTATTGCAATTAATTTTTGTAATTTCGTGATGGTTAAAGATTTCTCCGCCCATATTGCGGATAGAATGAACCAAACTATCTACAATCGTGTGGCTTCCGCCAATGATGCGCCACGAACTTTTGATGTAGGAGTGCAAAATGAGCGCATGCACATATACCGGCGTTTTTTCGGGGAAACCGGCGTAGAGCGGGTTCGTTCCTGCCAGCACATTTTGCAATACAGGGTCTTGCGTAAACGATGCGATAAACTCGCCCACACTTTTTTTAATATAGTCCGATTCGATAAATGTGGGACTGTTAATTTCCTGCAAGTTGTATAGCGGCGAGGCGTATGCAATTTTTTTAATCGCCTCAATAAATTGGGTAATTCCGTTTCGTTCTTTTGGAAAATATTGAGAAAGGGTTTCAATAAAACGCTCATAGCCCATGGCGTATGGAAATTCATCATCTTGCATTACAATCTTATCAAAACAGTTTGTATCTAATTTTTTAAGATTAACATTTTGATTAATAGCATAATAATTGAATAATTTGTGTAAAATTTCGCCTTCGCCGAGCCCACCCAAGTAGTGCATCCCTGTATCAAACGTATATCCTTTACGATGAAACACTTGCAAACAACCGCCAAACTGGTGTTGTTTTTCAAAGATGCCCACTTTGTAGCCGTGTTTGCTCAATACATAACCGCATTGCAAACCGCCCAAACCGCTCCCCAGTATAATGATGTCATACTTTTTCATAAGTTTGCAATCTGTTCTTTCAGCAGCGCAATTTTAGTTTCCGCATCGGCTTGTTTTTTGCGCTCGCCGGCAACCACCTGTTCGGGGGCTCCGGATACAAATTTTTCATTCAACAGTTTGTTAACCACAGTTTTCAAAAAACCTTCCGTATATTTCAGTTCCTCTTTCAATTTCTTCAATTCGTCTTCCACATTAATGGTATTTTGCACCGGAATACAATATTCTACATTGTTTTCTATGAATGAAACGCTACCGGCAGGTTTTTCCGGCACCCGTTCAATGGCTTCCAAATTACAGAGTTTTTGAATTACCGTGTTAAAATTACACTTGCCACAGATGGCGCATTTATCAAATCCTCCCGTAAATTTTTTACCTATATCAAACCGCATAACCCCTACTACCTGTAGCTTCAATGCAATTTTTTGCGGAATATTTTTTTCGGCGCGTATTCTGCGAATTTGTTCAACCACTACTAAGGTTTTATTAAAAGAGTTTAACAGATTTACATCTGGCATTTTCTCAAATTTCGGCATTGGGGCAAACATAATCGATTCCTTTTCGGCGCGGGTTTTCAAACTTTGCCACAACTCTTCCGTAATAAACGGCATGAACGGGTGGAGAATGCGTAAAAGTTTGTCGAAAACATCTATGGTTTCCGTTAATGTTTGGGCATCAACAGGTTGTTGGTAAGCCGGTTTTATAATTTCTAAAAAGATAGAGCAAAAATCGTCCCATATCAATTTATAGATGTTTATTAATGCTTCGCTTAAACGATATTTTGCAAAATCGTCTTCTAATTGGCGTGTTACTTCGTTTAAACGATTGTTAAACCAATCAATGGCAATTTTAGTATGCTCCGGTTGTGGAATTTCGTTGGCTACTTTCCACCCTTTTATCAAACGGAAAGCGTTCCAGATTTTGTTGCTGAAATTTCTACCTTGCTCGCACAATGCTTCGTCAAATTTAAGGTCGTTTCCGGCGGGTGAGCAAAACAACATGCCCACGCGCACGCCGTCAGCGCCGTGTTTTTCCATCAGTTCAATGGGGTCGGGCGAGTTTCCGAGCGATTTCGACATTTTGCGCCCTTTTTTATCGCGCACAATACCGGTAAAATACACGCTGTGGAAAGGGATTTCGTTGCGCCACTCCAAGCCTGCCATGATCATACGCGCCACCCAAAAGAAGATAATTTCGGGAGCCGTAACCAACACCGCCGTGGGGTAATAGTAGTTAATATCTTGATTGTTCGGATAGCGCAACCCATCAAACACCGACAGGGGCCACAGCCACGAAGAGAACCATGTGTCCACCACATCTTCATCTTGTTTCAAATCTTCTATCGTAAATTGAGCGCCAAACGTTGCTACTGCTTTTTGATATGCCGCCTCTTTGGTTTTTGCCACCACCACTTCGCCATTGGGAAGATAATAGGCAGGAATACGATGCCCCCACCACAACTGGCGGCTGATGCACCAATCCTTCACATTTTTCATCCAATGAGAATAGGTGTTTTTCAGTTTATCGGGGAAAAAACGAATAGTATCGTCCATTACCACATCTAATGCCGGTTTTGCCAGCGCCGCCATATCGCAAAACCATTGCTGCGAGAGTTTCGGCTCAATCACTTCGTTGGTGCGCTCCGAAAATCCTATTTTATTGTCGTAATCTTCAATTTTCACTACATTACCTGCGGCTTCCAAGAGAGGAACAATTTGGTTTCGTGCCTCAAACCGGTCTATGCCAATCAAAATTTCAGCGTTTTCATTCAGGGTGCCGTTATCATTAAAAATATTGATAGTAGGCAATTTATGGGTAATGCCGATATGATAGTCGTTGATATCGTGTGCGGGGGTAATTTTTAACGCCCCCGTACCGAACTCGCGCTCTACGTATTCATCATAAATTAATGGAATAGAGCGATTAATGAGCGGCACAAGACAACGTTTCCCTTTCAGGTGTTGAAAGCGGTTATCTTCGGGGTGCATACACACGGCAACATCGCCCAAAATGGTTTCGGGGCGGGTAGTGGCAATAGTTACATACTCATTTTCAGTATCTTCAATTTTATAACGAATGTAATATAATTTCGATTTTACTTCCTGATAGATTACCTCCTCGTCCGAAACGGCGGTCAGCGCTTTCGGGTCCCAGTTTACCATGCGCACGCCGCGGTAAATTTTCCCTTTATCGTACAAGTCCACGAACACATCAATTACCGATTCCGATAAATCTTCGTCCATTGTAAACTTGGTACGGCTCCAGTCGCACGAAGCGCCTAATTTTCTAAGTTGTTGCAAAATAATACCGCCATGTTTTTCACGCCACTGCCACGCATAATCTAAAAACTGTTCGCGGGTTAGGGAGTTTTTGTCAATTCCCTGTTCTCTGAGCATCGCCACCACTTTTGCTTCGGTGGCAATAGAGGCGTGGTCGGTACCGGGCACCCACAGCGCGTTGAAGCCCATCATACGGGCGCGGCGAATCAATACATCTTGAATGGTATTGTTCAGCATGTGTCCCATGTGCAACACTCCGGTAACGTTGGGCGGCGGGATCACTATCGTATAAGGCGGACGCTCATCGGGAGCGGAAGCAAAAAATTGATGCTCCTCCCAATAGTTATACCATTTATTTTCAATCTCTTTCGGGTCGTACTTCGTTGAAATTTCCATCGTTTGCTGTTTTTATAGAATGAGGGCACAAATTAACAGAAAAAAACGTAACCATTTTTTGGAATACTATCTTAATATAAGAAGTCAGAAGTCAGAAGTTAGAAGTTAGAAGTTAGAAGTTAGAAGTTAGAAGTTAGAAGACGGTGTATTCGTGAAACATTTTTTTTACGCCTTGCTCCAGCGATAAAAAAGCCTGTTGATAAGCGTATTTTCGTAAATTAGAAAGGTCTGCTCGAACAATAGATACCTCTTCTTTTAGATATGCTAACATTAGTTTTTGTTCTTGTTTTGTCGTTTTATTTAGAGCATCTACAATGGCTTGCAAGGGGCGCGCAAAACCGGTTCCAACTTCATACAGACCACTTTTGGGCGCACGGTTTAGAAAATAGTAAACTACTTTGGCGATATCATTTACATGAATATAATCTTGGGTAATATTTTTTTCAACAGAAAAAAGAGGTTCATTTTCAGCATATTTTCGGAAGATTTTATACACATTTGAAGCATTTTCTGCTTTATGGGCTTCATTTTTGCCATACACCTGAAAAAACTTCAGCCCCGCCCAAAAAGGAGGCGTTTGTTGCTGTTTTTCAATCCATTTGTCAAAAATATATTTCGACTTTGCAAAACAGGAAAGTGCACTTGTATCATTTGTTAAATAAGAAGATGCATAAATTAACGGAATACGTCTTAATGTAGCAAAACTCCAAACTCTTTGTGAAAAATCTACATTTAATGTTTCAAAAATATCATTTTGAATAGAAAAATAATCGGTATGTGCGCCCAAATGCACAATAAAGTCAATATGTTGTACATTTTGTTCCATCCACTTAAAAAACAGATCTCGTTGAATTTTATCCGTATAAATTAAATCTTCCCAATTTTTTCGTTTACGCTCCGGTGTGAAATCATCCACCAAAATAATTTCATTGATGCCATGAAAGTTTAATTTTCTACATACATGGCTTCCTATAAATCCTGCAGCTCCTGTAATTACAATCATGGTTTGGCAAATTTTGAATTTGTTAAAAACTCGGTATCGGTTAATGTATTTAAAAATGCTTTTAAATCACTTATTTGAGAAGGTGTTAAACAGGCGCCGCCCTGCTCAAGTTTGTGCATTAGTGGGCTAACATACGGTGAAAATTGAAGTTCGGAATTATAGAAATTGAGTACTTCATCTATCGTTTTAAAACGCCCGTCGTGCATATAGGGCGGAGAAACCATGCAATTTCGTAATGACGGTGCGCGGTAAGCCCCTATATCCTGGTTGTTTTTGGTTACGGCAAACCGGTCGCGCGAATCGTCAAAAACAGTAGAAAGCGCATTGTTATAATACAAATGTGTAGTAAGCAATGGGTTTCCGCTTCCCCCATGACAGTGAAAACAATCCGCCCCTTCTTCTGTGGTAAAGAGAATGAGTCCGCGCAGTTCGGCATCCGTAAGTGGTTCTTCCCCACGCAAATATTTATCAAATTTAGCATTTTCGGACACTAAAGTACGGATAAATTGCGCTACAGCTTTTTGTATGCGCACTGTATTAACCTCCTCTGTTCCGAAGGCTTTTTTAAACAGAGCAGGATATTTCGGATTTTGTTTCAGTGCATATACGGCGCGTTCTGGGGTGCTGTTCATTTCGTGCGGCGCAATAATTCCCATCAGCACCACATCTTCCAATGTTCGTTGCTGATAATTGGGATTTGTTTCGTGTATCATCCCATTCCAAAAATACCCTTCGTGATTGAACACTAAATTGGTCAAAGGCATTGTGTTGTGCGGGGTAGGTTGCCCCGATAATCCGTAGGTTTTACCCTCGGGAAAGCGGGACTGGTTTAGCCCTACATCAAAATTATGGGCTTGTATGTGGCAAGTGGCGCAACTCATCATAGAATCGGGGTTATCGCCAAGATAGCCACACAAACGCTCGTCGTAAAAAAGATGGCGCCCCAGTTCAATACCTTCTACCGTGAGCGGATTATCTTTCGGAATATTCAAATTTGTGGGAAAAAAGCGCGGAATTGGGAGTAAATAGGGGGTCGCTTCGTAGGGTTTTTCCCCTCCTTGCGGGTCGCAAGCCAGAAGCCAGAAGCCAGAAGCCAGAAGCCAAAACAGGTAAGAAAATAAGCTTTTAGTATTCATTTTTAATGTGATAGAATTTTTGTAAAGGAGTTGCCAAATGTATTAAAATATTGTCATAGTAAAAATTTTCATCTATCTGAACTGCGAAGCGAAATAAGTGTATTTTTGCCGCGGAGAGGTGGCAGAGTGGTCGATTGCGGCGGTCTTGAAAACCGTTGAGGTGAAAGCCTCCGGGGGTTCGAATCCCTCCCTCTCCGCCAAAGCGCTGATAATAAAGCGCTTTTTTTATTACATCTATGCCTTATTTATTCTATAATAAATGACACCGTAAAAGTTTTCGACTTTAAACTTTTTATACCTGTAACAATAGGACTTGTGAGATAATGTTGAATATTCTCTTTATCTTTAATTCCTTTTTCATTTTCCAACATATTAATTACCCCAAATGCTACTTTAAATTCGGTTGAAAATTTAAAATAGGTAGTATAAAAATCGAAACCGAAACCACCTTTCGCTTGAATATCGTAGGGTTTAATAATAGGTAGAACTTCAACTTTTAATCCGTTCAGCTGATCTCTATTGGGTATCTTGTTATTTTTGCCGCTCATCATATTAAAACTCACTTGTCCTCCGGCAATTGCATAAATGCGTACATTGTGCATTCGCGAAGACTTGAACTTAATCATGAGCGGCAAATTGATGTAATGACATTCTATTTTTCTTAAAATCAAGTCAGTCCATGCGTCTGCGTGATTAGGGTTTGGGTTAGGAATTTCATTAGCAAATTGATAGTACAGATCTATATCATGAGCAATAGAAAAGCCAGGAATAAAACGCAAATCGAAGTATGTTCCTAACCTCATATTGGTAACAATACCCACATTAAAAGCGGGGACAGGTTTGGAATAAATTTGCATAATTTCGTAACCGGGCAATGAGATATTTTCCGGATGTTCATAGTCCGGTCTGGTTTTAAGATTAGCATCCACAATATCAATTCCCAACGAGAAGCCGAAGTGAAAGCGTTGTTTGTCGTATTCTTCCAAATTAGGCACTCCAAAACGAAAAAACTGTGCAAACAAACTGTTGCTAACTAATAAAATAAATGTTAATAATAAGATGCTTCGCCGCATTACATTTTTTTTCAATGAAATAAGTAAACGTAGATTATTTTATATTATTATATAATAGTTATGGGATTTGAGATACCTTCTCATCATTCGATAAGAACCTCTCTTATCGTTCAATGAGACACTCTCTCATCGTTCGATAAGAGCCGTTCTATCTTTTTATGGATTAAAATTTTGTCGGACATAACTATGCGCGGCTCTTTAAGCAGGTTACTTGGTGTGTATTGCGTTACGACCTCCACCTTATACTGTCCGGTTTCCAATGCTGGAATGTTTTTCCGTTTTCTGCAAAACGACAGTCCGTTCTATTGTTGTGCGTTAGCGATTGTAGCGGCACCCCGCAGCCTGCATAAGCCACGAAGCAGACATTTTATATTTGCAAACATTTAACATAGATGATGT
>Ga0082212_10011086_pt1 | contig 11449 bp, 6 predicted proteins | sample TergutNt197P3_FD_71548 | JGI IMG/M metagenome (GOLD analysis project Ga0082212, IMG submission 71548) | Neocapritermes taracua P3 segment gut microbial communities from Petit-Saut dam, French Guiana - Nt197 P3 | ecosystem: Host-associated > Arthropoda: Insects > Digestive system > Gut ... | reverse complement strand
TCTGCCGTTTTTAATATCCAAACACGGTATAATTTTTGAATAATTCATATCTGACCTTCCTGACTTAATAATTATAATATAAAAAAAAAAATTTTACAAGAAAATCTCGCCTTTTGAAAAACAAATATTAGAAACTTTACACATGCATATTATTTTAAAAACCGAACAAAATAATATCGGATAAATTTGATAATTTGCAACCTTTTTAGGAGGTAATATGACAAAGAAAATAAAAAAGGATAAAAGCGAAACTTTAAAAAATACAAACGCTAAAAAGCCAACGGCAGCGACAGCTAAAAAACCTGAAAAAGCAACAATGGCACAGGAAGAGTTTTTAGATGTTGAAACAGCAGCAAAAGATATTAAGAAAGTAATGCCCGCCGCCAAAAAAACTGTTGAAAAATCAGTACCTGCTGTTGAAAAAGCAATGTCTTCCGTTGAAAAAACCGCTGAAAAAGCGGTGCCGGATTTTATGAAAAATAATTCTAAAAACAGAAAAAAAGAAGTACAGGTTTTAAAGCAGCTTTATCAGAACGCCGACATGGGAAAGACCGGTATAGACAATATTTTGAAAAAGACTAACAATTCTTCTTTTAGACATACATTACTTGGCCACTACGAAAAATACGATGATATTTCTCAAAAAATTTCCAAAGAGCTTACAAGAAACGGCGAAACGCGAAAAGACACCGCATTTTTTAATAAGGCGATGCAGTGGAGTTCCATTAATGCCGGCACTTTGTTTGATAAAAGTTTGGAGCATTTAGCCGACATGCTGATAAAAGGAAATAATGTCGGAATGATATCAATAACTAAGGAGTTAAACGCACACAAGGATGTTCTTTCGGACTCTACTAATTCACTTGCCTCCGAACTTTTAGATATTCAGCAAAAGAATATCGAAGAACTAAAACCATACCTATAATCGGATAGCAAAAGCAAAAACAGGGATGTAAATTACACCCCTGTTTTTGCTTGTTCTTCGGTGACTCTGTTTCGTTTGAATAAATCTTTGTAGTAGTCGCAAGTTTGCATTAAGTCCTCATGCTTGCCGCTTGCTATAATTACACCTTGGTCCAAAACAAACACGGTATCGCATTCTCTCATAATTCCTAAGCGGTGCGCTATGACAAACACCGTTTTGTTTTTTTTAAGCTCTTTCATTAAAGCGTTAATTTGTAATAAGTTGTCTTTGTCTAATGCGCTTGTCGCCTCGTCAAATAAGACAACCTCGGGGTCCTTTAATATAACCCTTGCTATTTCAAGGCGCTGCTTTTGTCCGCCCGAGAGATTTGCCCCGCTTTCGCCCACTATTGTGTCGTAGCCCCCTTTCATTGCTAAAATTTCTTCGTGCAGCATTGCAAGCCTGCACGCTTTGAAAACATCCTCGTCGGCAGCCCCTTGTTTTGCAAACTTTACATTATTCAAAATGGTATCGTTAAAAATGTACGGGTCCTGTAAAACGGGTGTTATGGTGTTACGGACCGTCTTCTCAGATAAAGAATAAAAATCCTTACCGTTAATTAAAATCTGGCCCTTAGATATTTTATAAAAATTTGTCAGCAAACTAAATATAGTGGATTTTCCGCTTCCGCTTTTTCCGACAAACCCGACAAGAGTGTTTTTATTAACGCTAAAGCTGATATCTCTTAAAACCGGCGTCTTTTCGTTGTAAGAAAATACGACCTTTTTAAATTCTATTTTTTCAACGGACTCTTCTAATTCTTCCGTTCCGAACAAATCGGTATCTTCTGTTTCCGCTTTTAAAACATCGTTAAGCCGCTTGGCCGCAAGCTCGCCGTTTACGTAATGATTTTTTATTCTCGCCAAGCCCGCGACAAGTTCGTAAATACTGCCTTTATACTGATAAATTACCAGAACGGCGATTATTTCGACATGCCAAATTCCAATACTCGGCAAAAGTAAAAGTCCCGCAACAAGCAGCAACGTAAAGTCTAATGCGCCCTTTGTGACGTCAATAATTCTTTGCATTCTTTTTTCGTACCGCTCGCGGCGGATTTTGATGTCAATATGTCCTTTCGAAACGTTTGAATGTTTTTCTACAATGGCGTCTTTGGCGTTAAGCCCCTTTACTTCCTTTATTCCTTTTAATAACTCGGACTCAAGCGCCTTAACCTTTTCCACCGCCCGTTTGCCCTGCTTTTTATTGAACAAAAGTTTAGACACTCGCAAATACTCTAAAAATATTATCACGCATAGTCCCGCTAAGAAAATTAAACCTAAAACCCAATTAAGTACGGAAATATAAAAAATAAAAGCAAGGTTGACAATTAGCGTGACTATGGCTTTAGAAATATCTAAAAATACTACGCTCGCCTCTCTCGAGTCCTCGTTTAGCCTCTCTAAATAAAACCCCGAACCTTTGTCGTAAATCGATGAAAGCCTTAAATCAATTATTTTATAGGCCAGATGTTTTCGAAAATTAAAAAACAACCCGTTGGTAGTTTTTGTATAGTATACGTCGCTTAAATGCCCCGCAAAATTTTCTAAAGCTATAAGCCCGAATAAAACAACCGCGTATATTACCATGTCGCCCCATTTTTTTTCGGTCAGATTCAAAATAATATTTGACGAAACATACGGAAAACTGAGCGCTAAGCCGCTCGCAACTGCGGTAAATAAAATAAACCCGAATATTTTAGACTTATACTCGGAATAAAACCGTCTTAAACTTTTTAAATTAGGATACTTTTGTTTTCTTGTTTTTTTGGTTTTTGCCATGTTTTCAGTATACCATATTCTATAAGCATTGTAAATTTAACCCGACTAAAAATCCTTAAATGTAAAATAACAGGGCGTAAATTTTACGCCCTGTTATTTTAGTTTAGTTCTTTATCCCTTTTCTGTATTCTTAACTACAAATGTTTTTTCAAAGTATACATCGTCGTCAGTTCTTCTATAAAGAACTCCGTAGCCTTCAACATCGTCGGCATTTGATTTTTTGTTTTTGCGCCCGTTACCCCGTCCTTTACGCTTTTTTAAAATAACGGATATCAATACACCCAACGCTCCGGCGGTAATTATAATAATTATCCAATATGGAAAAACACCTTCGCCGGTTGAATCCGTTTTAATTACTGCGCTTACCTTCCATTCGCCCGTCTCATGCGTGTCGTTCTCTTTAGCCCTTGCAAATACGTAATACGTCGTATCAGCGTCTAATCCGATAAATTCTGTCGAATCCTGCCAAATTGTTCCGGGAATCGCCGCGTTTTTACCGATGGAGTATTCTACTTGCTGATTGCCGGTTGTTGTAACTTCTTTAACTTTAATACTGTTTTGCGTCTTACTTAAAACTTCCGGTTTGTCCGAAACTTCGGCGCCCGCGTACTTTCCATCGGTAATAAAACCTGCGCTCACCGTCCAAACACCCGCGGCATACATAAGGTTTTCCTGAGCGCGCGCGAATACGTAATAAGTTGTATTCATTTTGAGGTTTGTAAATATCGTGGAATTCTGCCAAACGCCCGGGATTGCGGGATTTGTACTTATAGAATATTCCATAGTTTGAGAACCAAAGTTGTTCTGTAGTGTAACGGCGTTAACCGTAATACTATTTTGGTTGTTTGTTAAAAGCGTCGGAACGCCTAAAACTTCCGCACCTTGGTAAAACTTTACCGTAACGGGGTTGTATTTATGCGGCGATATTCCGTCTCCTAATTCTCCGTCGCCGTTATATCCCCACGCCCATAGGCTGCCGTCGCTATCTATTGCTAAGCTGTGACCGCTGCCCGCCGATATTGCTACAAACGTTGTGCCTTCTTTTATTTTTATCGGTATAAGGCTAATAGTAGTTGTATTGTTTCCTAACTGTCCGTAGTAGTTATATCCCCATGTCCATAGATTACTTTCGCTGTCTAACGCTAAGCTGTGACTGCCGCCCGCCGATATTTCTATAAACGTTGTGCCTTCTTTTATTTTTATCGGTATAAGGCTATCGGTTGTTGTGCCGTTGCCTAACTGTCCGTAGTAATTTGCACCCCACGTCCATAGACTGCCTTCGCTGTCTATCGCAAGACTGTAATCCCAGCCTGTAGCTATTTCTAAAAATCTACTCCCTTGCATAATTTGCACAGGAACAGGGCAATTTACTGTCGAGTTGTTTCCTATCTGACCGTTCCAATTTCCACCCCAAGCCCATAGGTTGCCGTCTGCGTCTATCGCCAAGCTATGACCGCCGCCCGCAGATATTTTTAGAAAAGCCGTTTCTTCAAATGCTCTGCCGTTTTTTGTCCCAAAGCTGAACGCTAAAATAAACGACAGTATTGCGGTTAATATTAATACCGCCAAAAGTTTGTTTTTCTGTTTGTTTAAATACATTATTATAACCTCCTAAATTAAAATATTTTTTAGTAAAATTATTATATAATCATTTTAACTTGCCGTCTTCGGACTTTAGGGTGAAATCATTTAGTACTTTAGGGGGATTTCTAAAAAAGCAAGAAAAAAAGGAGTCCGTTTTAACCCTGCGGGTTGATTTTACGAACTCCTCTTTTATGTTAAGTTATATAATTATTGAACGTTGTCCGGCCCTTGATTTACTTCTTCGCCTCCGTCGACGTCTTCCGCTTCGCACGGAGTTACGGCTATTGACACTACTTTGCCGCTGTCTTTTATTTTCATTATACGAACGCCTTGCGTGTCTCTTCCTATGTTGCTTATTTCTTTTACTTTAATTCTTATAATAACGCCGTTGTCGGCAATAACCATAATATCATTGTCGTTACTTACTAATTTTAGGTTAACTAATTTTCCCGTTTTTTCGTTGAATTGTCCGGCCTTGATGCCTTTTCCCGCGCGCTGCTGCAGTCTGAATTCTTCTAATTCCGTGCGCTTGCCGTAGCCGAATTCCGAAATAGTAAGAACCTGGAAGTTGTTTTTAAGAACAATCATGTCCACTACATAATCCTCTTCGTCTAAAACCAAACTCTTAACGCCTTGTGTGTCTCTGCCCGTTGGCCTAACGTCTTCTTCGGAGAACCTTATACATTTGCCCTCTCTTGACGCTATTAAAACTTCGTCGTAGCCGCAGGTAAGCTGTACGGAAATTAATTCGTCCCCGTCTACTAAACTTATGGCAACTTTTCCTACTTTTCTTATATTTTCAAACTCTGTTAGCGACGTCTTTTTGACAAGGCCTTTTTTGGTGGCTATCATCATATTGCCCTTGGTGCTCTCGGGCATAGGAATTATAGCGCTCACTTTTTCGCCTTCGGATAGTTGCAATAAGTTTACAATAGCCCGTCCCTTTGCTTGCCGTTCGGCCTCGGGAATTTCGTATCCTTTTATGCTGTAAACTTTTCCTAAGTTTGTAAAGAACAAAATGTCGTCGTGCGTCGAGGATGTAAACATGTCTTCTATAAAATCTTCCTCGCGCGCCTTGTGCGCAATAACGCCCTTACCGCCGCGTTTTTGGCTCTTGTATTCGGTTATAGGAATACGTTTGATGTAGCCAAAATGCGTCATGGAAACCAAGATATCTTCTCTTTCTATTAAATCGCCGATATCTATTTCGCCGTAGTCAAAGCTTAATTCGGTGCGGCGCTCGTTGCCGTATTTGTCGCGGACTTCCCCTAATTCGGTTTTAATAATGTTTAAAACTTTTTCGCCGGAATTTAAAATAGATTTTAATTCTATAATTAGTTTGTTAAGCTCTTCTAATTCTTCTTTTATTTTGTGAACCTCGAGGGAGGTTAAACGCTGAAGCCTCATATCCAAAATAGCGTTTGCCTGTTTTTCCGACAGCATAAACTTTATGCACAACTTTTCCACAGCTTCTATTCTGTCCATTGACGCCTTTATTACCTTTATAACCTCGTCAATATTAGCAAGCGCTATAACCAAGCCTTCTAAAATGTGCGCCCTTTCCTGCGCCTTTTCTAAATCAAACTTTGTTCGGCGAACTATAATTTCGCGTTGGTGCTCAATGTAATGATGCAGTATTTCTTTTAAGTTCAAAACTTTGGGCTCGCCGTTAACTAAAGCGAGTAAAGTAATGCCGTTGGAAATTTGAAGCTGCGTATGTTTGTAAAGCGCATTTAAAACTACCTGCGCGTTAGCGTCGCGCTTTATTTCTATAACGACACGCATACCTCTGCGGTCGGACTCTTCCTTAATGTCGGAAATGCCTTCTATCTTTTTGTCTTTTACAAGGTCGGCTATGTTTTCTACTAATTTTGCTTTATTAACCTGATACGGCAGTTCGGTTATCACTATTCTTGTGCGTTGGCCGTTGTTATATTCCTCGATGTCGCATTTCGCGCGAATTATTACGCCGCCGCGGCCTGTTTTGTAGGCGTGCCTGACGGCCGCTCTTCCCATTAAGATTGCTCCCGTAGGATAGTCGGGCGCGGGAAGATGTTTCATTAAGTCGTCTACCGAAATTTCGGGGTTTTCTATTTGAGCTATCGTTGCGTTTATAACTTCAATTAAGTTATGCGGCGGAATATTTGTAGCCATACCAACCGCAATACCGTCCGAACCGTTAACCAATAAATTAGGAAACCTTGAGGGCAGTACCGTGGGCTGCATCTCGGAATCGTCAAAGTTAGGATAAAAGTCAACCGTTTCTTTATCAATCTCTCTTAGCATTTGAGACGATATGGCGCTTAATCTTGCTTCCGTGTAACGCTGCGCTGCAGGAGGGTCTCCGTCCACCGAGCCGAAGTTGCCGTGCCCGTCCACAAGCGGATGACGTATGGAAAAGTCCTGCGCCATGCGCACTAACGAGTCGTAAACCGCGGTGTCGCCGTGCGGATGATATTTACCTAAAACTTCGCCGACTATTCTCGCGCATTTTCTGTGTGGCTTATCGGAATATAACCCTAAGTCCTCGCCCATTGCGTATAAAATACGGCGATGAACCGGCTTTAAGCCGTCGCGAACATCCGGAATAGCGCGGCTGACGTTTACCGCCATAGCGTAAGCTATAAACGATTTTTTCATTTCGTCTTCAACTTGAACGCGCTGTATTATACTGTTTTCCAAATGTTTTATAAAATCTTTATTTTCGTTGTCATCTTTCTTTGCCATTTATTAAATCTCCTATCTCAAATAAACATGATATTATAAAGTTTATATTATTCAAAAGTATTTTTACTGTTTGAAGGAAAAGTCGCGTGTCAGGCAGGTAACAGGTTTAAAGTCGACGAAAGGAATGTATTTCTTATACATGACTGAGTTGACTTTAAACACGTAATCTGCATCACACGATGAATTTTCCTTCAAATATCAAGTTCTTTAACTAACTTAGCATTATCCTGTATAAACTCACGTCTTAACTCGGGTTTTTCACCCATTAGAATTGTAAAAATTTCGTCGGCGTTAAACGCGTCGGTCATTGTTACCTGCAACAGCGTTCTTGTCTGCGGGTTCATTGTTGTTAACCATAATTGTTCGGCGTTCATTTCGCCAAGTCCCTTATACCGCTGAACATCCGCGCCCTTTCTGCCGATTTTATCTAAATAATGGTTTAAATCCTTTTCGTTATAAAAATATTCGTCGTGCCTGTTTTTACTTACCTTGAATAACGGCGGCTGAGCGATAAACACATGGCCCTTTTCAATCAAGGGACGCATGTACCTGAAAAAGAATGTGAGCATTAAAATACGGATATGACTGCCGTCGACATCGGCGTCCGTCATGCAAATTATGCGGTTATACCTGAGCTTTGCCTCGTCAAATTCGTCGGAAATTCCGCAGCCGAACGCGGTTATCATATTTTTTATTTCCTGATTTTCTAACACCTTATTTAGCCTTGCTTTTTCTACGTTTAAAATTTTACCGCGTAAAGGCAGTATTGCCTGAAAGCGCCTGTCTCTGCCCTGCTTTGCGGTACCGCCCGCGGAATCGCCCTCGACAATATATATTTCGCACAAGCTGCTGTCTTTTTCGGTGCAATCCGCTAATTTGCCGGGCAAGGTTGTGCTCTCTAAAGCGCTTTTGCGCCTTGTCAAATCCCTTGCGTTTCTTGCGGCCTCTCTTGCTCTTTGCGCGGTAATGCATTTTAAAATTAAGTCTTTTGCTTTATTAGGGTTTTCTTCTAAAAACGGTGCAAAACTCTCGTTCATTGCTCTTGTAATAGTTACGCGGATTTCGGAATTCCCTAATTTTGTTTTGGTTTGGCCCTCAAACTGCGGGTCGGTAAGCTTTACCGAAACAACCGCGGTAATCCCCTCGCGGACATCGTCGCCGGTTAATTTTTCTTCGTCTTTTAAAAGATTCAACTTTTTGCCGGCGTCGTTAACTATTTTTGTAATAGCGTTTTTAAAGCCCTCTAAATGCGTTCCGCCTTCTTCGGTGTTTATGTTGTTGGCATAGGAATATATAATCTCGTTATAACTGTCGTTATATTGAATAGCAATTTCCACCACCGTGTCGCCGTACTGCTTCTCTAAGTACACAGGCTCATTAAACAATACCTCTTTATTTTTATTAAGCTGGTTAACAAAATCCGCTATTCCGCCGTCGTACATAAGTTCGTCGGTCTTTTCTATTCCTATTCTTTTATCTTCTAAAATAATTTTTAAGCCCTTATTTAAAAAGGCGAGCTCGCGCATTCTTGTTTTAATTGTGTCGTAATTAAATTCCGTCGTTTCAAAAATATCGGGGTCCGGAAAAAATGTAATTTTCGTTCCGGTTTTGTCGGCCTTTCCCGCAACGGCCAAAGGTTTTAACGGATTGCCTCTACTATATTCCTGACGGTATAAACTGCCGTTTTGCCAAACTTCAACAATTAGCTCGATAGATAACGCGTTTACCACGGAAAGGCCAACTCCGTGCAGTCCGCCCGAAATTTTATATCCGCCACCGCCGAACTTTCCGCCGGCGTGCAGCTTGGTTAAAACAACCTCAACCGCCGAAACTTTTTCGGTCTTGTGCATTCCCGTGGGAATACCCCGGCCGTTGTCGGTTACAGAACATGAACCGTCGACATTAAGCTCGAGCCTAATTGTATCGCAGTACCCCGCCAACGCTTCGTCAATTGAATTGTCGACAATTTCCTGAACTAAATGGTGTAGGCCTCTTGCATCGGTGCTGCCTATATACATTCCGGGCCTTTTTCTGACAGGGTCAAGGCCTTCTAAAACCTGTATCTGCTTCTCGCCGTATTCTTCGTTTAACTTTTTAACCATTGTTTACTCCAAAAAATTAAATTTTTAAAAATTTAATGATTAAATTATATCATAAACCGCAAAGAAAACCTAAGGATTTTGATAGAAAATTAAAAAATTTTTCCGCAACACGCCGTTTAGAGCCTTAAAACATATTTAAAACACAAAATACTCTAAAAACGACAAAATATACTACTAAAAATTTCGCGTCAAATTTGCCGTTTTGTCGTTTTTGCTAAATTTTCGGACTGTTTTTCGCATCTTTGCGCAATAAATTTATCGGTTAAGAAAAAAGGGCTTCGCTGCGAAGCCCTTTTTTATAGTTTATTTTTTTGTCCTCATCGGATAGCTACAAAACGGTGTCTATATCGGCATACAAGCCGCTTTGTTAATTCGTGTTTTTGGTTATTTTGCGTTATTACTCTCAACTATTTTAGAGTTGGAATTATATTGTTTTTGTATAAAATAACCCGCAATAATAGCAGCGCTAATTACAATGCCGACTATAGACACAAAATTGCCTCCGGTTAATCCGAAAATAGCGTTAGCCGCACTGATAAAACTGATAATCAAAACTCCTCTGAAATAGTTTTGTCTGGTAGGTTTTGCCTTGTTTCTTAAAAGTTTAATGATAAACACTAAATAAATTAATATAAAAATCAGCATAGCCAATAAAATTAAGCCGCCAATTCCGTACAAACATATCTTTACAATCGTATCAGCGCCTTGAAGATCTGTAAAACTACCCACCATGGAAAGGACGCCGCCATAAAAATTTGTAATGCCCGTCCATATCATAATAATCATCAGCGCATCATAAACCGCATAAGCTAATCCCGCTAATCCGCCGATAAGTAAGAGCCAAAATGCAATAGTATGCAAACTCTTTTCTCCATTTGTTCCGTTTCCTTTCATTACTTTTCTCTCCTTTTTTTCAAACGTTTTGTTTCCAAATCCGTCTCTACTTATCAAACGCCAACCCGGCGTTTAATTTCTTTTTGTATGTTATTTATGAAACATAAAACAATGTCTCAATACTTTAGTAACTAACACACCTATGCGGTTTTCTTTCTTTTTATTATTACAACAAAAATGACAGTTCCGAGTAAAACTACAGCGCCTGCAATAATTGATACAGTAACCCAAAGAGATAATCCGTCATCATCGGTAATTGTAAGAGCCGTTATTGCGATACCGTTTTCAAATTCTATTTCAACTTCGTGCTCACCGTTTGAAAGCGTTTTAAGATACTCGGAATTTAAGGTAATAATAACGCTTCCCGAAGCTACTGTGTAGTCTACATCTTGAATAAGTGTAACGCCGTTAATTTTAAGTGACATAAAATCGTTAACATCTGCTTCTAAAACGATTTGATAGCCATCAGCAGAACTATTTGCCCAGGAACCGTTTGCGCCGTCTAAAATAGAATATATTTGTACAAATACCACCATTATTGTAACGTCGCTTGACGGCATTATAAACCTATTGCCCGTAGTTATTACTGTACCTTCTGCTATTTGCCATTCCTTAAAGTAATAGCCGCTATTCGGAGTTGCGGTCAATATAATTTCCGTTCCCTCGCTTGCGCTTAATACATTTGCGCTTGCCGTCCCGTTCCCGTCATTTTGTACTATTATTGTGTAATTGGGATTTGTAATGGCATCGGTTGTAATTTGAACAGAAACCGCCGTGCCCGCATTGAAATAATCGTTTTCTTTTGACCGCGCGAATACATAATAGGTTGTATCCGCGTCTAAACCGCTGAAGGTCAAGCCCATTTGCCAGCCGCTTTCGGGCGCTATGTCAGTTGTATTAATTGCATATTCCACCTCTTGACCGTTTCCGGGAGCTGTTACTGAGTTAATTGTGATACTGCTTGTGGTTTTTGTATCGAGTGTAGGAGCGATTACTGTTGCGCCATCAGATTTAACAGCATCAAGAATATATTGCGGCATATCAACAGTTTCGCCAAACAAACTGGGGAGCTTTCCATTTTCTATTATCCAGCCGTTTTCGGAAAGAAATCTTCCGCCGAGCGTGCCGTCGGCGATAATTTCCTCGGCAGTAATATCCGCGCCGTCTTTTTGGTCATAACCTTTGTCCGGCCATATTGCGACACTATCACCATTTAATGTGCCTTTAAAAGCAACGTTATTGTGAAGTTGCCCATTAAACGTATACCCATAAATTCGTCCTGATACTTCAAAGTTCAGTGCCGCGCAATCAGAAATAATAGTATATGAGCCTGTAGGATACCCAACTAAGCCGCCTGTTCGACTTCCAACACTTCCGACGCTACTTGTTGAATAACAACT
>Ga0082212_10011085_pt1 | contig 11450 bp, 11 predicted proteins | sample TergutNt197P3_FD_71548 | JGI IMG/M metagenome (GOLD analysis project Ga0082212, IMG submission 71548) | Neocapritermes taracua P3 segment gut microbial communities from Petit-Saut dam, French Guiana - Nt197 P3 | ecosystem: Host-associated > Arthropoda: Insects > Digestive system > Gut ... | reverse complement strand
CAACCCTAAACGTAACGCCCCATCACTTTCACGGAGAATGGAACTACTCCCTTAAACATGCAGAATAGTTATTTGCGAACAGTTCCTTGCCTTTGCCCTTCGATAGAAAGACGCAAAGAACGAAAAATCCGATGCCCAAAGTTTCGTGCGCGATTTTCTCGCCATCTTCAGTATCGTGTATCGCCATCTGTCCCATTCCTTTTGTACGCCTATCCCCCAATCGAAAAAAAATGTGGTAGAATAGGGGAAATTCAAAGCGGGATGTTGCATGACACATAGTCACTCAGTCTTTTTAGCATTTTTGTTGATCGTCTCCTTCGGAGGATGCGGTTCCGCACCGAATAAAAATGGTTCCCCCATCGACGGACTCAAATCATACAAAGACATTCCCGGCATCACCGCCAAAGAAATCGATGCTATCGAAAAAATCAAAGCCAATCGGGACAAACTCTCCTACGGTGCTCTGGTTTCGATGGAAATGTTTCCTCTGCACACGGAAAACGACGACCACGACGGCTTTGCCGTCCGGTATTGCGAATTTCTCACCGAACTTTTTGGTATTCCCTTTGAATTGCAGCAGCACGATTGGGATGCGTTAGTCGAAAAACTGGATTCCCAATCGGTCGATTTCACCGGAGAACTCACTCCCACTGAAGAACGGATGACGAGATATGCGATGTCGATTCCCATCGCCGCCCGGCAACTTCGGATATTCACTCACGCCGAATCAGATAAAATTCAAGTCGAAGCAGATGTCGAAGGACGTACCATCGCTTTTTTGGAAGGCACGACACTGCCGGACGCAATCAGGACTTATTATCGTGTTGCCTTCAAAACGGTGGAAGTGGGTGAATATCCAGACGCAGCAAAAATGCTCAAAAACGGCACAATTGACGGTTTTATCGACGAAGCCGTAGCAGATCCCGCCTTTATTGAGTTCGATTTTGTGAGTTCCGCCATCTTTTTTCCGATGGTTCACTCGCCGGTGTCGATGACGACCGCCAATCCCGAATTGCAGCCGATTATTTCCGTTATCGACAAATATATTCGTGCAGGGGGAGGGGACAAACTGTTTGAACTTTACAAAAGAGGGGATTTTGAATACGCGCGGCATAAACTGCTGTACCATACGTTCGTAGGGGAAGAAAGAGCCTATCTCGAAGATATGAAGCGGCGTAAGGCGGCAGTCCGCATCGCCTTTGAACACGATAATTATCCGGTCAGTTTTTACAACGAAAAAGAACATGAATCGCAAGGAATCGCCAAAGATGTCTTGGACGAAATCACCAAACTGATTGATCTCCCCTTTGAAATCGTGAGTACAAAAGATCTCACTTGGCCCAAAATCTACGAACAACTCAAAATTGGGGAAATTTCGATGGCGGCGCAACTGTTGCAGTCCGAACCGAGGAAGGAATTTTTTATCTGGACAGAGGCTCCCTATTCCCGGTCTTACTACGGTATTATGTCCAGAGCCGACTTTCCGAATCAGGCGAATCATCAAATCGTCCGGCATGAAGTCGGAGTGTCGGCAAGATCCGGCTATGTCGATACTTATCACGCCCTTTTTCCCAACAACAAAAACCTGAAAGAATACGAAACGCTCACGGACTGTTTAGACGCTTTGGAAAAAGGCGAAGTCAATTTATTGATGGCATCCGAACATATGTTGATCACACAAACACATTACAACGAAAAGCCAGGGTTTAAGATCAACCTGCGGTTGCCCACACCGATGAATTCGTACTTCGGTTTCAATAAAAATGAAAAAATATTGTGTTCCATCGTCAGTAAAGCACAGCAGTACGTGGCAACGGATGTCATTGACGATCAGTGGACGAATCGGTCGTTTGATTACTCAAAAAAGCAGGCGGAGGAACGTATGTTGTTCGTGGGAATTTTCGCCGGAGTGGTCTCGCTCTTGTTGACAGCAAGCGTGTTTTTGTTCATACGTACTTTCATGCTCGAAAAGAAACTCGAAGAAATCGCCAGTAAAGACGCTCTCACAGATATTTTCAACAGACGGCATTTTATGGAACTGGCGGGAATCCAGATAGAGCGGGTATTCCGAACACAGAGTAAATGCTTCGTGGTGATTTACGATTTGGATCATTTCAAATTGGTCAACGATAAATACGGACATTTGGCAGGTGATAAGGTACTCAAAGAAACTGCCCAAAGGGTGAAGATGGCAATTCGTCCTTACGATTTGTTCGGTCGCTATGGTGGAGAGGAATTCATCTTGTTGATATCCGATGTTGATGAAGTAAATGCCGGTAATGCCGTGGAACGTCTCCGTCGGGAGATATGTAAGGCACCGGTGGAATTTGAGGGAACGCAGATACCGGTTTCTGCCAGTTTTGGATTGGCGATTGTTATTCACGGAGCCGATATGAATCTCGCCACCCAGCATGCCGACGAGGCGTTATATCAGGCGAAAGAGGGAGGACGCAACAAAGTAGTATTCTATCAGGAAGGGAGGCAAGACGGCGACCGACCCGGCAACACAGTCGTCGCCGCATTTTAATTGGGCGTTTGTCAATAAAGCGTTTCCAATTTTTGTAACCGTTCGAGAGTGTAGCATCATAGTGTCAGATTTAGTCTTGATTTTTTTGGAGAAAATTGGCAAACATTCTCCATTGAGTTTGAAATCAAGGAATCTCCCGCCATGTCTCGCCCCGGTGAATATGTTGCAGACCCAACCGAAGGAATTATCCATCCCAACGATCTGCCGCCCCCTAAAACACAACATCGTTCTCGCATCCGTGACAAATGTCGGTGTCCCCACTGCAAGTACCTCGCTCGACAAAACGGTCTCCGAGAGCGTTCATTGCATCACCTCGGCGATTCTCTCTCCGGTCGTCCCGTCGACATCATTCTGCGTTACTCCCTTCACTACTGTTGTAAATGCAAGTTCCATTTTAGCAACGATACGACCGATCTCGCCCCGCCCAAAGCCAGTTATACCCACGCCGTGATCACCCTTGCCATTCGCCTTGTTGTGGAAGACGGTTTGCCTTATCGCTCGGCAAGTTGGCATCTCTGGCGAGATCATCGAGTGTTCGTTCCTTTTGCCACCATCCAAAATTGGGTCGAGGCAGCAGGGGAAAAAAACCTACTCCAACATTGAATTCGATGCCTACTTCGACTGGGCGTTCAAAAACTTTTCCGGCTATATTGCCATTGATGAAGTTTATGATGGACCTTTCTGCATTCTTTCGGTAGTGGACAATCGTGCCTATAAACGATTGACCTATCGAGTTCTCGATCGTGCTCCGACCGCCGAAGATATTTTGGAACTTCTTCAATCGTTTCGAGCGATTCTCCTACGTCGAGAACTGATGTTGCAAGGCATCACCACGGACGGTTCTTCGTTGTACACGGAGCCGGTTCGCACTGTATTTCCCCGTGTTCGGCACCAAATCTGTGAGTTTCATGTCAAGAAGGAGTTTAACAAGTCGGTGCTGAAAGCCGTTGCACAGATTCGTCGAGAACTGGACAAAACGAAAACGAAACGACAGAAGCGAGGTCGTCCGTCATCAAAAGAAGAGAAGGCGATCATCCGAAAGAATGAACGGATACAAGCGAAGATAGGAGCGTTGTTTGAACATCGTTATCTTTTCGTGCAGAAAGAATTGTCGGCGAAGGAACGAAAGACTTTCCTTGAGATCACGAAAGGCTTGCCGGAGTTGCGAAAGTTGCGGGAGATTGTCGATGAAGTTTACCGATTGTATGACCGACGTTGTTGTCGAGTGACGGCTTGGAAACGATTGGAAACACTCCGAAAGCGGGTGAAGAGATTCAAACGATTGTCGCAGACATTGAAAAAAATTGAGTCACCGACGTTGGATCGTAGTCTGATGTTTTTGGATGACAAAAAATTGCCTTCGACATCGAATGCGGTGGAGAGGGGCAATCGGCGTTTTCGCAAGATGCAGAAGACGGTGTACAAGGTTCGCTCGCTTAATCATATCAGGGAGCGTATCGCATTGGACATGTTTCGGGACTCGCATTTGATGACGCAGTGTCAAACAATACAAACGCTCCATCAAGCAAGAGCAGGATAAAAATAACACCGTGGTGCTACACTCTCGAAAAAATTCCCTATTTTTATAAGGTACTTTTCTATTGGGCTATCTTGAGAGTAGTTTTATTCTTTCACGGATATATTCTTCTTGAAGCTCCGTGTAAACAGCGTGCGGATGTGACAATTCGCGTTCTAAAAATGCCACGCGCTGTTCTTTTGCCTCCATGGGGGCTCCTCCGTCCTCCCAGTAAAAATAAAACCTTTTTGTAGGCACTGTATATTCTTGAAAGTAAACTTCGAAATGCTCTTCTCCCTTGCGGAGTGATGTTTCAGCACGAGGTGCCATTATGCTACCAGGTATGTTAGAGGGATGCTGTGTACCTGAAATAATCAAATCACGTCGCATACCTATAAAACGTTCACGCTCTGCTACAGGGATTTTTCTATTGAATTCCAATGCACGCGCTAGGCAGTGTCTAAAAATGCCAATCATAGTTTTGTAATGAGATAGCGAATACATGCGATTTTTACGAACGCATGATACCTTACCGCCAGTTTTTCATAACGAGTCGCCACACGACGACACTCCTTCAAATGTCCAAAGAGCCGCTCAATCACATTTCGACCTTTGTAAGTCTCGCCATCAAACGGACGCGATGCCCCCTTCTCATTCGATTTATACGCAATCACCGGAGTCACTCCACGCTTTCGCAACCCCTCTCGATTTCTCTTCGACGAACATCCTTTGTCTCCCGCCACCTTGCTTGGACGGCGACGAACTCGTCCCGCCGGAGTGCGAATCGCAATCTGATCCACCACCGGCAAAACGAGAGGATTGTCGCTCACTTGACCTCCACAAACCATCGTCGTCAACGGGTGAATATGGGAGTCACACGCCGCAATGATTTTGGTTGTCCAACCCCCTTTCGACTTGCCAATTCCGTGATCCGGCGGCTCTCCCTCTACTTTTTTTTCGTCAACGCACCCGCCGCCGATTTGTGGGCTGTGACGATGGTGCCATCGACCGCAAACAGTGACCAATCGATCTTGCCGTCGGCGTGAAAATGGATCAACAATTTTTCGAGGATCAAGTCCCAGGTGCCGTCCCGTTGCCAAAGGGCATAACGAGCGTACACGGTTCCCCATTTGCCGTAGCGTTCGGGAAGGTCTCGCCAGGGAGCACCGGTTTTGAGAATCCAAAGGATGCCATTGATGTGCTGTCGTCGATTGTGCATTTTACGACCACTGCGGCTATTCAGCGGAGGCAAGTAAGGTTCTAAAATGTTCCATTGTGTATCAGTCAAGTCATGCCGACCCATCAAAGTCTCCTTTCAAAAAAGCAAAACGGAACGTTACTGTTTTCGTAAAGGCTTGTAAAGAACAATGTTACATTTTTAGACACTGCCTAGAACTTCACAAGGGGCTGTCCCTAGTCCATGCAATCGCAGATTCCGAATTTCAATTTTCAAGCGGAAGTGTAACATACGGGGAATCCAAAACCGTCAGAAATTTTTCTGACAAACGTTCACAGAGCCCGAACCGGAACAATATGGACAAGAAAGTTTCGTCTGTTGCGAGAGTTTTTTCGGCTTTACGGTCTTGGAGTTCACCAACCGGGTACGGTCATTCTTCTATGACCTCGAAGTGGATGACGATGGTACTGTTCTCAAAAGTACACGAATTTGGCAGGGAAATTTCGCCGTCGACGAAGCACCCCAATTCACCGGCGGCTGTGCTTCGGGATCATAATGTAGAATCACGGAAGGTCTCTTGATTTTACCAACCCCATTTAACACGGAGCGACTTTTCCATGACCTCACCCATTTGTGTCATTGGCGATACACATGGTCATGTAATTTTACCATCACTTGCTCAATTCTTCTGGGCACGTCTGGACATTTTTGGATATTTCACTGATTCTCCAACGCCATCAAATTCGTCGTAAACCTTTGTACAGAAAGACGATAGGCGTTGATTGACATCGAGCAGAATTAGTTTATAATGATACGTGACGTTCCGGTTAATTGTTCGACGTAAGTGTTTACGTCACCGGAAGTTATGACGAAGGAAGTTATGACGAAGGAAGTTATGACGAAATACCCGTGTGTAGAGGGCTGTTAAAGTTTTGTAGGCACTAATTGCCGCCAAGAGCGGCGCACAAGGTAGCCGGGGGGTGAAGTCGGTCCGGGGGACGGCTGCGCTACACCCCCGGTTACCTTGTTGTCCCCCCTTCGGGGCAAGGTCGCTATCTTGCCTCAATTCGCAACTAAATATTTCAACGCATCGGCTTGCATCATCTATTGGACTGCCCTCTTGCATAAATTGAAAACGTTGCTAGAATGACGGGAGTTGATGCTCCTATTCGAGTATCATTTCCGTTGTTTTTACCACTTTTTGAGGAGTACCAGTATGGCAGTAAAAGTAGAATTGGACAAATGTACCGGTTGTGGCGAGTGTGTTTCGTCGTGTCCTTTGGATGCGATTGTCATCAAAGACGGTAAGGCAGTGATCGATGACTCATGTGCCGAATGTGGCGCATGCGTTGATGCATGCCCCAATAAAGCGATTTCGCTGTAAACATAATCATATTCGGCGGGCTTACGCCCGCCGCTCTTGCACTCTTGCACAAACCGCTCCCATCGGTCATACTACGTGGGTTCCTCTCACCCCCCACAATTCCATGAGAACGTTCCCCGCCATTTTGCTCTGTCTGCTCCTCTTGTCGGTCAATCGAACGACCGCCCAGGAAACCTTTGCTCCGCTCATCACGGAAAACTGCGTCGCCTTCGTACACGCCGATTTCAGTAAAGTCGAATTCGATGCCGTAAAGAAAAACCTCCAAAAAATCGGCGAAGACGCTCTGCGAGAACTCGGCTTCGATGACAAATCGTTCAAAGCAACCGCTCACGAACTTTCTGCCGAACTGGACAAATTGGATGTCATCTTCCGCCCCCTCTTTGAAACCACCACGAAAGAATTCGGTATCCGTGAAGTTGCCGTCATTGCCGATATGAGTCTCCTGCTCGAACATCAGGTTCCCTTCATCGTTGCTCTGCCGTGGAAAAACAAGACGGACGCGCACCTCAACAAACTGCGTGCGTTATGGAACATGGAAAATTACGCCAACACAGACTTCGGCATCGTGGGGGATTTTCTGATCCTGCCGATGGATTTTCCGCAGTTTACCGAAAACCTCGCATCCTGGGCAAAGACGATCCAACCTGCGCCGAATGCCCCGATTTTTGATGCTCTGAAAAACGTTGCCGGCAACGAAACCAAGTTTGCCGTCGCTTTTCCCCCGCAACTGCGGACGATGGTGCAAGCGGCACCGCTGCCGTCGGAAGTTCCCGTCGAAGTCCGAAACCTCCTGATGTTTGCCGCCCAGAAAATCGACTGGGCAAGTGCCGCCGTGTCGCTGCATGAATGGTTCGGTGGCGAGCCGCCGAAAAATGCCGATGTGCTACTCACGATCAAAACGGCGAAACGTTCCGATGCCGTGATGCTTCGCGGGATGTTGGAGACGCTGATCGAATTCGGAATCAATGCCGCCCAGTTCGGCATCAATCAGAGCGGCGAGTTGGATTTTGAAATCCCGCCGCTGGCTTTCCAATTTGCCAAAGGATTTTTACGGACGCTGCTTCCCGAAGTGCAAGAGGACAAACTCGTCTTCCGCACCAAGGGGGACACACAGGTTGTCGTTGCCGGTGCCGGTGTTGCGATAGCACTATTGCTTCCGGCAGTTCAAGCGGCGAGGGAAGCGGCACGGCGAATGCAATGCTCGAACAATCTCAAACAAGTTGCGCTGGCATTGCATAATTATCATGACGTGTATAATGAATTTCCGCCACTTTATACCGTTGACAAGGACGGCAAGCCGTTGCATAGTTGGCGAGTGCTGATTTTGCCGTTCATCGAGCAACAGGGGTTGTACCAGAACATCCGCCGAGATGAACCGTGGGACAGTGAACACAACAAGCAGTTTCACAATGTCAGAATTTCCACGTTCAGTTGTCCGAGCAATTCGGGCAATGCCGACGGAGGGTCCGGCAGATACTGTTTTTATTCCGGCATAGCCGGTGAGGGCTTCGTGCCGGGCAAGGGAACATCTTTGATGAAAATTACCGATGGCACAAGCAACACGATTGCGATTGTCGAGGTGAAAGAGGGATTCTGCTGGATGGACCCGACGGCGGACATCACGTTGGATGAACTGGCAAAGGGAATCAATGCGGACGGTCGTGTCGGCAGTTACCATACCGGCGGTGTGAACGTTGCTTTCTTCGATGGCAGTGTGCGTTTCATTTCCAATTTTGTGGACAAGACCATTCTTCGGGCATTGGGAACGATTGCGGGGGGGGAAGCCGTTGCTTTGTGATGGGAGCAAACGCAAGAGCGGGGGGCGTAAGCCCCCCGGTGTTCGACTCCGTTCATTCACTACATTATTGTTCACGAAAATTGCCAAGTCCAAAATAGTGCAGACATGGTAGGCACTCGACCTCCAGGCGAGTGCGTCGGCGAGAGCCGACTGCGAATGTGTACCGGGGTTCAGTGCGGAGTACCGCACGTTGCCGCCCGGAGCCCCGAGCCGGATTGGCAGTCGGCAACCTAACATGACTTTGCAATCCTCGTTCATTATTGCTCCTGCCCCTTGCAAAATATCGGTGTACCGGCTAAAAAGGAAATATGACGATGCTGATCGGTACGGTTCCCTATTGCAATGCTTTTCCGCTCATTCATTATTTGCCGGAATACCTGCCCCACGCCGTTATTTCCGACTGGTTTCCTTCTACTATGCGGCAGCAACTTGCCGAGCAAAAACTCGACTTGGCATTGATGCCCGTCGCCGAACTGATGTTTTTGCCAAACGCCAAAATTATCGGTAATTGTTGTATCGCCTGCAACGGAAAAGTCCGAAGCGTTTTACTGTTCAGCCGCAAACCAATCGAACAGATTAGGACAATATCTCTCGACACGGCTTCCCGAAGCAGTGTAACGATTGGCGAAGTGATGTTACGGCATTTTTACGAAATCGAGCCGGAGAAGCATCGATTGGAGCAAAATCAGAATCCCAATGATTGCCGAACGGATGCATTTCTCATCATCGGCGACCGTGCATTGGCATGTCAACCTTCCGGCGATTGGCGTTACCGCTACGACATCGGTGAACTGTGGAAAGAAAAAACAGGGTTGCCGCTAGTCTTTGCCGCTTGGATCGGTTGTTCGCCGCAGATTGAAAATTTAGCAGAGGCACTTCAAGCATCGCGGGATCGGGGAATGCAGCAACTTGAAACGGTACTTGATGCAAAGGAGCGGCAGGGCATTGCATTGCCGCTTAACCGGGAACGGATATTGGATTATTACCGTCGGGCAATTGTGTACACGATGGGAGAATCGGAGCATGCCGGTTTGCAATGTTTCTTCGATTTGATGCGCCGCTACATGGGTGCATAAATTTTCGATTGCAAATTTGAGTAAGATACGCAGTCAGGAAAATCCTCATCCCGTTAGGGATGAATCTCTCGGTAGAAAAAAATCGTTCTCAACAGATTCCGTATTCCGTAGGCATGCGTCTCTCGGTGAAATACGTGGCGTTTCCAGTTTACCGAAATGGAAACGTCGCTTTGACCAGGCACGTCATTTCGACCAACGGAAGAAATCTTACCAGACCCGAAAGAATCGCAATTTTGAGTCTTTCGTTGGGGTGAGTTCTCCCTGCGCGTTGCAGAGCCTGCCCCGAAGGATTGAGAGGGGCGAAATGACAACCCATCCAACCAACTTGTCGACAGACTGCATGAGATTGCTGCTAATGCCGAAGGGAACTTGCATTTTCTCCCTACCGGTGCTACATTACGCTGTGCTTACATTGTGAAACGTCGCTCCCCATTGAACACCATGAAAAAGTTTGCTTGCCTTGCCGTGTTGCTTCTCTTGACCGTTGGCACTGACGATCTGCCCACTACTGATTCGACCACTGACGGATATACTTCCCAGCCCCAGACAGAGTTCGTTTTCAACTTGTATCGGTCTATCGCACAGAATGAACCGGAAAAAAACGTAACGGTCTCGCCTTATGGTGTACAGCGGATACTCGATCTTGCCAGATGCGGAGCAGCCGGAGAAACCAGAACCGAAATCGAACAGGTTCTTGGCTATACGGAATCGGTCGAGTGGGAAATACGTTCCGACGATACACTAACGATTGCCGACGCTCTTTGGACACAGCAAGGGTATCGCATCCTCCCAGAATTTTTGCAAACTGCACGCGAAAACTTTGGTTCATCCATTGAACAAGTCGATTTTGTCCGTAATCCGAACGAGGCAATCAAACAAATCAACGCATGGTGTTCCAAGAAGACGAATGGCAAGATACCCTCTCTATTTGATCGCTTCGTCCCGGAAACTCGGCTCGTGTTAGCCAATGCCATTCATTTTTCCGCAGACTGGAAAACACAATTCAAAAAGAACAAGACACGAGATAGTGATTTCACACTTCTGGATGGCAAAAAGGCAAAGGCGAAACTGATGTCGCAAGAGATTTTAACGAAGTTCGGCGAGACTGACGATACGTTTGTTCTCGAATTGCCCTACAAAGATGAGAACTATGCAATGGTGATTCTACTTCCGAAGGAACCGGAAAACTTTGTCCAATGGGAGTTGGAAATGACCTACCAAAAATTTTATTTTATTCGCCATTCGATAATCACGAGATATTTGGTCGATATACGGATACCGAAGTTCACGATGGAGAGTGATATACCATTGAACGAAACGCTTCAAGAACTCGGCATACAGACGGCATTCAGTCGCTCGGCGGATTTTTCAAATATCACCACTGATCCTGCTGGTTTGTTTGTGGGCGATGTGTTACAAAAGACATTCGTGCAAGTTGACGAAACTGGTACAAGAGCAAAGGCAGTAACGGGTGTCATCGGAATAGGATGCTCTGCTCCTCCGTTAAAACAACAATTTTATGCTGATCGACCTTTTTTGTATGCTATCGTCAAGGGAGACACTATTCTCTTTTTGGGTCGGTTTGTGAAACCGATGGGGAAATGATTTTCCACAGCGTCCGCACTGTTCGCTTCTTTTGTTTTGCGCAATCTTACGATTGCGGCTCTGGTATTAGTGTGTCAGTTTTTATCACAAACGGACTCGTCATAAGTCATTGCTCTATAACGATTTAACGTTTTTCTTTCTTTGATTCGCAAGTGAGTTGAAATCCGCTAAAAAAGTGTAATCTACATTTTATTTTAACTCACTTCCTATGATTTACACACGAAAACAACTCCCAAAATACTGCAAACATAAGCCATCTGGAATGGGTGCGTAAAAATATTTCTGCGTTATTTTGCTTGTATCCAGTATTTTTCCCATTGGTTACTGTATCGTAGGGCGCAGAGAATAGCCATCTTGTCCACTCTTT
>Ga0082212_10011084_pt1 | contig 11450 bp, 11 predicted proteins | sample TergutNt197P3_FD_71548 | JGI IMG/M metagenome (GOLD analysis project Ga0082212, IMG submission 71548) | Neocapritermes taracua P3 segment gut microbial communities from Petit-Saut dam, French Guiana - Nt197 P3 | ecosystem: Host-associated > Arthropoda: Insects > Digestive system > Gut ... | reverse complement strand
TAAGGGGCTCCCCTTGCCGGCATGTCTTGAATACGGAAATGCTTGCGGCAATATCTCTGTCGGCACAGTCGGCGGAACCGGCGCAGACCTGGGTGAGGACAAAATCATCGCAATGATAGAGAGCCACGGCAGGTGCAGGGAACTGTAGCCATTGCAATTTTTCCTTTTTTTGATATAATATACCCATGACTCAACAGCAAAGCCGCTCAGCATTGGAGTTGTCCTGCTGGGAAAAACAGCATGAAGCCCAGCGAATTAAGACCCTGGAAGTCCTGAAAGCGTTAAGTGACGTCAGGCGTCATGCCCTCCTTCAGCTGCAAAAAACCCAAATTCTGTTTAAATATTTAAATTGGAAACAACAGGGACATATTGAAAGCAAATGCAGCGGGAATTTTTCCCTGCAAAAAATTTACGCACTTTCTGCTCCTTCGGAAGCCGCCGCAGGTTTTTCCGATAATGCACTGGTTCCGGTATTTGCCGAACGTACAGCTTCTTATTTGGTAAAACTCAAAACTGCCCGGAAAAATATTGTTCAGTTCGGCATTATTCAGGCAAGGGCGCATGAGTTAATCGATGCAATCGTTAAATCGGCTGCCGTTTTTAACTACCAGTATATAGCAGCCTGCAGGGAGCTTTTTCCCCTGGGTTTCATTTCCAGGGCAGGGCGGCATATAAAACGGCTTTTTCATCATCCTTTTTTTACCTGGAAGGAAATTGGATGTTTAACGAATCTGGGAATGGCTGCCGGGTTTGTTTTTAAAATGGCGGAAACCCCGGTGCTGGGAGAACGGCGATGATCGAAAGAACCCATGAAATGTATTCCCGGCTTCCTAAAGAAATTAAACAAAGTGATGCAGAGCGGGCTTTTGAACTGCTTTCCGAATTCGGTCAGGAAAATCAATTAACCAAAAATGACAAAGCAAAAGCAGAGGCGCTTAGGGAACTTGCCCTGGCGGAAATAACCAGAAAATACGACTTTTACGAAAAACTCTTTGCCGCGGTTTTTGCCGAGCGCAAGGCAATTACCGAAGGTTTTTTCAGGGTTATCGATCAGGGAATACGCGAAAAGAATAACGAACTTGTATTTGCCGGACTTTCCAGCCTTTCCGGTCTGGTTGCTTCAAGCCCATTAACAAATCTTGGCGTATTAAATAATCAATAGTGAATACATTACGTTTTACTATAACAGAAGAAAAACCCGGTAAAAATGGAATTATTCCCCTTGCACACTGGACTCTGGATGAGCTCCTGGATAGTGCCGGTGCGAATGACGAAACCCGTCAGGCTTTTTCCAGGGAAAAAATAATGCTCCTTGCCGGAGGGTGGCAGTCATGGTCTTCCGGCTGGGAATTAGCGCCCGGCGAAACGAACCCCGACGCAGTAAGGCTTATTCCACAGCTCCGTAAACTCAGCGCCGCCCCCTGGGATTGTTTGCCCAACGGGAATGCACCGAAGGCAGAAGCTCATCGCCGCGGTGAAGTAAATGGCTCGTTTATTATGTACATTCGTGCTGGTTCCCGCTATGTGGTTATTGCGTCGGTATTGGATACGTCGCCGGTTTGTTTTTCTATCAGCAAAGATCGGCGGCACATTCACGCTGGAGTATACCTGCCTGCAGGTATTGAACAACATAAAAATCAGATAATTGCAGAATTGAAGATTTTTACAGCAAACGGTTATTTTGACCTGACTGACAAACTAAAAGAAATATACAATGCGGAAAAAAGATTTAATTCCCTGCAATTCCTTGGTTCGGGAAAACCCGGTATCGACTTTCGCCCCGGCGGGTATGCTTCCTGGTATAATCATTATACTGATATCAATGAATCGGTTATTCTTTCCGATCTTGAAGGATTGCTAAAAACAGATAATCTAATTGCCCTCCGGTATTTAAGAAACGGACAGCCAGCGGTATTTCAGATTGATGACGGCTGGGAAAGGGCTGTGGGGGAATGGGAAATTGACAGCGCCAAATTCCCCAATGGCTTAAAGGGCATTGCCGAAAAAATTGAGCATGCGGGATTAATCCCCGGAATATGGCTTGCGCCTTTTTTGGTAACCCGTACGTCGAAAATATTCCGGGAAAAGCCCCAATGGCTTCTTACAAAAGGCCGTCCGGACAGCCGGGGACGCAGCTTTGTTAGCGCCGGATGGAATCCGCATTGGGACGGCATATTTTACTGCCTCGATCTTTCCAGGGACGATGTTCTGGAATACCTTCAATCCCTTATGAATGAAGTTATTGATCAATGGGGTTTCCGCTATCTTAAACTCGATTTCCTGTATGCAGGGTTTTTACCCGGTACGGAACAATGGGCAGCGGCAGAATACTATGAACGGGCTGTTTCGCTGCTTACAGAACGGACTGCCAATGCCGCCGGTCTTCCCCTTGCGTACCTTGGCTGCGGCATTCCCCTTGGTTCTTCGTACCGGCATTTCCCCCTTTCCCGCATCGGCACCGATACAAAAGAAAAATGGGACTGGTTTTCGGCAAAATTGATTAATCACGAAGGAAGGCCAAGCGCCCTGCTTTCTCTCCGGGACACCATAGGCCGTTCTTTTATGAACGGGACAATCTATATTAACGATCCCGACGTAATTTTTCTCCGTTCCAAAAACTGCTTTTTATCGGAATCCGAAAAAGAATTGATTGCACTGGTTAATTATTTATTGGCCGGTCAAATACTCTGCTCGGATGATTTTCTTTCTCTGGATCAGGCGGATTTATCCTTTGCCCGGAGGATCAATGATCTCTACAATAAACTGCCAAACGAGCAGTATGGCGCTGTTGGACTGGAAAAAGATGTATTCCGCCTTGATAGCAGGAGCGGCAGTGTTGCCGGAATAATCAACCTTTCCGATAAACCTTTTCTGCTAAAAGACAATACAATCGATTTTACAAACGGAGTCTGGCTTGTAGACCGCCGGGCAGCGGAAGGCTTGAGTTTTGCCCCCAGAAGCATCAGTATATACTTGCGTTAAAAAGACCAAATGTGTATGATATCTCTATGCGGACCTTCGGTCCGCGAGCGCAAGGTAATTATTATAGTTCGCCGCAAGGAGGCGTTGCCAACAAAGTTGGCGAGGTGTGTGCATGAAAAAAGGTATTTTTTTAGCAGTTTTGGTTCTATTTAGCGGATTTATTCCTTCAGCGCAAGAGATTATGACAGCAGGGCGTTATCTGGATCAGGTTTCTGACAGGTATGCTTCAATAAGAACCTATTCTGCCCGGATTAATATAGTAAGCGGCGGTACCAGTATGGCAGGTACGGTTTATGCCATGATGCCGAATTTTCTCCGTATAGATTTTTCTTCCCCGGCTGAACAGGTAATCCTCTACGACGGGGAAAACCTGATGGTCTTCCTGCCCGGCGAGAGGGCCATATTGAACCAGTCTGCATCACGATCGGGAGGGGCGAATATTGCCACAGCCCGCGGGCTGAATCTTTTAAAACGGAACTATGTACCTGCCTTTGTGGTTGGTCCTGCCCCTGTACCAATAGAACCCGGTTCCAGTGAAATGGTTGTTAAGCTCCGTCTGGCCCGGCGTTCCACCGGAGAAGGCTTTACCGAGATTATCATGGATATATCCCCGGAAACCCAGCTAATCCGGCGCATAACCGGAAGGACCATTAACGACACCACAGTACGCTTCGATTTTTACGGTGTCAGCCTTAATACCGGGATTCCTGAACGGCTCTTTATTTTTGAGTCTCCCCCTGCCTCCAATATGTACAACAATTTCCTGTTACGCGGTACAGATTAACCACGCCTCTTTGGAGCAGTAAGTGGAATCGCTGGGGGAAAAACTAAAATCGACACGCGAAGCCAAAGGTCTTTCTTACGATTATGTGGGCAGAGAAACGAATATTGCCCGCCGGTACCTGGAAGCCCTGGAAACAGAAGCGTTTTCCAAATTCCCCGGCGAGCCCTACCTGCTTGGCTTTTTGCGTAACTACGGCGAATATTTGGGTCTGGACATTAATGAGCTCTTATCCCTGTACAGAGCTATTAAAATTCAGGAACAGCCTGTCCCGGTAGAGCAGCTATTAAAATCAACTCCTTCTTTTCCCAAATGGCTGTTGATCCTGATAATTACTGCGGCAATTTTCCTGATAATCGGAGGTGCGGGGTACTTAATCTTTATCCGAACTCCGGCCGAACCGGTGCAAACAAGCATTATCCAGCTTCCTATGGAATATATACTGGAAGGTTCTTTTCTGGAAAGGCGTTTTTACAGGGGAGATACGCTCATAGTGCCTTTTGATGATGAAGAGTACAAAATAGAATTACGCAGCATGGATGATCCTTTAACGCTTATTATACCCGGAGGAAGTGTTACGCTGAACCTTTCCGGTGATACCGATATAGACCTTAATGGCGACGGTATTTCGGATCTTCGGGTAACCCTTTCGGATTATGATCCCAAATCTGCCAATGCAGGCGCGCTTATCCGTTTTGACAAAAGCGTTACTTCCGATCCGTATATTGCAATTAATCCTGACGATGGAGATACGGCAATCCAGTCCGGCACGGTGATCTTTACATCTACCAATACCTATCCGTTTACCCTGGAAATCCAGTTTCAGAACTATTGTATGTTCCGCTGGGAATTGGACAGGCGGGAAAGGACAGAGCGGTATTTTTCCCGCGGAGAAAGACTCAGCATTCAGGTAATGAATACCATCCGGCTCTGGTCGTCGAATGCAACAGCGGTCTCCATAGAATTGAACGGAGCGGGGCGGATGGCACCGTTAAATCTGGGAACCGCAGGAGAAGTTGTAGTTATAGACCTCCGATGGCTCCGTGATAACGACGGCAGGTTCCGGCTTACCCAGTACCGGCTTGAATAGCTGCTCTACACATGCGTTATTTTCTTGACCCCTTCGGTTGTGCAAAAAATCAGGTTGATGCTGAAATAATAATGGCCTCTCTTAACGAAGCAGGCTGGACGGGGCTTGCCGATCCGGAAGCTGCTGATGTCATTATTGTAAATTCCTGCGGCTTTATCGAAGCGGCAAAACGTGAATCGATTAATGCTGTCCTTGCCTGGAAACAGCATTATCCAAATAAGAAAATTCTTCTTTCCGGATGCCTTACCCAGCGTTACCGGGCAGAACTGGAAGAAAGTTTAACCGAAGCTGACGGATTTTTGGGCTGTAGTGAGCTTAATCATGCTGCAAAAAAAGCGGCAGAACTTTTTGAATCTGCGGATAATGCAAAACCAGTTGGGCTGGAAGTAAACTACGGATTACGGCCGCTGCTTGGGTTTCCCGGTTCAGCGTATGTTAAAATTTCCGAAGGCTGTAACAATAACTGCACTTTTTGCGCCATTCCCCTTATCCGGGGCCCGCTCCGCTGCCGTGCAATTCCCGATATTACAGAAGAATGCAGGCAGCTGCTGGAACGGGGTGTAAAGGAATTGTGCCTTATCGGCCAGGATCTTGCTTCGTATCATTCACTACCTGCGCTGCTTGATGCAATCTCAAAGCTGCCAGGTGATTTTTGGGTGCGGCTGCTGTACCTTCATCCGGATCACTTTCCCCTGGATATACTTAACATTAACGAACATGACAAACGCTTCCTCCCGTATTTTGACATACCCTTCCAGCATGCATCCCAAAAAATACTTTCGCTTATGGGTCGGAAAGGCAATGCAAAAAGTTACCTTGGCCTGTTGGAAAAAATCCGGGCAAATCTTCCCGATGCGGTAATCCGCTCTACATTTCTTGTTGGTTTTCCCGGTGAGACAGAAGAAGATTTTACAGAGCTTCTTGATTTTCAGGAAAAGGCCCGCTTTGACTGGCTGGGAGTTTTTACTTTTTCCGGAGAAGAAGGAACCGCTGCCTATACCATGAAGGGAAGGGTAGGCAAAAAAACTGCGGCACAGCGCAAAGTGCTTATAGAAGAAAAACAAATCCCCATAACCGAAGAAAATATGAACCGCTTTGTGGGCCGTACAATGGATGTACTTGTCGAAGAAACGATCGCCCCGGATACCGAAAACACCCCACGGTCTGGCAGTCTTTGGCTTGGCCGGGCTTTTTGTCAGGCGCCGGAAGTAGACGGCGCTGCAGTGATAAAGATTGCAGCCTCTGCCATAAATGCCGGAAATTTAATGGCGCTTCCACAACCGAGCGGCATGGTTCGGGGCAAGATCGTTGCCCGCAATGGTTTTGATTTGGAACTGCTTGCCGCCACGGAGAACACCTTATGCAGAGACGCAGGGAACGCAGAGTTTTAGGAATGCTTTTTTATTTACTCTATCCTCAGCTGGGAGTGTTCTGAAGGAACCACAACCAAGGCAAACGGGGCCCGAGCTGCCGTCGCCAACTTGTTGGCGACGGTTCTTTCAATTACTGCATTAGCAGTAACTTTACGATAACAGACCTGTTATGCGAACTACGATCTTCTTTTTAATAATTTGACCTAGGATTAGACCCTTCTTTAACTATAAAAATATTAGTCGACTCTGGTGTAACAAATAAAGTAAAACCATCATTATTATTACCAGATATAATAATTTCTCTAATTCGTATTTCGTCTAATTTTAATCCTCCAGAATTTAAGTTTAGATCCCCATTTTCATTATTGATTATACTTGTATCTTTTTCTACTTTGAAAATTGCATATGATACTAAATTTAATTTATATTCACTACCTGTAATCATTTCAATATATTTTTTTCTTTCTATTGCTTTATTAATATCTTCATATGATGATATTAAATAATATGCATTTTTCTTAAAATATTGTCCTTCATCTAGAGAAATAGTTTCAGGAACCCATTGCCCTACAAATCTTTTAAATATCCCTGGCTTCATTTCATTTCCAAAAATAATTACTTGTATATTTGATATATCTATATTAAATATCCATTCTTCCTTTTCAGCCCAGTCATTATAATATTTTGTGATTTTACCACGTAAATATTTCGGGTTTTCAGGATATGCCCTCACAAGAGGTTTTATAATATCTTCCGGTCTAATTCTATTTCTGCTACGATCAAGCATGCTTAAAAACATACCATATTTATTATTATTTATTGTTATAATTTCATATTCAATGAACATATTTATTGTATTTACTTGCATCAAGCTTTGTGGTAATTCCCAAAAAATAGACAGATCGTTTTCTATATTATATTCTAAAAATATATCATTGCTCTGAATAAGAACAACTTCTTTAGAAAATATTTTTTCTGCTACATAAATAATTAAGAAAATACACAGTAATAAAATAATATTCTTTTTCATTATTTTACTGTACCACTATTTTAAATTTTTGTCAATCAAATATTTTACTCAAAAGATTTCAGATCGTATTTTGCATAACGTTCCGGCTGTTTGCGAGCCGTCGTCGCCAACTTGTTGGCGCAGGCTCTTTTAATTGCTGCGTTAGCAGCTACCTAGCGCTAACAGACCTGTTATGCGAAGTTGGGTCTTATTGTAATAATTAATTTTTTTTCAATATTCCCTTCCTGTTAAATATTTTCCTTATTAAAATAACTATTAGTACGGAATTTAAATTTCCAACAAATAATAAAAAAAAGTCCATATTGAAAATAATTATATTTTCTAATACTATTATTAAGCCTGAAATCAATAATATATTTATAATAAATAATAAATATGAAATTATTGTTAATACCTTTTTTTCAAATGTTATTAATGAAATAATTATACCAGCAAAATTTAATATAATTACTGCAGGGACAATTAAAATTAACATGCCATCTTCATTTGGATATGGTGATGATCTTTTAGGTAAAAAGTACAATATTAGAATAATTAAAATACTAAATATTAGTGAATAGAAAATATAAAGAAAGGAATTTTTTATAATTTGTAGCCCAAGTTTTTTATTCATTTCTGCTTTTTTTATATTATATAGTATTAAGTATATTATTTCTATATTACATCATAAAGTATTAATTTTTATAAATTTATTTTTAAATTTTCAAGTAGCCCCAATTTCGCATAACGTCCCGGGTGTTTACGAGGTTTTAGGTGCCTGAATAGGGAAACGCAAAGGCGAAAATAAAATTCTTACCCAGCCTTTGCGTTTCCTGGGCACCTAAAATCTGGCGGAGAAAAACCGCATAAAGGGCGTTTCTAGCGACTAGCGCACGCCCGACTGCGAGTTTTTCGGAGCCCGAGCCGCCGAAAAGGCGGCGTAGTGTAAACAGACCTGTTATGTGCAGTTTGCGCTAAAATCATTTCTCTTCTATATTTCTTATCTTATCATCCAAAATATTTTTTGTATATATTATTCTATATTTATTATCAAAATAAATATCTATTATGTAGATGTTAATGTCATTTTCTGTAAATCCTACTGCAGAAATTAAATTGCTTTGCATAAAAGCAAATCTATATATACCATATTTTTTTAAATAATTATTAATAATTGTAATGGAACATTTTGAATTTTTTTCTTTATTTGTATTTAAAGGTAAATATTTATCATATTGAATTTCGTAGCTATACAATTTTTCTTCAAAAAACATAAAATATACATTCATATTTTGATCAAATAAACTAATTCTAAATATTTTTGAATTTTCTTCAATAAATTGCTCTATATTATTCTGTTGAATTTCAACTTCTTTTATTTGCTCGGAATATTTATTTAAAAATTCTTCTAGCGATATATCAAAACTAATATTAAATTCATATTCAGTAAAATCAGGAATTTCTTGAGAAAATACTGTCATACAAATAAATAAAAAAAGAATTATTATTATAACGATTTTTTTCATTTTGCCTCCTTGAAAAAGACAAAAAATATATGAATTTATTATAATATTATACCCAATTTTGTCAAGCGCAAATTTCGCATAACTACACATATACGCAATTATTGAATGTATAACGCATTATTATTTATAAAAACTTTGCGCCTCTGCAACTCTGTGCCTTTGATTAACTGAACGCATTAGTACCAATGTTCCATACTTGTTAGAGAATGGTAACCCATGAAACAGTTACGGAATGTTTAAATCCCACAAGGCAGGCTGCTCCCTTGCGGGAAACAAACGGACAGAAATGTGTTTCATGGGTTACCATTTACTTACTTCTCCACTATACTAAAAACACCGTCCCAATTACTGCTTGGCGCTTTTTCCAGAAATTTCCGGCAGCGGTTTTGATAATAAAGCGGAAGCTGGTCGCCGGGGAATTGTTTAACTATCTGGCTGAACATCATCTGCGCGTCTTTCCAGTTACGGGACTCAAAAAGATCCAGGGCACGGTGAAAGAGATTTACCTGTTCGTACAGACTTGCGGGAGCGTCTTTACATATATCAAGCACTTCGTAAATGCGTACCGGTTCGTTAATACCCACTACCCTGATCTTATCAAGCCGCCGGTAGACAAGATGCTCGCCTGTTTCTTTTATGGTGTCTTCAGACGCAAGAATCCAGGTTCCGTATTGTTTATTTACCCCTTCCAGACGGGCAGCCAGATTAACCGCATTGCTGATGATGGTATAATTCATTTTTTTCTGCGTTCCCATGTTACCGACTACCATTTCTCCGGTGTTGATCCCGATTCTTGTATGAAGAGGCGAAGGGCTTAGCCCGTTTTTCGCGATATGATTGTTTACTTCAATTTCCAGGCGCTTCATAATGATTGCAGTTAAACAGGCTCGCAGAGCGTGGTCGGGAAGATCTAATGGCGCTCCGAAAAAAGAGATAATCGCATCGCCCTCGTATTTGTCAATGGTTCCTTTTTGTTCCAATATAACGTCGCTCATTGTGGAAAGATAATAGTTAAGCAGGTCAACCAGTTGTTCCGGTGCCAGCACTTCTGCAATATGGGTAAAGTGTTTGACATCGGTAAACATAGCTGTCATGTTGCGTTTTATGCCGCCTAGCTGGAGCCGGGTAGGATCGCTGACAATTTCTTCCACTACGTCTTCTGACAAATAGGTAGAAAATGCACGGCGCAGATTGTTGTTAAAGTATTGAAGTCTGATATGAGCTTCTTCAATTTGGAGGGCTTTGCGGCGGTAGAGCAGCATATTAAGGACGCCGAAAATCACAGAAATTAAAATAGCGGCGATTTGCAGGATCGTCATATTCCGTGAGTCTTTGCGCTGCACAAGGATGAATTCGTCGCTAATGTCCACACCGGCGACGCAGTAGAAATTGCCGTCTTTGTCGTACACCGGGGCATAGCCCGAGATAAGGCCGCCCCATTCAGGGGTATAGGTGCCCAGGTCGGTTACGCCGGTCATTCCTGCAAGACCGTCACGGGCAACATCTTCAATTTCAAATATACTCCACGGGCCCACCTGTTCTTCCGGGTCGGTATCATTATCAACAATGTGCTGACCCTTTTCTCCGTAAGAGCGCCAGTAGTAGGCGTACAGGACATTATGTTCTTCCGCGAAGCGAATAAGCCGTTTTTTAATTGTCTGATATTCCGGATCGTGGGTATCTTCCACTGTATGATATCGATCCAATTCTTCGGCGCTGATGAATTTCGCCAATGACAGGGCAGCTGTCATCAAATGGTTCTGGGTCGATTCGGTGATCATCGCCACATGCCGGTTCATCTGAATGTTTACTACCGCTGTCAGCAAAAGAACCATGAGCGCTGAAATAAAAAATAATCCCAGTACCAGCCGCAGCCCAATTGCTTTCGTAAAAGATTTTTTACTTTCAATGTCCTTCATTGTAAAATTATAGCAAAAAAGAAACGACCGGACTATAATACAATAACGTGATATGACAAACGCTCTTCCTTCCTATCTCGAAATCCTTAACCCCGAACAGCGGAAAGCTGTACTTCACAACGGTAAAAGTCTCTTGATACTTGCCGGCGCGGGGTCGGGAAAGACCAGGGTGATCACCACAAAAATTGCATACCTAATCCGGGAGTGCGGCTTTGATCCCCGGTCGATTATGGCGGTTACCTTTACCAATAAGGCGGCGCGCGAAATGGCGGAACGGGCGCGAACCATTGACCTGCGTGCCGGGGATGCGATGATGCGGACTTTCCATTCTTTCGGTGCATGGTTCCTTCGCCGTAATGCCGCGCTGGCCGGCCTTAATTCCAATTTTGTTATTTATGATGATGATGACACCGTGTCCCTTTTGGGAACAATTAACGAAGAAGCCACGCGCGCGGATAACCGTAAAACAGCGGCGCTGATTTCCCGGGCAAAAGATTATTTTCTTTCGCCGGATGATCCTGAACTGGATTTGATTGATTACAGGCCGGAATTCAGAAAGACCTATGCCCGCTACGAAGAGCGGCTTAAAAAAATCGGCAACGCAGATTTCGGCGACCTTATTAAGAAACCGGTGGAAATTCTCCGCTCAAACCTCGATATTGCACAACGTTTCCATGATCGGTTTAGGGTAATTATGGTCGATGAATACCAGGATTCCAATATTGCACAGTTTATGCTTCTTGCCGAGCTTTCCGGGCCGGAAACATACC
>Ga0082212_10011083_pt1 | contig 11451 bp, 10 predicted proteins | sample TergutNt197P3_FD_71548 | JGI IMG/M metagenome (GOLD analysis project Ga0082212, IMG submission 71548) | Neocapritermes taracua P3 segment gut microbial communities from Petit-Saut dam, French Guiana - Nt197 P3 | ecosystem: Host-associated > Arthropoda: Insects > Digestive system > Gut ... | reverse complement strand
GTCATCACGTATTTCCGCAAAAGGCAAATTTCCGCTGAGGCAAACTGGAATAGATCCATTTCTATCGACTGTATCTATTTTGGACAAACTGACTTTCCCTTGTATAAGTTGTTCTATATAAGTTTGTTCAGATATTCTGAACATAATCTTCTTCCCCCTAACCACCACTATAACCAAGCGTTTATCCCGTGTAACATCGATAATTATTTCGTTTAAAACATCCTTCCATGCAACCATGAATAGATGCCTAATAACGTACCTTATGGCGTTTACAGTAAGAATCATTTTTAATTTTTGTAAGTTATATTTATTCTATCTATCAATTTCTGATAGCATAATCTCTGATGTCGCGAATTATCTTTAAAAGCGGATTGTTATGTTTGAAAATTGTATAATATTCAGTTTGCCTTGTTCCAAATTGTCGGTATGATTGTTCAAAACTTTTGACCATACTACCTCCAAAATCACACCGATCTACAAACTGCGATACATACTGGATAGTTGCATCCGTTAAAAACTCCGTTCCGCCACTACAATTGTATTTCTTGTCTCTCATCGCAACAATAAAATATGCACACTCTTTATCCCATACAACCATAAAGATTGCATGAATGTTGTCTTCTTCATCAACGCAATATAGTGTTCTCCCTACATTTAGCTCATATATTGTATCATAAAGTCGTTCAAATAAAGGTCTCGAAAAATGAACATAATCTTTTCTTTCTTGGATAACGTTTGAAAAATATGAAAAAAACTCCTCTTTTGCTAAATCATACTTAACAGTGAGTTTCTCTTTTGCTTTTTGTATGTATCTTTTTTTACATCTTGCGTAATCGTTCACGAGAATATCATAATCTTTTATATTTTCAAGAATATAAGTATATTTTGTAGTTTGCTTAAATCCTCGCCAATAGAACGATAGCCAATTTTTATATTTCCAGTTAAAGTTCATTATAAAACTATCGTATTTTGGCAACTCGTCAATTATTGCATCATAAATTTCATTCTCGTAATGTATTTTTTTACTTTCTCTATATTTATCGAAATCATATACGATATAAGGGCCAAGTTTCTGTGTAAGTTTTGGCATTCCAATCTGAGTAAAAACTTTCAATATCTTCTTCTTGAAATAAGGAAACGATGCAACAATTCTGCCATTCCTTTCAATCAAAATAACGTCCCAGCTCTCGGGGCAAACCGCATCCAACCACCAAGGTTGACTAAAAATGGGGATATCAAAACGTTCATTACAGAATTGGATGTATTTTTCTTTATTCGTCATAAGTGTTCAATAAAAAAAAATCAGCAGAAGTTGCTATTGAATGGACAGATTAGATAATATCGCTCTTCGTTTATCTTTTTATCAAAATATTTGTCCACTGGTTTAAAACCGAGGCCCATGTATGTTTTTAAAGATGGCAGATTATTTAATGAAATTCTTGTAGAAATCCCATTCAAATTACTTTTTTTAAAATGATTTACGGAGTGAACGGTTATCTTGGTTCCAATTTTTTGTCCCTGAAATTCAGGCAAAATGCCAGTAAATCCAATATGGATTGTATTTTCAATAACATCTCTTTTAGTTTTATAAAATAACATAATTCCAATTATTTTTCCAGTCGTTTTCTCTTTGGCGGAAAACACACATTTTTGCGACAGAAAAAAATACACAATCCGACTTTGTATTTTAGGATATTTATTATTGTAAATGCGGGCATATACAGCATATATGTCTTTCAATTCTTTCCGTGAGACACCACTAATAACAATATTGTCATAATTAATTTTGTCTATATTGTTTAATTGTGTTATGTAAAACAAGTTCCTAACAACATGCAAAACACTCAACCATAATTTTTTCGTCCAAAACACAGGTATTAGAGTAATTTATAATTTTTTAAAAGTATGGGTAAATATTGTTTCCAAAATTATTATTCGAGGTTCCCTTTCGCATACCTATAGGAAAGATAAATCGAAATGAGATAAGCAATACTTCTGCAAATACACAACAGAAGTAAGGTTATTTTAATGTCCTTCAGAATTACACCTGCTAATAATGATACTGCTGTAAGTACAGCATAACATGCTTGCCAAATCATATCTACATATTGTTTTTCTACAATCCGAAGTATTGAAGAAGTCGGTGAATTTATAAAAATTATCAGATACATCACACACAAATATCTTGTATATATTCCTGCATCATACCATTCGGCACCAAATACAAACTCGAAAAAATACGGCGCTGTGATGAATAATACAATAAAAGGAATCAGAGCAATTTTTATCAGCAAGAAAGTCGTTTTTTTAAATATGTTGACACAATTTCCGTGGGCTTGAAAATCATGAGCGGCACGTTGTTTAAAAACATCTTTGAAAGAATTTCCAAAAAAAGTTATAGGAATTCCTAGTACTCTTTGACTCATCATAAATAAGCCTGCCTCATAAAGCCCAAATTGACTACTCAAAACCAATACAGGTAATTGTCCTCCAAAAGTATTTAAAAACTGTCCAGGAATAATGAATTTAGGATAATCAAAGTAACGCCTTGCAAAATACTTCATTTTATTTTTGGTCACATAGGCAAACAGGTATCTGTCTTTTCTTAGCACTCGAACTATTGCTGAAGTGGCCGAAAAAATTTGTCCAAAAATTTCTCCTAAAATTAATCCGGGTTGCAGTTTTGTCAAGCCAAATAAGATAGATGTACCCGCGATACCTGCAGAATTTGAAATTTTATTTTTTCCTAGGGCAACAAACCATTTTTTTCGTATGCACCATTCGTTAAATACCAAAAAGACAGTGCTCAACAATGCACTAATGGGAATCAAGCACATGTACGGGGCTAACTTATTTACATTTATTAATTCTGCTATTGAATTTCCGAAACCAAGTAAAATAAGAAAAAATATCAGAAAGAAACAGACAGTAAGAATACAACTTAGCGACAATATATTGATTGCTTCTTGATCTCTTTTTGGCAACAATATGGCAAATTCATACCTCCCTGACATGATTATCGGTAAAAATGCTGCAATAGCTAAAAAATCGGCAAAAAGACCAAAATCGTTGGGAGTGAACAAACGACTTAATATGGGTGAACATATAATAGGAATAGCCTGCGCTATTGCGACCCCACTCATCAGTGTAATGATGTTTTTTTTGAACTCGCTACCATTAGTAACAGTTCTTATTATTCTATTGATAACTTGATTTTTCAAAGCAACAATTCTAATTCAATTTGTTTGGCACAAATGCATCGACATGTATATTTCCATTCTCTCTCTAAAAAATAATATCCGGTGGCAAACATTATTAGATTAGCACTCAAGAATTAAGATATTCCTCCACCACCCATTTTGCGAACGGCATGCTGCCGGTGAATGCGGGTGACACTGCGTTTAAAATGTGTGTAGAGGCTTCGTCACCTTCCACAACGAAATCCATAACTAATTCGTTGGTATTGATGTTCAATAATTGAGCGCGTATTCCCGGTTTGCTCCACTCATTAAAACCTTTTGCGTCTATGTTTTTGACCATTTTTGTTGCCAAACCGGTAAAATATTTCCGGTTGTATTTCTTCACTTCGTCGATTGCCAAACTACGGAAACCAAACGAATTTAAAATAAACAATTTAGCTTCCCAAGCCAAAATATTACACAGTTCTCCCGAATTGAAATTCGCACTGCCTTTGTAGTTTTCCCTCCAAAAAGCAGGAATGGAAGTGGGCCCAATTTTTATGACGCCATCAACCGTGATGGTATAATGTACTCCTAAAAAAGGATTTTTCAAATTAGGCACCGGATATATGTTGGTGCGAATCGGTTTGTCGGGATTCGTATATTTCAGATATATACCCTTGAACGGGATAATTGTATAGTTTTGTGAAAAACCAAAATCTTTCGCTATTTTGTCAGCATACAATCCTGCGGCATTGATAATCTTTCCCGCTTCAATTTGTAAGTTTTTAGTCCGGATCGCGCTTGATGAAAGTTTTTTCACATAAGGCTCTTCAAAATAGAATTTTATTCCCTTGCCTTGTAATTCTCTTTTCAAGCATAGACAAACTTCGGTCGGATCGACCGTTGCTGTTGTGGGTGAATATAAAGCATATTTACAGGTAACGGCGTTGGGCTCTATTTCATATAACTCTTTTTCGTCGATAAGTTTGATGTCTACCCCATTCGCTTTGCCGCGTTTTTCCAATTCCAACAGCGACTGCAGTTCGACTTCGTCCATGGCAACTACCACTTTCTTACATTCGTTGATGCGTAAATTATTGTCGTAACAATATTTTCGCATCAGGGCATTTCCGTCTTTGGTAAATTTGGCTTTCAACGAGTCTGCGGTATAATAAAAGCCGGCATGAAGCACTCCGCTGTTTCGTCCGCTGCTGTGATAAGCCACATCGGGTTCTTTCTCTATGATTACGATACGGGCGTCGGGCTTATTGGCTTTTATTTCACGGGCAATAGTCAGACCTATTATGCCCGCTCCTATCACAAGATAGTCGCACGATATCGTTTGCGTATTGTTCTGCATTATCCTTTGGCGGATGTTTTAAGTTTATAAATACTTTCAATTATATCTACGACTTTAAGCCCTTCCATTGCACTGGTTGTAATGGCTCCATTGCCGTTGAGTACCTCGACCACATTTTCTATCACGTAGTTGTGATTTTGAGCGGAACCTTTATAGGCTCCGTAATCATTGCCGGGGTTGGTTGGAGCTAATTCAGGCATTTCATAATCCTTAACATGGCAAAATTCGACCTCGTTCATATACTGCCCGCCTATTTTTATACTCCCGTTTTCGGCAACGATAGTCATGCTGCTTTCCAAATTCTTGTTCCAAACGGCAGTAGAATAATTGATGCAGCCCATGCCTTCTTTTTTGAAATCGAAACTAACAAAAGCGGAGTCCTCGAAAGCAGTCAGATGTTCATGATTGAAATCATTGAATTTGGCCTGTATATTGGTAATATCGCCGAACAACCAGTACATGATATCGATAAAGTGAGAGAATTGGGTGAACAAAGTTCCTCCGTCCAAGTCAAAAGTGCCGTGCCAATTTCCGGAAGTATAGTAACGGTCGTCCCGGTTCCAATAACAATTCAACTGCACCATGAAAATCTTGCCTAATTTTCCCGACTCTACCAAGTCTTTAATCCACACCGATGGGGGCGAATAGCGATTCTGCATGACGCAAAAAACCTGCTTGTTCATACGGAGCGCTACGTGTATAACTTGCTCGGCATCGCGAGTAGATAAAGCCATGGGCTTTTCCACCACCACATGTTTCCCCGATTCCAAAGCCTGTATCGCCATTTCCGCATGGAATCCGTTCGGCGTACAGATGTTTACCACATCCATATTTATGTTTGAATCAAGCAATTCTTCTATGGATGAAAAAAACGGTACCTTGTACCGGTCTATGCCCAATTCCGATTGGGTGCGTATATCACAAAGAGCGACTAATTCAGCGCCTGCATCCCTCGTTATCATTTCTGCATGGCGTTTCCCGATATGTCCGCAGCCCACTACTGCAAATTTAATTTTTTCCATTATTTAACTCTTGTAACAATATTGTTATCCAATTTATATTCTTGCTTACTTTCGGGACATACAGCTATGCCTTTATCATCGAAATGCAGTTTATGTCCGTATTCGCTCATCCATCCCGTTTGTTTAGCAGGATTACCTACCACCAAAGCATAATCGGGAATATTTTTAGTAACAACCGCACCGGCGCCGATAAATGCATATTTACCAATGTCGTGACCACATACGATTGTAGCATTGGCGCCAATAGAGGCTCCTCTTCCCACATGCGTTTTAGCATATTGATCCCTGCGACTTACTGCGCTCCTTGGATTTATCACATTTGTAAATACACAGGATGGACCTAAAAAAACGTCATCGTCGCAAGTAATACCCGTATATATCGATATATTATTTTGAACTTTTACATTTTTACCCAAAATCACATCCGTTGAAATGACAACATTCTGACCAATATTGCAATTATCGCCTATCACGCATCCCTTCATAATATGGCTGAAATGCCAAATTTTTGTTCCTGAACCAATACTGCAACCATCATCAATCACAGCAGTCTCGTGAGCGTAGAAATTCATGCAAAGAATTTTTTTATTTGTTCGGTGATGTATAGTTGTTCTTCCTCCCGCAACTCGGTATGAATCGGTAACGAGAGTACCGATGCCGATAAAGATGCGGCATTTTCCAATGTTTCCCCCTGACGTGCAATATATTTAAAAGCGACTTGTCGTTGCAATGGGAGCGGATAATATACCAAGGAAGGTATGCCTTTTTCATGCAGAAAAACTTTCAATTTGTCACGCTGTCCGGGGTTTTTCAATTTGATAGTATATTGGTGGTAGACATGTGTTGAATATGGAAACTCTTTTGGTAACTCTATTTCCTCAAGGTCTTGCAGCATGGAATTATATCGTTTGGCTGCTATTTGCCGGTCTTTGCAATATTGATCAAGATACCTCAACTTTACCCTTAATATGGCAGCCTGAACCGTATCTAATCTGGAGTTACAGCCCAAAATTTCATGGTGGTATTTTATCGACTGCCCATGACGTGCAATCATTAATAGTTTTTTTGCTATCGTTTCATCATCGGTCATCATGGCTCCACCATCGCCGAAACATCCTAAGTTCTTACTCGGGAAAAACGATGTGCATCCGATATACCCTACCGTTCCCGTTCGCTTTTTTCTTCCATCTGAAAAGATATAATAAGCGCCGAGGGACTGGGCATTATCTTCTATTACGTACAAACCATGAACTTTGGCAAAATCCATTATACGCTCCATATCACAACTTTGCCCGAATAAATGAACGGGGATTATTGCTTTGGTTTTAGGTGACAGTCCTTGCTCTATATTTTTCAGCGAAACATTGAAACTGTCGGTATCCACATCTACCATCACAGGGGTTAGTTTTAATAAGCCAATAACTTCAGCCGCCGCCGCATAAGTAAAAGCAGGCACAATAACTTCATCTCCCTGTTTAAGGTCTAAAGCCATCAAGGCAATTTGCAAAGCATCTGTTCCGTTGCCGCAAGGTATTACGTGTGCGGCGCCGGTGTAATCTTCCAATTCTTTTTGAAATGCTTTTACCTCAGTACCGTTTATGTATTCGGTATTAGACACGGCATTCAGTAAGGCCGTATCAATTTCCTGTTTGATTTTCGCATACTGACCTTTCAGGTCAACCATCTGTATATTCATATTCATTACAAACTCCAGTAAATAAATTTATTAATCATGTCTTTGTACAGACCTTTTACATCTACTAAAATACCTTTGTCATTCAAAAATTCGGTAAAAAATTGTTCGGTATAATCCCTGTACTGTTTATGGGCTACGGCAACGATAATGGCATCATACTTTCCTTCCGGTTCCTTTTTGAGTTCAATATGGTATTCATGCTTCATCTCTTCGGAATCGGCATAAGGATCTGAAACATCAACGGTTACTCTATATGATTGTAGTTCTTTAACAATATCGGCAACTTTCGAGTTGCGTATATCTGCTACGTTTTCTTTAAACGTAAATCCCAAAACCAAAACGCGGGATTGTATCAAATGTTTATCGGCAGCCAATATTTTTTTTACGGTTTGTTTGGCGATGTATCCGCCCATACTGTCGTTGATGAAACGTCCGGAATCTATCAGCTGGGCATGGTAACCTTTTTGTTTCGCTTTGTGTACTAAATAATAAGGATCTACTCCTATACAATGTCCTCCGACTAAGCCCGGATAAAATTTCAAAAAATTCCATTTGGTTCCGGCTGCTTCTATAACATCAAAAGTATTGATTCCTATTCTATTGAAAATGATAGACAATTCGTTCATCAAAGCAATATTGATATCTCGCTGGGTATTTTCAATGATTTTACCGGCTTCGGCGACCTTCAGATTGGGAGCACGATGTACGCCCGGAGTGATAATTAACTCATAGACTTTTGATATTTCCTCCAGTGATTCGGCGTCGCAACCTGAAACAATTTTTATGGTATTGGTCAAAGTGTGTACTTTATCGCCCGGATTTATTCTTTCGGGTGAATATCCGACCTTAAAATCTTCAATGAATTTTAATCCCGATTCTTTTTCTAAAATGGGTACGCAATCTTCCTCAGTACAACCCGGATATACAGTCGATTCGTAAACAACATAATCGCCTTTTTTCAAAACTTTTCCGACAGTTTTACTTGCACTGATGAGAGGCAACAGGTCCGGTTGATTGTATTCGTCTATGGGAGTGGGTACTGCAATTATAAAAAAATTGGCTTCTTTAAGCACATTTATATCCGGCGTGAATATAATATCGGTATCTTCAAAGTCTTCTTTTGACAATTCAAAACAAGGATCAATGTGTTCTTGCATCATTTTAATACGTTTTTCATTGATATCGAATCCTATCACCGACAATTTTTTAGCAAATTCCAATGCTATTGGTAGTCCAACATAACCAAGTCCTACCACAGCCATTTTTTTCTTTTTTGAAGTTAACTCATTAAGCATATCTTTTATATTTTTTCTGATTATACATATATTTTTACCAATTGTGTGGGCTCAACAACTGAATGTAACTTATTGATGCAAATGTATGAATTTATTTTTAATAACTTAAATTAGTTTCAAGAAAACGAACAGATTGTTTTCTTAGTTCTTCCAACAGGCGATCTGTTTTCTGGAAATCAATGGCTTGAGTCAATAATTTCTCATCCAACTGTTCAGGAGAAGAAATCAAACGATCTTTCAAATCAAACATATCAAGCAAAGAAATAAACCGGTCGAGTCCTCTCTCTACATTTCCAACAACGATGAATGGTTTCTTAAAAAGAATGGCGAATACAGTTCCATGAAAAGAATCCGTAAGTATAAATTCTGCATCTGCAAAACATTTTAACCACTGTGTTACCGGGGGTAATACAGCGCTTTTCTTCCGGACGATTTCTTCCGCAAAAATTTCAAATGGCCGGATATGGAGGAATGAAACTATTTTGTCCTGAATTTGTTTTTTTCCATCCGTGTAGTCCAAAAGATACACAAATAGTTTTTCGGATATGTCAGATACATATTTTTTATCTTTCCGGATTAAATCAATATAACACTCCGTGTCTAACAATAGAGTAGGATCAAGCAATTGCAGGGCGTCCACATTCCAATACTCTTTACATAATGTTTCTCCGGATTTTTCCCTCACGGAAATAGCATCAAATTGTTTGGCTAAAATGGCAGTTCGGGCAATCAAATCCGGCGAAAATTCCGACATATTATCTATTCCGAAAGAAGCGGCGTAGGCAATGCGCTTTATATTCATTCCTTCCGTAAAGTCAAGTAAATAAGTAGGCACATTCGAATAAGCCGGACGCCAGACCTGATCGCTTCCTACAATAATGGCGTCAAAAGACTGCCAATCCCGTTTTCGGAGGGTTTCCTTTCCTTTGAACAGATCTATGGTTTCCATATTTTCCCTGATAAAACGCAAAGTATGCCAGCCGGAGACAGATCGATATTTGGGCGGGAGAATGGAATAGACGGTTCTTAATAGATTGTATTTGGAAATACCATAGAGAATGATGCTTTTTATCCAATTCACCCATCCGTCCGCCGTAATAATCTTAATGCGATTTCCTTCCTCCGTAAGCACTTTATGACCCATTTTTTTCAAAACAGTCTGCAAGGCGAAAGCTTGCAGCAAACCGCCATAGTTATTCCTTAAAGGCTGTGTAAGTATAAGAATTTTCATCGCAATTTATGAGTTACTATATGAAATTTTTCTCTTGTAATACAAATAACTTTGTGCCTCATCTGATCATTAAGTCCGAGGAAAAAGACAACAGTAAGGACACAAATTGTCGAAACGGCGCAGATGATAAAAAAACTCAATAAGCCTCTATCCAAATAGTGATTCAACAAAACAGGTATCGGAGTTGCAACTAAACATACTTTTAGACAAGGGATAAACACACTCATCACATCACGGAAAGTATAATTGGTAATCTTGCAAATCAGTATGGGTTTGATGATTAATCCCAATATTGCATAAACGATAATGCCGGCATAAGATAAAACAACCGGAGAGTATCCCATTCTAAACAACAAATATATTATCGGGAATTGAATAAAACCCAGCATCGGACTGATTAGCGCATTTTCCTTTAACCTGCCTTTTGCATATAGCGCAGTATAGAAAGAGGTATCAAAAACAGAGAATAAACTCTGAATAATAATCAATTGTAAAAAAATGACCGAATATTCGGGATACTCCCCTATCCACAATCGCAACAGCGGTTCTGCCAAAAGAATAATTGGCAATCCCAATAAAAACATCAAATAAAAAGAGAATTTAGTCGAATTAAGTAATAATTGTTTTGAACCGATATAATCTTCCGCTGCATATTTTTTGACAATTTGCGGATTAACGGCTATCCTGAAATTCGACAAAAACTGACTTACCGCCATACTCACCTGAATGGCAAGTCCTCTCGCCGTTACAACAGCCGGCCCAAAAAACATATTAGTAATAACAACCGTTCCCTGAGAATTTAAAGCGATAGAAATGCTTGAAAATAAACTCCAGCCTGAAAATCCGAAAACCGATTTTAGAATATCCCTGTCAATAGTAAATTTATAATGCGTTTCCTTGAATTGAGAGATGCAATAGAACCTGTAAAATAATGCCATTCCCACCGTTACAATACATATTAGAATAGCGTACAATATAAGCTTATCGATACCCCCAAGTAATAAAAGATACACTAAACCTAACTTTAGAGCAACCTCAATAATACTTGTGTAAGCAAATATGTTCAGTTTCTCGTGTGCAATGACGGATGCACTGTATGGAACTTGAGTTAATGTAACGACAACTGTCAAGACAGACAGATGATAGACCCATACTGCGGCATTCATCCTTTCCGGCGGAACTCCCAATTTGTTATATAAAAACCATAGACCTGCTGTTTCCGCCACAATCACTACGATTGCGGCAATAATGATATGGACGGTCAATACGGTACTGAAAGTTTTTTTTAATTTCTCGAAATTACCTGTTCCGAGTTCAAAGGTCAGGAAACGGGAAGATCCCGTACTTAATGCTGAATTTAAGAAAGAGAGCATTCCTACAATACCACCAACAGCAAGATATATCCCCCAATCGTCTTCGCCCAATATATGTAAAATGACCCGTGAGGTGTAGAAAGCAACACCCATCACCAACATCATCCTGAAATACAGGAACAGGGTATTTTTTGCTATGGTTTTGTTGTTAGTAGCTATTTGTTCCTCCATAATTGTTGTCTACAAGATCGAAAAATCACAATTATCGGGATCATACCTCAGTCGGGAATTAATGTTAAACCCGGCTATCGTTTGCATTTCCTCATTGGTCAATTCAAAATCAAAAACAGTG
>Ga0082212_10011082_pt1 | contig 11452 bp, 10 predicted proteins | sample TergutNt197P3_FD_71548 | JGI IMG/M metagenome (GOLD analysis project Ga0082212, IMG submission 71548) | Neocapritermes taracua P3 segment gut microbial communities from Petit-Saut dam, French Guiana - Nt197 P3 | ecosystem: Host-associated > Arthropoda: Insects > Digestive system > Gut ... | reverse complement strand
AAGAAGCAACCAAACGCGATGAAGAAATGAAAGATCTTTTCCAGGTTATTCAGGTTGAACCGGCAGTATTTAACGACTTTGTAGAAGACACGGAATATGAATTTGACAACATCAACGAGATTCTAAAAAATAAAACCCTTTCGGCAAAAGATGCAATGATCCATGTATACCAGTCTGTTCATGCAATTAAATCCAATGCGCTAATCCTGGGATTGGACAATTTTAGCAACAAACTGCATAAACTGGAAGATATAATAAGAAAATACAGGGACAACGACGAAGTAACTTTTGAAAATGTACTTCATGTAACGGTTGAACTTGAAAAAATAATGAAGGAAAAAGACAAATTCAAGAACACTATCGACAAAATCGAATCATTCAAAACAAAAACAGGGGATAACCGCCGGCAGGATCAATATGTACTGGTGGAAACCCTGACAAAAGCCTGCGAAAATGCAGCAACTTCCGAAGAAAAGGAAGTCAGTTTTATTGTGGATCAACTGGATCCTTCGATCCTGGAGCAAAGCCCCCGGCGCATTATTAAAGAAGTGCTGACCCAACTGGTACGGAATTCAGTTGCCCACGGCATAGAAACACCTGCAGAACGAAAAGAAAAAGGTAAAGACAGCAAGGGAAGCATCAGACTTTCTATGATACAGGAAAACAGCAATATTCATATAAAACTTTCCGATGATGGCAGCGGGATAAACCTGAACAAGATCAGGGAAAAAGCCCTGGATCTAAAACTTATTACAAATGAAAGCGCAGAAGATCAAAAAAACCTGATCCAGGTGATCTTTTCTCCGGGTTTTAGTACCGCTGATTCAGCCAGCCTTAACGCGGGACGGGGCATAGGACTTAACCTGGTACGCGAACGGCTTAAGGAGCTTCATGGTTCCATAAAAGTATCCAGCGAGCCGGGAAAGGGCACCAGTTTTGACCTGTTTATCCCCATTAATGAACTGTCTGAGAGGTAAACCATGGAATTAAATGCCCTGGAAATACAGGAAAAAAATAAAAATGAATTAAAATTCAGAATCACTTTTTTCTTTGTATTCTTTATGGCGGCAGTCCTTGCCGTCTTTGTTATTACTTCGATACTTCAGGTAAGCACAGTAACCAGGTTTATCGCATCCCATTATGCCCGCCCTCCTGTGGACAGAGCCCTTAATCTGATTAATCCTGATTCGTTCGAAAAACTTTCCAAAAACCTTGACCCTTCCGATCCCTATTATTCGATTACTCAACAAAGGCTTTATAATATAAAACAGGATACCAGTTGCCTGTACCTCTACACCATGGCACAGGACGAAGGGGCCATGTTCCGGTACATTATTGACGGCAGCGATATTTTCGGCGGGGAAAATTTTTCCACATTAGGAGAAGCCGAGGACCTGAATGACTGGGAAACTGCCGCCATGAAAGCGTTTACAACCGGGACAATTCAATACGGAACCATAGACAAAACCGAAAATTACGGCTCCACCATTTCCGTTTATGCACCCATACTAAACGATGCAGACGAAACAATCGGGTTAGTTGGCTGTGATATTGACGCTGAAGAAATTGTCGAATGGATAAGAAATCAGGTTATTTGGCAAATAAGCATAGTTGTACTTGTTCTTGCGGTAGGGCTTGTGGTTTACCTTACTGTGATTAATAAAGTGAATAAAAGTTTTTCCCAGGGATTTTAACACTTTTCAGGTACAGGAACCACTGGAGCAGCTACTGACCCATCAGCTTTTTATAAGTCTTTTCATCCAGCGGATATAACTGTACGACAATTAATGCACAAAGAAATACAAGTGCCGGAAGCGGGCCAATGATCATCCTGATTGCCAGCCGAGCCGGTGCAGCCTGAACTGAATTGGCAGTATAACCCCCCAGGCTCAAAATAATTCCCGAAATAAAACCGGACAAGGCCGCCCCGCATTTGGAAATAAATGTCCACATACCATAGTAGGCTCCTTCTTTTCTCTCTCCGGTTTTAACTGCATCAAATTCTACAGCATCAGGCACCATGGCAAAAGGCGCTACATAACTGAACCCGACTCCAATTCCCGCAAAAATCAAAAGCCCAAGGAACCATTCCAGCGGCAGCAGATGGCCTATTGCGGAAACACCAAGGCCGGCTATTCCAATAATTGCAAAACAAATCTGATAGGTTCGCTTTTTTCCGATTTTTTTTGATACAAGTACCGAAACCGGAATAAACAGCATCGCTGTAACAAGCAGTGCCATTAAGGAAAGAGATAAAAGCGTCCCTCTAAGCTCAGCTTCACTGCCGGTTGGGTTCCCCATTAGCGGAAAAGTCCTGAGCGCCATAACAGATTCCGCCGGATAAATATAATCAACATAATAGATCAGGATATTCTGTAAAAAGTTTAAGGCCGTTAAATGAAGCCCATAAGTTATAGCTAAAATCACATAAGGCTTGTTGGTGAATACCGCTTTATAGGTAGAAAAAAAACCTTCTGTGGGGATATCTTCCAATGTATGCATTTTTTCCTTTGTTCCAAAAAAAGTTAAAAGGATAACAAAGGCCATTACCGCACCAAGAACAAGGGCCATCATAGACCAGCCATGTTTCCCGCCGCCGTACATATCTACCAGTATTTGTACACCTACTGCCCCGCCAATGGTGCCAATAACGGCACAGCCAAAACGATAGCCGTTTAAAACACTTCGTTCATGGTAATCTCCTGTTAATTCAGGAGTTAATGAAGAATATGGAACATTAATAATTGTAGAGGCAGTGTTTACCAGCATAAAAGTTCCAATAGCCCACAGAAACAGCATTGTCTGGCTGGAAATATTCGGAACGGTAAAAAAAAGCCACAAAGTTAACATCATGGGAATTGCCCCGACAAGAAGATAAGGCCGCCTTCTGCCCATGCGGGTAAATGTCCTGTCGGAAATATAGCCCATCGCCGGATCTGTTACAGCATCCCATATTTTACCGGCCATCATAGCTGCCCCTGCCAGCGCTGCCGCAAGCCCAACAACATCGGTCAGGTACTTAAGACAGTAAAACCCGATCATGGTAAACAGCATATTTCCGCCAAGGTCAAAAATGCCGAACCCGAGTTTTTGTCCGACACTTAGTTTTCCCTGCATAATAACGCCCCCGTAACTATAATAGTATGCCTGAGAAAGAATTCTGTAAAGCCAAACACTGCTGTACAAAATCTTTTTTTTGTGGCATACTCGAGTATGGAAACTCGCGGTATCTTTTGTAACATCTCTCCCCTTGATCACCGCTATTCACTTTCAGAAAAAGAATTATTCGACACCCTGGTTCCCTGGCTTTCCGAAGAAGGATCTATCGCAGCCTGTATTAAAGCGGAAACCGCCCTGATAAAAGCTCATCTGAAAATCCGCAAAGATCCGGATGCTTCCATAAAACTGCAAAACATTATTTCTGTTACGCCGGAAGAAGTATATGCGGAAGAAGAAAAGACCCGGCACAATATCCGGGCGCTGGTAAATGTACTAAAGAAAAAACTCCCGGCAGAAATTGCTCCGCTTGTGCATCTGGGAGCAACGAGTGTGGATATCCTGGATACTGCCCTGGCATACAGGATGAAGGGCTGCTGCCAGGAAGTAATAATACCTGCCCTGCGAAAACTGGAGATTCTGCTTTGCGACTTTGCCGAAAAGGAAGCAGATACAGCACAGGTTGGCAGAACCCACGGCCAGCATGCCGTACCCATTACTGCCGGTTTTGCAATTGCTGAATATGTTTCACGGCTTGGAAAATCAATACTGGAAATTGACAGGCTCTCGGTTCAACTTAAGGGAAAACTTGCAGGAGCAGTCGGAGCCTACAATGCAACCAGCATGATTGCAGAAGATCCCGAAGAACTGGAACGGTTATATCTTGCCGAACTTGAGCTGGAACCGTCGGAACATTCAACTCAACTTGTTGAACCCGAATACCTTCTCCGGCTTTTGCTGGAATATAACACAGCATTCGGAATTATCGCAAACCTTGCCGATGACCTTCGCAATCTTCAGCGGACAGAAATAGCGGAATTTCATGAAGGTTTTGCAGCGGATCAGGTGGGATCTTCTACTATGCCTCAAAAACGGAATCCCTGGAATTCAGAACATGTAAAAAGCCTCTGGAAAACTTTTATGCCCAGGGTAATAACCTTTTATATGGATCAAATCAGTGAACACCAGCGGGATCTTTCCAATTCTGCAAGTCAGCGTTTTATTGCCGATTACATAACAGGTTTTTGCCTTGCAATTAGCCGTACAACACATGTAATGGAAGGGCTTGCTGCAGACAGGGAAAAATGCCTCCTTAACCTGCACTCGGGCGGCGGTATACCGGGCGCCGTACTTGCAGAGCCGGCCTATATCTGCCTTGCAGAGTCGGGAGTTTCCGATGCCCACGAAATAATAAGAAAAATCACCCTGGAAGCGGAAAAGAAAGGTATATCATTCAGCGCCGCCCTTGCTGCAGAAAAGGATATTCAAAAGCGTATAGGGGAACAGCTAATTAAACTTGGTCTTGAGGCAGATACCAAAGAACCTGTAACAGCAGCAGCGGTATTTTTCAGCAAGCCGGAAAACTACAAAGGGCTGGCGGCAAAAAAGGCAAAAGAACTGGCGGCAAAATATTGCACATTAATGAAACAAAAAAAATAGTTCGGGAGAAAACCATGCAATTTGAAGAAGCCCTGTCTTACGATGATGTGCTGCTTTTGCCGGGGTATAGCGACATTCTTCCCCGCGATTGTGATGTTGCCACTGTTTTGTGCAATGGGATTAAGCTGAATGTACCTGTTGTTTCCAGCGCCATGGATACTGTTACCGAAGAAAAGATGGCCATTGCAATTGCCCTGGAAGGCGGAGCAGGAGTAATCCACCGCAATCTAAACCCTGAAGATCAAGCATGGCAGGCTGCCAATGTAAAACGTTATCTTAACTGGGTAATTGCTTCGCCGGTAACTGTTGGAGAAGACGCAACCATTAGCGATGTAAAAATTATGATGGAGCGTTTTAACGTATCGGGAATGCCCGTCCTTAATAGCGAAGAAAAACTAACAGGTATAATAACAGGCAGGGATCTGCGGTTCTGCAGGGATGATACATTAAAAGTAAAAGAGGTAATGACAGAAAACCCTGTAGTGGTTCAAGGAGAGCCTGGTACAGCGGAAGCACGGGAAAAATTCGACAAACACCGGATAGAAAAACTTCCTGTTGTAGATAAAGACGGGCGTTTAAAAGGGCTTATTACCGTAAAAGATATGGAAAAACATGACATGTTTCCCCGGGCCGCTACAGATAAAAGCGGCAGGCTTATTGTAGGGGCGGCGATTTCCCCCCAGGATTATCATGTGCGTATGCCGCTTCTGAAAAAAGCCATGGTTGATTTTGTAGTTCTTGATACTGCACATGGAGACACAAAAAATGTAATGGACGCTATCGGTGATATAAAAAAACATTATATGATCCCTGTTATTGGCGGTAATGTAGCCACAAAAGACGGAACCCGCAGACTTATCGATGCCGGGGCAGATGCCGTAAAAGTTGGAATAGGACCGGGTTCAATTTGTACAACCCGCATTGTTGCCGGCATAGGCGTACCGCAATTCAGCGCAGTCTGGGAATGTGCTGAAGAAGCAGTAAAAAGCAGCATACCCGTAATTGCTGACGGAGGAATTAAATTTTCCGGGGACATTGCCAAGGCTGTTGGAGCCGGGGCAAGCTCGGTTATGATCGGCAATCTGTTTGCCGGCCTTAAAGAAGCGCCGGGCAGGGAAATCCTCTTTGATGGAAGAATATACAAGGAATACCGCGGCATGGGCAGCATCGGAGCAATCAACGATGGCGCAGGGGATCGTTACCAGATAGGGAAAGACGAAAAACCAGTACCGGAAGGAATCGAAGGAAGAGTACCTTATAAAGGTGAATTAAAAAGTTACCTGTTTCAGCTTGTATCGGGCCTTCGCAAAGGGATGGGTTACTGCGGCTGTAAAAGCATGGAAGAACTGAAACAATACCGGAATTTTGTAAAAATTACAGCGGCAGGCCTAAGAGAAAGCCATACCCATGATATAACCATTACCCAGGAGGCACCGAATTATACACGCAGTTAAGCCATTTTAGAAACCAGCAGAGTTTTAAAAATGGCTTAACCGGAAAGTTTTAAATTGGTTCAGTCGCCAAATATACTGGTACCGGTAGCAATTGCTCCCAGAACCACCAGATGAATAGCCAAATCCTTAAGCCAGAACAATATACCGGGGTGGTTTCCCTTAAGAAGGCCAAGAATATCGTGAACTATTATAAAGAGTATCCACAGAATGGCAAAAGCAATCAGGATAATATTAATAATTCCGAATTCCATGCCAAAAAGCTGGAGTATTAATAACACCCCTGCAATTATTGCAGCCAGAGAAAAGATAATTGCAATTGCCGTAGAAAGTCCGCCTCCGCCAAAAATACTGCCGACCATAAAGCCGATTTCACCGCTACTGCCGAAAATTCCAAGCAGGCCGACTGCAAGCAGGTAAAGGGCAATCCCAATGTAGAGGACAAAACCTCCAATACTTCGATTCATTTTTTTTACTCCTTGAAAAAAATTTTAATTTACAGAGGCTTTTCCAAAACTAGCAAAGTTATGAAAATGTCTCTACATAATAAAGAATAATATGCATTGTGCAATTTGTCAATTTTTTATGGAATATTAATAAACTCCCCAACACGAAGGGGTTTTACCTGATCTGCATATTCAGGATTCTGTTCCATATACATTTTTATTGCATGGAGAGGGTAGACCAAAGGTTCATCGCTTTGGCTAATTAATCCAAAGTGCATGGGGATAACGGTTTTTGCCTTAAGATCTTCTGCAACACGGAAAAATTCTTCTATATTTAAATGTTGATAGTGCATAAACCAGCGGGGCTCATAAGCGCCGGCTCCAACTAATGCATAGTCGATGTTATACCGGTTTCCGAATTCCTTGAAGCCGCAAAAATAACCGGTGTCGCCGGAAAAATAAAATGTTTTGGAAGCCTCTATCATAAAACCGCCCCATAAGGTAACACTGCTCTTTTGGCCAATACGCCGCGACCAGTGCTGGGCAGGAAGCAATGTATAACGCACTGTTCCAATGTTAACACTCTGCCACCAGTCAAGTTCATGGACTTCCCCAGTGCCCTTCTTAAGAAGAAAATTTTTTAGTCCCAATGGTACAATAAATACAGCGTCTTTTTTAATAAATTTTTTTATTGTTGCAGTGTCAAGATGATCATAATGGTTGTGGCTAATCAACACTACAGGGCGTTCCGGGAGCAGGGAATAATCGAAAGGGATTTTTACATCTTTGCTGATTATCAGCGCCTTGTCAGAAAAGAACGGATCCAGTGCAATTGTAGCGCCGTCAATTTTAACAATAAATGAAGCATGCCCAACAAAAGAAATACTGGTATTGTTTGGGTCTGACAGATAATTATAACTATTGGCAACCGGGCCATATTGTCCGGCCGGAAATTCTTCGAATTTCATTTTCTTGCGGAAAAAGAACCCCCTTCTTCCCTTGGGCCGGTCTACAGAACGCGGCATCCAGGGGTTAAAAAACACGCCATTTTCATCCTGATGAGGTCCGTAAAGCAATCCGGCATCGACAGCATTTACCCGTTCAAGCCAGAGGGCTTCATCAAAGGATGGGGTTTGCTGGGAACGGCAGGATATAAAGACCGACAAAAAAAGAATAGCCAGTACTATTTTAACCATGATACACTATAAAACAACCACAAGACTTTTTATAGCCATTAATGTTATAATTAATAATCCCGATCAGAAGGACGAGATTGCTGATTTAACGCATCAGCTTCGGAAAAAATACACCCGCAGTACTTTTGCATATAAAGCCCAAGAGCCTTTGCTTCTGCACGGCCTTCCCTAAACAGGGGGCGAAAATCCCTGTACAAAAAAATAACGCCGTGTTTTTCCGCCGCAGCTACTGCTTCTTCCTTAAGCAATTCATGGTTCTGATAAGGGCTGATAAAAAGCGTGGTGCTAAAGGCATCAAAACCCTTTTCTTTTGCTGTTAAAGCGGCCTTTTCCATACGCATACGGTAGCAAAGTGTACAGCGCCGGGGAACATCAAAACCGTCTTCCCTGTTTGTTTGCTGCAAAGCTGTGATAAACTGCCGCAGACCGTATTCATCTACTGTAACAAGAGGCAAGTCCGAATTCCCGGCATATTTTAAAAAGGCGTCCCGCCGTTTGGCATACTCTGCAAAAAGATGAATGTTGGGGTTATACCAAAATAAAACCGGCTTAATACCTTCCTTTTTCAAAGAAGAAATACATGCAACAGAACAGGGCGCACAGCAAACATGGAGCAGGAGTTTCAATGATTGTACCTTATAACTGCATAGTTGATTTTCACAAGCATAGATTCTACCATAAAAAAATGATTGAACCAAGAAATAAACCGGCAGAATTAAGGGTGCTGGAACTGCTCCGGGAATCAGAAGCAATGCTTGAGGGACATTTTCTCCTTTCATCCGGCCGTCATTCGGACAAGTATTTCCAGTGTGCAAAACTCTTCCAGTATCCTGACAAAACAGCAGAAGCGCTTTCGCCGCTTGCAGAACGGATCAAAGCTGATTTAAACAAACTGTCTCTGGATGCTGTAGCAGGGCCGGCTATGGGAGGGATCATCGCAGCCTGGGAACTGGGCAGGCAGCTTGGACTCCGCTCTTTATTTACCGAGCGGAACGGCAACGGGGAAATGTCCCTGCGCCGGGGTTTTGAAATTCAGCAGGGGGAGCGCATCCTTATTGTAGAAGATGTTATTACTACAGGAAAATCTTTTGGTGAATGTGCAGCTGTACTGGAAGGACTTGGGGCAGAAATTGCTGCCATAGCATGTGTTGTGGATCGCCGTTGTGCAGATCAGACGGAAACGCCCTGGCCCCTTTATGCCGCCTGTAAAGCGGAGGCACAAAACTGGGATGTGCAGTCGTGCGAGCTGTGCAGGCAGGGGATCCCTGCGATAAAACCCGGATCCCGCAAAATCTGATGAAACCAAAACCCTACACAATTATTTATGAAGATGATTCGATTATTGCTGTGAACAAAACTTCGGGTATTGCGATTACACATGAACGCTGGGACGAAGACGCCCCCAGACTGGATTTTCTGTTAAAGCAGGAACTGGCATTTCGCGGGGACAAAGAAACAGAGCTGCTTAATATTCACCGTATCGATAAAGACACTTCCGGGCTTGTGGTATTTGCCAAAAACAGGGAAGCACACAGGCATTTATCCATAGCGTTTGAAAAGCGCCAGGTCGAAAAAACCTATATTGCCGTAGTACATGGCCGTCCTTTCTGGACAGACGGCATAACAAGCTGTGAGATGCCCCTTGTACCGGATGGTAATAAAAAACACCTTACGATCATAGATAAATACCGCGGCAAACCTTCGCAAACCGGTTTTACCCTGCTTTTTTCTGCAGGAAATTACAGTGTTGTAGAAGCCTTTCCCCAAACAGGCAGAACCCATCAGATACGGGTACATCTTTCAGCATTGGGATATCCCATTGTCTGTGATCCGCTCTACGGTAAACATGCACGAAACAGTACAGAAAAAGGCGTGTATCTTTCTTCTTTTAAACGGGATTGGCGGGGCAATGAAGAAGAACGGCCCCTTCTGGACAGATTGGGCTTGCATGCCTCCCGGCTTATATTTAAATATTCCAAAGATAACGGAGATACTCTGTCTCTGGAAGCACCCCTGACAAAAGATATGGCAGCATTGATTAAGCAGATGAAAAAATATAGCCATTAAATGAAGAACCCCGCAGCAAGGTAGCTGCTCTGCAGCATTAGAAAGCATGGTATGCTGCCGGTATGTTCAATTGGTAATATTAAATTGAAGTTTATTCTGCCTTTTTCCGATAATCATTAAAATGGAGGAAGGTATGAAAAGGTACTGCATCAAAAGCCGACCTGATAAATCGGAATATTTGGACATCCTCTCGGAAACAGATGAAGGGTACAGAATCAGGCTAACCATGATCAGTGACGGAGACGAAAAAATCCGGGAAGATTTTATTAACCGTCATCTTTTTGACATGTGTGTAAAAACAGGTTATCTTGCCGAATTGGCAGCTGCATAATTTAATATCCCGGCTGCATAAAATCTATATTTCCCATTGAACAAGGTTTCTTAAGCGTCTAAACTGCCCGTATGAGAATACGGGCAAAGATTTTTTTGGTAGTCTTCCCCCTGATCATAGTAACCCTTACCCTGGCACAGATTGCATCATATTTTAACGCCAAAAACGGCATTACCCGCATTGCACAGCAATTCCTGAGTTTTAAAGCATTGGAATTAAAAAAATATACGGAAAGCCAGTGGAACCTTCTTGTGGAAAACAACTATGATTCCCGGCCTGAAATGATCCAGGCTGCCAGGGAGGCAGCTGCTTCCTATGCACAAAGTATTCTATTAAGCGATACGGAAATAATACTTGCCATAAATGATTCCGGCAGCCTTGTTATGAGTACCTCCCCTCTTGCCTTAAAAAAAGAAGAATGGATAAAACTTTTGCCACTTCTGGAAGAAACAAGCGAAGCCCTCCTGGAGGCAGAAATCGGAGGCAAGACCAGAGTATTTCTGGCATTTTATTTTCTCCCTTTCCGGTGGAATGTACTTATAACAGAAGAACGATCCGTATTTTATGCTGATGCAGATAAAATTACCTTCCAGACCATTTTAACCCTGGCACTTTCTCTTGCAGCAGCAGCCATACTTCTTGCATTGTTTTCAGGACATATAACCAGCCCTTTGGGCAGAGTAATTAGTGCAATGGGCAGAATAATATCAGGAGGAGATCTTTCGGAGCGGGTTCCGGCGGAATACCGCGATGAGACAGGCCACCTGGCCTTAACCTTTAATACCATGTTGAAGGAACTGGAAAAAGCCTACGAAAGAATAAAAGGCCAGGCATTTGAAGCTGTACTGGCCCAAAAAAAAGAAGAACGCATCCGCAGCATATTTCAAAAGTATGTTCCCAGGGACTTAATAGAAAAATTCTTTGCATCCCCGGAATCAATGCTGGTTGGAGATACGAGAGATCTGGCAATCCTCTTTTCGGATATACGCAGCTTTACCACAATTTCCGAAGGGCTTGCCCCTGACGAGCTTGTTAAATCCTTAAACCGTTATTTTTCAGGACAGGTAGATATCATCATGAACCGGAATGGCATTGTAGATAAGTATATAGGTGATGCCATCATGGCCTTTTGGGGTGCCCCGGTAAAACACCAGGACGATTCCCTTCAGGCAGTACTTTCCGGCCTGGATATGCTCGATGCAGTAAATACTTTTAATGCCAAACAAAGGGAAATAGGCAAAACTGAATTCCACATTGGTATAGGAATTAATTACGGCGCTGTTACTGTAGGCAACATTGGAAGTG
>Ga0082212_10011081_pt1 | contig 11454 bp, 7 predicted proteins | sample TergutNt197P3_FD_71548 | JGI IMG/M metagenome (GOLD analysis project Ga0082212, IMG submission 71548) | Neocapritermes taracua P3 segment gut microbial communities from Petit-Saut dam, French Guiana - Nt197 P3 | ecosystem: Host-associated > Arthropoda: Insects > Digestive system > Gut ... | reverse complement strand
GCATAGTTTCTGCATCGCCAACCTTAATAGCAGTCTTCTTGATAGCGAGATCGAAAAGACCTGTGACGTCTCTGATGACAACGACGTCGTCGTCATCCTCGTCGTTATCATCGTCGTCGTCGTCGATGTAATCGTGGTTTTCATCACTGTGGTCTGTAATGCGCGCAAGATTTGTCAGCACACTCCCTACTTCAGCGTCCTCTTTGACCTTCAACACGATATAAATAGTATACGAATCACCAGCATCCAGCAAAATAGTACTTAGTACATTCGTTGTCACCATTAATGCGTCATGGTGGTCGGGGTCATCATCCACATCGGGTTCATGCTCATGAAGCTCCCAATGATAGAGTTTGTTTAAGCTATTGTTTAAGTCGATTTCAAACCCATCCGGGATGTAGTCTGTAATCTCCTCGGCATACCCTGCTATGCCTCCGTAGTTTGTTACGGTGATCTCAAAAGTGACTTCATCGCCCGGCACAGCCTCCGGCATACCGCCGTAATATGAGCCCGTATCCCTTACCCAAATCTCTCCATTTACTTTTGTCGCATTTTTCTTGATCCCCAAATCAAATCCGGGTCCGTCATACTCGTTAGTGAATGTTAAGTGGGCGGGTGTGAGCGGCACATTAGTATCAGCGTCAGTATAATCGAGATATGCCTTTGCGCTTAGATAATTATCATCATCTTGCGTAACAACGACAATGAACTCAATGGGATTGGTCTCAGTATCGGCAGGCTCCGTCCACCCAGGTGCTGTCGGCGGCACTTCTGAAATAGTGAATGTGAATACTTCCTCACTACCGGCTACGATATCCACAGCAAATCCAATCCTAAATGAGAAGTCCCCGGCGCCAATACGCTCTGCTGTAGGCGGTACAGTTACCGAGAGAGAGTTGGCGGCCGTTGTTACATTATCAATGTTGAATTCAAAAGTCGTTGATGGAGCACTGCCGTTAACAATTTCGATTTCCTTCATACCTCTTATTGATATAGAGGTGCTGCCTTCTTCCCTTGAAAAGGTATTTGCAAATGTTCTGGCTGAACTTGTTGTGTACGAAGTCCAGTTTCTGATTGAAGACCACGAGACTAATGGTGTGGCGGCTGCGTCTCTCTCCTTAAACTCCCTTTTCGATATCGACAAAACACCTTGAGTACTCTGGGCTATTGTTATTTGGAACAGATACTCCTTTGTGCTAATTGTCCAACCGTCACCTGCTGCGCTTATTTCTTTGAGCAAATAGTGGTACGTCCCGGGCGCAGTGAACTGGGGCGTTGTAATTGTCTTAGTTCCCGTATCGGTGACGGCTATTGTTTCAATGGGTGTACTGCTTTGTAGCGCCCCACCCGCGTTCGCCTCGAACAAACCAAATTCAAACTCCCATGTAGCAGGGAGCTCGGCACTGCCGCCGGATTTTGTTACCGACTTGCTGAAGCGTAACACTTCTCCCGCTATAGGCGTGGGCGTAAATATGTTGTTGAATGTAAGGTCCGCCTTTGTTATTTCCACGGTATGCGCCGAATCTTTATATGCTTTTGCAGTCACATGGCCTAACCCGTCGTCAGCCACTTTGACGTATATTGTTATTCCTGCATCTTGTGTTACCTTCCATCGGCTATCGCCGGGATCGTTTTCCGTAATCAAATATTCAAAAGTCCCCGTACCGGTGTATTTAATGTCGGTGAACTTTATCTCCCCTGCGCCCGTGCGTGTTGCAGTTGCTACAGTCTGCCCGGTATTCACGTCCTTCACTGTGAACGAAAATGACTTACTTGGCGCACCAGCGTTTACAGTCTTGTTTCCTAACAAACTCAGGGTAGTCGTATATTCGTTTTTGAAAACGACTGAACTCGCATTGTAGGTCGCCAATGTGCTCCACGAACCTGACGACCCGGTTCTTACCCGGTATTGTACAGTCAATACCGGCGGGTTACCGGCGCCGCCGTTTGTTGTGCCGACCTGGATATGGTATTGTCTTGCATCTACGGTCCACCCATTCCCGCTTGTGCTAGTCTCTTTGATCAGGTAATATTCGGGCGTTGATTTGACCTCCCTGAAAATGAGCGCGTCAAAAATGACCACAGGGTTTGAACTACTTGCCTCTTTGACAGTTCCTAGCTGCAGCCCTTGGCTGGCGCTTGAATTTGATGCATATAAGGTGAAATTGAATTTCCACCCCGCTGGTGCACCGTCGCTCACAGTCTTTGTCGCTTGCAGATTCAGCGACGCAGCCGGTGAGTAATTATTTGTAAGCGTAACAGTTTTGCTTTCTGTCACGGTTCCGCTCAATTCGTTGCTGGGCGTCGTAATAGCATAATCCGATGACAGGCCGGGTTCTTCAATAGTATACCTGGCGCCGCCGGGTACATTCTTAAACTCCACGCTCTGCCCGTTGCTGAGTTTGCCCTCCCAAGCATTGCCTGTCAGGGCGGGCGTAATAGCGCTCAAGCCGGCTCCGGTGAACGTTACCTTGACCGTAAACTCTTGACCCGAACCCGGCGGGTTGCCCGTGACGTTTTTGGTCACCGTTAAAGTGGTAGGCTGTATTTCGTTGGTATACACTACTTCCACCCGGTTGTCTTCCCTTACAGTAATGTCAACCACCGAACCCGGATTCGAAGCCCCCCCGTCTACTGTTGCGCTGGTGACATGCATATTTGTCGTTGTTTCGATAATGCGGTAATCCCCCGGAGGGAGGTCGCATATCGTAGCTGTAATGCCGTTTTTGATCCTGAATTTACCCTGGCTGCCATTAGTGATCTGCCCGCCGTCATAAATCACAACTCCATCAATGCTTCTGAATAAAACATTATTGCTTGTGATAGGTACGGGAGTCTGTCCGGGCATTTTTACGATTTGGAATTCGAAAAACGTTGCGTCAGGCTCTGTGTATCTCTTCGAAGTGAATCCCGCGCCATGGAAGTAAACATAGACTTTGCCTCCGAACTTCGCAGGGCACGGAATCGTATCAAAATATGTGCCGGAGTTCCCGTGGGGGTTCGTCGAATGCTTCACTTCGGCTTGAGTTTCTTTTACGGAAATACCCCATTCTTTTCCGTTGACGTTGTTGTTGATCGTAAACTCTATCACGTATCCGGTGCCACTGGAGGAACTGGCAACTATGTTTATGTTTGCCGAACCGACTACTGTCGAACCTCCGGTGATGATATCGTAGTCGATACCGAATGGCGCTGCCAGCGCTTCGTCAAAGTCGACCTCCGCGCACCGGAACCACGCCTGGTTGGCCGATACGGTTCCCAGACCTCCCAGAGTCACTGAATCCGAATTGTTGCTGTCTGACGGCACCCTCCTGTTTACTAGCGGCTGCCCATCCGCCCCCAGCTCTGTTTTTGTGATGCTTACAGAACCGGTATCGATTTCCCCCGACGCAAACGAAATCCCGTCCAGCAGGCCTACCGTCAACGAGAGCATCATGACCACTGCTGTCAGTAGCGACAGTCTCTTGCCCATCTTTCTTGATTGAAATATGCGCTTCATTTTAAAACACCCTTTCATAATCAATAGCGCTAATTACAACTGACAACTTATACAATGCAATTATACACTATCCCCGTCACATCAGCGTCACGCGCAATGTTGCCGCAAAGCATCCCTATAGCCGGGCGAACAAAACAGCGCAACCGCCTATGTGTCTCACGGATAATTACTATTGTTATGTATTATACCATCTTTGCGACAAAAGTATATATTAATTTACAACAAATTACAACAACTATAATTTTGTAACCATTTCCGTACGCCCACGCCCAAAACGGCAGCATCGCACTCGACAACGCCGCCATTAGCATTGGTAATACAAACATGATTAAGTTAATCATGTTTAATATCGCTACTCATCACAGTGCTGCGGATAGTGAATGGCTGGACTGGAATTGCGTGGGATTTTTTCGACTGTCGAGGCGAAAACCCGCAGGAATACCACTGGTATTTCAAGGGGTTTCAACGAAAACAGGCGGAAAAAGACCGCGTGAGAGCAGACTAGTCATTCACTATCTGTAGCACTTATCCCGGAATACTGCGACAGGGCGCGCCTGACGTCTTCGCTCGCCTGGAGCTGTATGAGGCACAGCCTCTCGTAAAGGCCGCCGGCCGACATAAGCTCCTCATGTCTGCCCGCCTCCTCGATTTTGCCATCCTCTAGCACGAGTATCATATCCGCCTTTTTCACCGTAGACAGCCTGTGCGCAATGACGAACACAGTCCTGTTGCCCACAAGCGTGGCGACCGCCTGCTGTATCTCCGCCTCCGTCTCGACGTCCACGGCAGCCGTCGCCTCGTCCATGATTAAAATCGGCGCGTTGCGCAGCACAGCGCGCGCTATAGCTATGCGCTGCTTCTGCCCCCCGGACAACCTCACGCCCCGCTCCCCAATGTAAGTGTCGTACCCGTCCGGCATATCCATGATAAACTTGTCGGCACTCGCGATAGTCGCCGCCCGCACAACCTCCTCGCGCGAAGCGTCGCGGACGCTGTAAGCGATATTCTCCGCCACCGTCCCGTTAAACAGGAAAACATCCTGCAAAATAATGGACATGTGCCGCCTCAGCGAGCTTATCTTGACGTCGCGAATATCCGACCCCGATATCATCACCTGCCCCTCGACGGGGTCGTAAAACCGCTCCAGCAGCGAAACGAGCGTCGTCTTGCCGACGCCGGTGGGCCCGACAAGCGCAATCATCTGCCCCTTCTCGGCGCGGAAGCTTATATCCTTCAGGATCGGCTGCTCCGGGATATAATGGAAACTCACATTCCTGAACTCCACAGTCCCGTCGCACTCCACCATCTCCACGGCGTCCGGCGAATCGGTTATCTCCTCGTGCGCGTCAAGCACCTCCACGACGCGCTTTGCCCCGGCCCTCGCCATCTGTATGTCCTCGGTGAGCCTTGCCAGCGTGGCTATCGGCTGGTAATAAAGGCTCAGGTACAGCACGAACCCGACAATCTCCGCCGCCGTCATTTTTCCTTTAAACGCGAGGTACCCGCCAAACGCAATGACCAGAATCGTCCCAATCGATGTCAAAAACTCGATAAACGGCGCGAAAAAGCTGTTGATCTTGCTCCACCTGATGACCCCTTTCGCATACCTCTCGTCGATCTCGGAGATTTTTTTAAACTCCTTTTCCTCCTGCCCGAACGCCTGTATCTCCTTGACCCCGGAAATGTTGTCCTGCAAAGCCGCGTTGAGCTCGCCGAGCGTCTTCTGGTTCTTTGCCATGATAGGCCCGACCTTTTTCATGAACAGCACGCTCGAAACAATAATGAGCGGGATGGGGATCATCGTCAGCGCAGCCAGCGGCGGCGTTATAGTAAATAGCACAATCGTGACCAAAATCGTTATGAGGATGCTGGACATGAGGTCCGGCAGCGCGTGCGCGAACAGCAGCTCCATCTGCCTTGCGTCGTTGACAGCGCGGCTCATAAGCTCGCCCGTCTGCTTGTCGTGGTAAAACCGCATCGACAGCCGCTGGAGCTTGTCATAAATCGTGTCGGTGAGCCACGGCAGAAACGACCACGCGGAAAAATGCGATATGTAGAAAGCGAAAAACCTGAACACGACGCGCAGCATCTGCGCCCCCCCGAGCACCAGCGAATACGCCACAATGAGCTGCATATTGATACCCGTGGCCGAATTGAGCGCCGCCGTCATCCTCGAAATAAGCCACGGCATCACCATGCTCAGCGCCGTCGCCAAAAGCGCAAGCACGAAGGACAGGATAATAAGCCCCCAATACTTCCGCGCCATTTTCACCATTCTCACAACACCATCCAAAACCATGCCCCTCCAAACTCTGATTCAACAATTTAAACTGATTATACCAGCCAAAATAATCTAATGCAAATAAGGTCGCACAAACAAAAAACTGTGGCATTTTTTTGGGCTTTATGGTATGATTCATGGCACGGACATACAACATCTTAAGGAGGAAATAAAACTTGAAGATACTCAGGAAAATGGCGCTGTGCATGTTTATGTGCTTATTATGCATTACGGCGGGATGCGCCCCGGAGGAAACCCAACCCGCCTCGGATAGTACGCCCCGCGAACCAATACCCACCGAACCCTCCCCAGCGGAACAGGAACCCGAAAAAAACCCGGCGACGAAACCATCCCCGACAGACGCGCCCCAAGACTTCAACGAGGACGCCATCCCCGAAACGATCCAGGCGACAATCACAATGGAAGACGGCGGCGTTATCGTACTCGAACTCTACCCCAACCTCGCGCCGCAATCCGTGCGCAACTTCGTATACCTGGCGCGCCAGGGGTACTACGACGGCCTCAAATTCCACCGCATAATAAAAGGCTTTATGATACAAGGCGGCTGCCCGGACGGCAACGGGATGGGCAACCCCGGTTATTCGATATTAGGCGAATTCAAGTCAAACAACATCGACAACGACCTGAGCCACACGCGCGGCGTAGTGTCAATGGCCCGCCGGGGCGACAACCCCAACTCAGCCGGCTCGCAGTTCTTCATAGTACACGGCGACAGCACATTCCTCGACGGTGATTACGCCGCGTTCGGCAAAGTGACCGACGGCATGGACGTGGTCGACAAGCTCGCCGGCACCCCCGTCACCGACAGCAACGGCACAGTCTCCCCGCCCGACATGCCCGTCATCAAAACAATAACAATAGACAGCGAAATCCGCCTCCACGAACCCGACAAAATTAGATAAAGAAATGTGGGAGTGATTAGCATGAGCGCGATGACGATTGACACGAGAGGAGAGCTAAACATGGGATACGAAACTAAAGTTATCTTGGTTGCAATTGCGGAAATCATAAGAAAATCCAGCAGTATCAAAGAAGTTTATGAAGCAGTCGCAGAAATGGCAAACGCAGAAGGCGTGATACTCAAACCGCTGGACGCCGATAAAGAATAACCGCAACCCCCCGTCCCCAATTATCAATTATGCATTATGCATTATTATTTACTATCAGGAGGTTATGCAATGCTTACGGCAAAACAAAACATGCAGGAAGTCATCAAAGGCGGAAAACCGGAAAGGTTTGTAAACCAGTTCGAAGCGCTCACGCTACTGTTCTACCCCTACGCCCTGCACAACGGCGGGGTCTCAAAAGGAGAAGTCGACAAAGTCAACGCCTGGGGCGTGACAAACTCGTTCCCGGACAACGTACCCGGCGGCTTCCCCGTCCATACGCCCGAAAAAATCGTCGTCAAGGACATCGAGCATTGGAGCGACTACGTCAAGCCCCCCCCGCTTAAATTCACGGACGAAGAATGGGGCATGTTCAAAGAGCAGTACGACGCCGTCGACGGCACGCAGTCATACAAAGCCTCGTTCGTGGCGCCGGGCCTGTTTGAGCAGACTCACCACTTGTGCGAAATCACAAACGCGCTGACATACTACCTCACGAACCCCGACGAGATGCACGACCTTATAAAATGCCTCACCGATTGGGAACTGGAGTTTGCCGAGGGCATATGCAAAAACCTCAAACCCGACGCCATATTCCACCACGACGACTGGGGCAGCGAGAAGAGCACATTTATGAGCCCGGGTATGTTTGAGGACTTCTTCCTTGAGCCATACAAAAGGGTTTATAAATACTACAAGGATAACGGAGTTGAACTGATCATCCACCATGCCGACAGTTATCAGGCGACGCTGGTACCGGCAATGATCGAGATGGGCATCGACGTCTGGCAGGGTTGCATGGAGTCGAACAATGTACCCGAACTTGTTAAAAAGTACGGCGAAAAGATGACATTCATGGGCGGTATCGACAATAAATCCGTTGATTTCACAGGCTGGACGCAGGAACACGTCAAGAACAAGGTTCATGAAGTATGCGACGCTTGCGGGATCAATTACTTCATTCCCTGCATAACTCAAGGCGGCCCCGGTTCTCTGTTTGAAGGCACATACGACGCGCTTATCAAGGAGATAGACCTTTACAACGAAGAGAAGTTCGGCGTTAAGGGCGCCGAAGAGCAACGTCTCCCGCTTCAAATCCTGTTCTAATTCATCGCTCGATCACCCGTAACTCACAGCGCCGTCCATGAGGGCGGCGCTGTTTAGTGGCGCGGCGGCTTTGACGAACCCACAGACGAAGTCACTGTTCACACGTCGCCGTCATTGCGGCCTCCGAGCCGCAATCCCCTGAGCCATGCGCCTATCCGAGGGGATTGCGGCTCGGAGGCCGCAATGACGATACTTGAAAGAGTACTTCCGGTTGACCGTGAAGAGTAACCAGACGAACCCTCGGCGCAATGTAGATGTATAAATGTGTTGAAAAAGGCTGTTGTTATGTGGTAAACTGCACAGAGCGCCGGTTTGTTTGTGGCCTGTGACAGGGCTGCGCCGCACGATAAGCGTTAGCTGCGGGGTCCGGCCGGATATGGAGCGTGCAAATGGAGCATTTTGAGAAACAGATAGAGACGCAAACGCTGTATAGGGGACTGATAGTGAATGTCAGGCGCGATGTGGCGGAGTTGCAAAACGGTGGGAGAGTTCCGAGAGAGGTCGTCGAACATCCGGGAGGCGTTGGGATCATTCCCGTGACGAGGGACAATAAAGTGCTGATGGTCCGGCAGTACAGATACCCCATGGAGGAAGAACTGCTGGAGATACCTGCGGGCAAGCTTGACGAGGGGGAGGATCCGTATGACTGCGCGGTGCGGGAACTCTCTGAAGAAACAGGCTGCACAGCAGGCCAACTCATTGACTTTGGCGCGATCTACCCATCACCGGGGTTTTGCAGAGAGACTTTATACTTATATCTGGCGCTGGATCTACAGTACGGAGAGATGCACCTCGATGAGGGCGAACTCTTAAGCGTCGAGGCGGTCGATATCGATGAGCTCATTAACAGGATAATGAGTAACGCGCTTCCCGATGCGAAATCGATTATAGGGATTTTGAAGGCAAAGCAATATCTAGGTAAGCAACGCTGAGGAAAATGGAAGGGAGTTGACCTTTTAAATGGGGAAAACAGTTCTTGTCGTCGACGATGAAAAAAACATTGTAGACATTCTCAGTTTTAACCTGAAAAAAGAAGGGTTCGAGATCATCGAGGCATATGACGGCAAGTCGGCGGTCGAGCTGCATGCGACAAGACGTCCGGATCTGATACTGCTTGACGTCATGCTGCCGTTGATGGATGGTTTCGACGTCTGCAGGAAGATAAGGGAAAACGACAAGGTAACGCCGATAATCATGCTGACAGCGAGGGAAGAAGAGACGGATAAGGTGCTGGGCCTCGATCTTGGCGCCGACGACTATATCACAAAGCCGTTTTCTATTCGCGAGTTGCAGGCGCGGGTCAAGGCTAATATACGAAGGACGGACGTTCAGTCGGAGGAGCAACCCGGTGAGATCGCGGGAGGTTTGGTCATCGACAAGGAGCGTTTCGACGTGTATGTCAACGGGCAGGGCGCCGCGCTCACGCAGCGGGAGTTCGAGCTCATCTGCTTCCTTGCCGCAAGCCCTGAGAAGGTGTTTTCCCGGGAGGAACTGCTGCATGATGTATGGCAGTATGAATACTTTGGCGATTTACGCGCCGTCGACGTCGCCGTAAGGAGGCTGCGCGAGAAAATAGAGGAGGATCCGAGCCAGCCCCGGTATGTTATTACGAAGCGCGGCGTGGGGTACTACTTTCAAACCAAGGAGCAGCCTCCTGCTGATCCGGATCATCAGGAGCATATTAAATGAGTAAAAGCCTGCGTATCAAACTTGTGTTCGTAATGCTTCTTGTTATTGTACTGCTTATGATAGTGGTGCTTGTGTTCCTGATCCGGGGAGTGCAGAATTTCTATACTGCGCAGTTTTACTCGCAGATGGAAACTGTGTTCACCAAAACGGAACTGGTCAGCGATCTGAGACTTGAAGCCGGCAGGGATGATGCGGTGTCCCGAATGTACAAGCTGATGGATGCGTTTTCAGGTGAACTTGGCGTGGATAAAATCACCAGAAACTTCTACTTGCTCGACGGGACTACGGGCGAGGTCCTCGGAACGTCGAACCCTGACAAAGACATGCGCATAAACATCACTCCGAACATCCTGACGGCGATCCTGGGTGAGCGCGCTTTAAAACGCGGTTCGAGAGCGGATTATATGGACGTCGCGTTTCCGGTCGTTTCTGCGGACGCGAGTTCAAAATATGTGGTGTATATCATCGACAACAAGCAGACTGTGCAAAGTCAGATAGCGGAAGTCTTTTCGCTGATTCTGGAGGCTGTGCTCGTCGGTTTTGCTATATCTATTGTAATAAGCTTCATTATCTCAAAAACGCTGCTATCTCCGATTCAGGGCATGACCAGCGCGGCAGAGGCAATGGCTGACGGTGATTTTTCAAAAAAAATAAACGTAGAGTCGGAGGATGAGATAGGCATTCTGGCGACGACCTTTAACGATATGGCCGCGCGTATTGAGACCATGCTCGAGGAACTTAAGAACGCGGAAATGCTGCGCAGGGAGTTTGTCGCAAACGTATCGCATGAACTGCGAACGCCGCTGACAAGCATTCGTACATATGCCGAGACGATATCTGAAAACCGGGAGATTCCGGAGGAGACGGAGGAGGAGTTCCTACGCGTAATTATCAACGAAAGCGACAGGATGACAAAAATAGTGCAGGACCTTCTGGAGTTGTCGCGTTTCGACTCGGGCCACGCGACAATGGCGGTCGAGCCGTTTTCAATAGAGAAATCCGTTCGCGACGTGTATGCCGCGATCGCCCTCGAAGCGAGAAAGAGAGGCCATGCGCTGAATCTTGACCTTGAGGGGAATCTGCCGGTGATAAAGGGCGATCGCGCGAGGATAGAGCAGGTACTGATGAATATCATTACGAACGCGCTGAAGTATACTCCTGACGGAGGGACTATTGATATCAACGGCCGCGCTTCGGATGGCAGCGTAAGAATCAGGATAGACGATACGGGTATCGGGATCCCCAAGGAAGATCTGACTCGGGTTTTTGACAGATTTTACCGCGTCGACAGAGCGCGCGCCCGTGAATCCGGAGGTACGGGGCTGGGGTTGTCGATCGCAATGGAGATCGTAGCGATGCATGGCGGCGATATATCGATAGACAGCCAACCGGGGAAGGGTACGTCTGTCACTGTGTCGCTGCCGATTGAAGGTGTGGAAATTTGAGCGCGTCGAGAAAAGCCATAGAAGCGGGAAAGTCGGTCCTTATAGTGCTGCTTGCGGCAAGCGCGATGCTGCTGGCATGGAGGACAGGGCTGTTTAACGATTTCTTCAATACCATACCTTTTTTCGGCAACGTCGCGGAGCTTATGAAAGCGGCGACGGGAACTGTTGAGACAAGCGGAGTGACGCTGAAAGAAGCTGCGCTGCCCTTATATATTGTTATCACAGACGAAGAGGGCGGCCGTTACGGTGCTAAGTACGATACCGATGCTCGAAACGCGGCTTATGACAGGACAAGCAGTATAATGG
>Ga0082212_10011080_pt1 | contig 11454 bp, 12 predicted proteins | sample TergutNt197P3_FD_71548 | JGI IMG/M metagenome (GOLD analysis project Ga0082212, IMG submission 71548) | Neocapritermes taracua P3 segment gut microbial communities from Petit-Saut dam, French Guiana - Nt197 P3 | ecosystem: Host-associated > Arthropoda: Insects > Digestive system > Gut ... | reverse complement strand
GTGTAGTGATGAAAACTCGGAAGTTCAATGAGGTGGCCTATTTTCAAGTAGGCATTGCGAGAAAATATATGCGGCGACACAACCTGACGCCTATGCAGTTTGTTGAGAGGGATAAGCAGTATCATATATTGCATCTGCTTGAAGTTGGGTACGAACCGTTCCACCTCACTGGGGACGAAGGAGTGCTTGATGAGATTGATGAAATCGTAGCCGAACAGCAAACGGCTACGCCTCCCGAAGTACGCATATAAAGCCGTTGCCGCCAACCGCCTCTATAGCGCGAGAAAGGTAAGGGGCGAGCTATGCTAAACCCTTATAATATAATGGTCGGTGCATCTATCTGAGTTGAATACTTTTGCGTTTACGCCAAAGGTGCAGTATACTAAAAAGTAGCGAGCGTTTTTGGAAGTTTCATCTAATTCGCATAATAAAAGTCTGGCCTGCTTATGACTTATCTTGGTTTATATTAGAGTTGGAGTGGGTAGACAGATTAAGATATCAGGTTTGATACAATTGAGAAAGCCAAAAACCCCCGGCAACGGGAGATAAAGCACCATAATAATTATGTTGTCCAGACGATATCGCGGCTCATGATTTTAACTCTCTTATAGGTGCACATCTTAACTTTATGCGCATCAACGCGTATAATTATTCTAGGAGGTGGGCAGACATGAAAAAAGTTTATCCGGTTATCCTGACTCTGACCAAGAGCGGATACGCTGCAACGGAGGTAAGCCAATGAATTTTCAAGGGACATTAATTGCGGTTACTGACCTGGAACGCTCAAAAGCGTTTTACAAAAAACATCTCGGTCTGGAAGTTGAGGTTGATTTCGGTGCCAACGTCACGCTAACCGGCGGTATTTCCTTGCAGACGCTTGAAACTTGGCGTGGATTCATCGGAGGAATTGATGTCAAGTTCAAAGGAAATGATATGGAGCTTTATTTTGATGCGGACGATTTTGACGAGTTTGTTAAAAATCTTGATGAATTGGAACTTGTCCATCCGCCCCTTGAACACGCATGGGGGCAACGAGGTGTGCGTTTTTACGATCCCGATGGCCATATCATTGAGGTCGGCGAAAAAATAAGTGCGGTCGTGCAGCGTTTTCGCAAGCGCGGGATGACGGTTGCGGAAATCGCTGTCCGAATGGATGTAGCCGAAAAATATGTGCATGAGTGGTCTACTGAGCTTTCTGAGCCTCAACATTAACCAGAGAAACCAGCAGATTGTTATGGGTGATTTCCAAATTGACCGGGCTTTCGAATTGTCTGGCATCGAAGACATAACCGCTTTCAGGCCAATTGAAGGGGCCCCCGTTCAGTTTTCCGACCTTAACCAAGTTTTGCTCTTTGGACGTACTAAATTCTAACACTTCACCATATTGAATATTTCCGATTTTGACGCCATTCAAGAATATACTGAATTTTCCCTTTGGGAGAGCATCGCTGATTTTGACAGCAATCGCCATGGGATCTGATATATCTGCAACAGAATCAATGTCTTGAACAATTTTCATTTGTTCTTTCTGAAGGATTTGACCACTATTGTGATCCATCAATTGCTTAAAACAAATCCCGGCAAGGACAATACCACATAACAACACGATAATCCCATACAAATACTGTTCCCACCATACCATAAACATGATCGCCAGAACAATCAATAGAATACCGCCAATCATTTGGGACACCAGATTAAAACGCATTTTCTTTTCCTCCCCATATCTGTTTTTTGTCTTGCTCCGCCAATCATGATTGTACCAACAACCCATAAGAAATTAAATATCTGTTGACAATTTGTCAATGACATTTTCAGCAAATACGCCAACGCCTATAAATGCCTATAAATGGTGACGGGTTTTCATCCGCGTTATGCTGTCTTCTAGAATTGAAAGAGTCTGAGTTCGCCGTCCTTCGCTGTAATTGGCATGACTCCAAATCCCGTTGTAGAGCGACTGAAACTCATGGGTCAGCATCAATTGGACCGTATAGAGAATGATGTGTTCATCGTTGCTCCAGCCGTTAAGCATCCAATGGCTGTTTTGTTTGATATGCCAGCAACTTCTCTCGCTCAGTTCAGGGATCTCATCAAGTATGATCAGGTGAAAATTCGGGTATTTATTGAGATAATCCCGATAGCCTTCAAGAATAGACAAACACCCCTCAGCCCCCAAATAAGCGATACCAACGCCAAAGAAATACAGAGCAGGCATTTTACAAACACCGTCTTCAACAATCTGATTGAGGCGCTTCAATGAAATCATTTCTCTGAAAACAGTTCCATTATCAAGGTTATCATGCATCCCTTTTTTATACAGGGCCATTTGCTCACGGCGCCATCTCAGCTGTTCCCCTTTATATCCCAACGTTTTGACAAATGCCCCGTGTGCTTCGGCGGCCATATATATCGGATTGATACTATCTTTGATGACATCCAAACCCCCGGGCAATGATAATTCGTCATAAAAAATATCAATAACACCACGCGCCGCGTTATCATTATAGCGCTGAAGCAGAGGCTGCGAAGATTTGTGCGCGTGTTCAAAACTTTTCTGACTTTCCTTAATAAAGTCGGCGTCGTACGTCAATGTCCCGATTGGCGGTGCCATGTTCCTCAGTGTTTCAAAGACAATGAGAGCCATTTCCTTCTGAACAATGAACGTGGTTTGGTTTGTTATCCCCGGGACCGCACCATGAAGCACCGACACACTTAACAGACCCGCGATGATGGGTTGCATATATTGGCAAATCAGCTGAGACACAGCCTTAATATCGCTCGACATGGAGATAATCAGACGAATCGTCATGTTTTTATTGAGCATGGAATTATGCAATAACTGGCTTATGGGTTGATAACCTAGGAGGTTTGTCACTTCATTGGATAAATGGATATCCATACTGGAGCTGTCTGCAAGGGATTCAAGAGCTTTGTCAAGAAACGCCGTAATCTCAGGAAGTCCTGTTATCACCCTGTCTCTTTCAAGACTGGGATTGATTCTATCAGCTTTCGCCAGCAAGTCCATGGCTTGGCCCACAGTATCACCATCACTTGAGAGCCAAAATCTCAGTTGCTTATGAAGATGGTCGGGGACATCGCAGTCACAAACAAATCCGTCAAGCTCAATTTGACGTTTGAACCAGTTCGTACTATTGGTCTTCACGAGTTTGTTCATGAGATACGCCGCGAGCTTGTCGTTAATCTCCGAAGCGAGCTTTAACTGGCGTTGGCCGCTCATCCAGCGGCTGATCAACGACGCATCGACATTAATGCTCCTTGCTAAGGCAGCATTCGAAATATCCATGTGTTCCAAGAGTCTTTTCAAGTTGCTTGTACTCATAATCATCCCCCCTGGGTCTATTATCTTAGAGTCCGGAACAAAAATCAAGGATGATTGGGATTTGAAAAAAGGTTCTGGACAAAACAAAGGATTCCGACTATACTAACGCGGGCTACGCCCGCAAGTATCCAGGATTCAGTATTCAGGATTCAGAATGGTTCAGGATACTTCGAGAATATGCTTCCAGCAGCTTGCTAACTTCGCTCAGAAGAGCAGTTGCTTCGATGGCGTCATAATACCCGAGATCCCTTGACAGAATCAGATAATATCGACATTCCTCAACCGATCCCTGTGAAATGTTCAGAAAGCGGACTTTGTCAGCATTACTACGTTTTCGGAATCCTTCTGCTATGTTGGCTGCTATTGATACGGTGGCACGTCTAAATTGAGAGGAACGGCACTATCAAGAAGCCGCCTAATCAGCATAGGCTTATGCTTCCCAATAAAAGGCCGATTGTTGACCACGTCTATCAACCTGAATCCTGAATACTGGATACTGGATACTTGCGGGCGTAGCCCGCGTTAGCCTCTCCCCTGCAACAAACAGTCCTCCAGAAACCACTCGGCGATCTGCAGACTCAGAGGTCCCGCCTTCCCGTCTCCTATCTCTTGATCATCCAACACAGAGACGCCTAACGCCTCGGTTCCTGTGCTGCTGATGAATATTTCATCCGCCCCGCGCAACTCTTCAATTGTAAAATGCTTCTCAACAATATTCACACCATGCGCCGCGGCTGATTGCATGACTTTGAGCCGGGTTACCCCCGCCAGAATCTGCCCGTCGGCAGGTGGTGTCACAACAGCGCCGCCGAACACCGCAAAAACGTTGCTCATTGCCCCCTCGGTTACCGATTTATTCGTCCCCGTTTGTTCCGATTTATAGAATATCGCCTCATGGGCGCCTTCCTCTTCCGCCTGGACACGGGCCAACACATTGGGCAGCAGGTTCAACGACTTGATATCCGGACGCTGCCAACGCTGATCAGGCATGGTAATCGCCTTGACCCCCTGTCGTCTCAGTTCCTCCGGGACCGGATCCAGTTGACTGGTAAAAATCGAGACAACCGGTTTTGTGTCCGGCCGCACCATACGCCGCAAGGCTGGGCCCCGGGTAATCTGTAAATAAACCAGCGTCTCCGGCTGCAGATTCGACCGCGCAATCAGATCCCCCAACACTTTTTCCATGTCCGATCTGGACAGATCAATCGACAGGCGTAAAAGTTCCATGCTTTTTTCCAGCCGGTCAAAATGTTCCTGGAACGCGAAAAGGCGGCCTCCGTACGTACGCATGGCCTCATAGACACCATAGCCAAAAAAATATCCGTGATCAAGAAAAGGCACCCGCGCCTCTTCCACCGGCGTAATCGTCCCGTTAATCCAAGCAAGTTCTTGTGACACGTTGTCCTCCTTAAGTTGAATTCACAGAAAACCTCATCACGGCTTTCATGATATATTGCAGAAATCTTGTTCTTGGATATTCTACCTCACTTTGTTTAGAGATTCAAGACGGATCTCGTCCTTTCTGGACATATTTCTAGGAATTCGTCACTGTCCCACCTTGAACCCAGGAGACATCTCGTGCTATACTGGCAGTGGTTTCCCTTCGTGAAAGCAGCCAAGAGGAGGTCAGATACGCACTATGTTAGAACAACCGACCCCAATACCCGGCCAAACCGCCTCCGTCATCACAACCGTTACCGACGCCAACACGGCCAAAACCATTGGCAGCGGCAGCCTTGACGTCTTCGCCACCCCTATGATGATCGCCCTCATGGAACGCGCTGCTTGCGCCTGCCTCGCCGGGAGCCTTGGGCCGGGACAGACCTCAGTCGGAACACATCTCAACGTATCCCATCTCGCCGCCAGCCCCCTCGGTGTGACAATAACAGCCACCGCAACCATCGCATCTGTTACCGACCGCAAGATCGAATACAAAATCACCGCCACCGACGGCACCAAAGAAATCGGCACCGGTGAACACACCCGCATGATTGTTGACACCCGGCGATTCATGGAGAAAGCGAGCAAAAAAATATAGCTATGTCATACATCCTGCTGTTCCTCGAAGGAATCATCACCTTCATCTCCCCTTGCCTCTTGCCCCTGCTCCCCCTCTACATCTCCTACTTTGCCGCCGGTCAATCCCAGGACACCACCGCCGGCAAACGCCGGGCACTCGTCAACGCCCTCGGCTTCATCGCGGGCTTCTCCCTTCTCTTCGTCATCTTAGGTGTCTTTGCCGGCATCCTCGGCCAGGTCCTCCAGGATTATCGCCTCATAATTAATATTGTCGCCGGCCTCATAATGATCCTGTTTGGCCTCAATATCATGGGAATCATCTCCATTCCCCTGCTTAACGCCACATATCGAAAAAGCGCCAACGTCAAGAACCTCAGTTTTTTCTCCTCCCTTCTCTTTGGCTTTGTCTTTGCTATCAGCTGGACCCCTTGTGTCGGCCCTTTTCTTACCTCGGCTCTTCTCATCGCCTCCGTCCCCGGCTCAGCGTGGCAAGGCGCGTTCATGCTGTTTGTCTTCGCCATGGGCTTGGGTCTGCCTTTCCTGCTTTGCGCGCTTCTCATCGACAAGCTCAAAACAACCTTCGACTTCATCAAGCGCCACTACAAAACCGTCAACATGATCTCCGGTATCCTGCTCATCGTTTTGGGCTTATTGATGATGACAGGGCTCTTGGGATACCTCATGGCCGTTCTGACGTTTTAACGCCAAGCCGGAATCATTATCATGAACCGTTTCTGTGGTAATCGTTCTCCCAACAGTAACACACACATACAGAAAGGACACCAACCATGAACAACAAGATCACCTTGCTCATATCCGCCATTGTCGTCGTCATCCTCATCATCGCCGCGGTAATTGCGTACAATTATCTCAAGGATAAAACAGACCCCCTCACAGACCAACAAACACCTTCTGACACCCTTAACAATTCAACGAAAGACCGCGTAGCCGACTTCACTGTCATGGACAACAACGGCAACATGGTCAACCTCTCCGACTTCTTCGGCCAACCCATCGTTCTCAACTTTTGGGCTTCCTGGTGCCCCCCCTGCAAGGACGAAATGCCCGCTTTCAACAAAATCTATGGGGAATACAAGGACAACGTCGCCTTTCTCATGGTTGATCTCACAGATGGGCAACGTGAAACCACTGAGGACGGAAAAGCTTACGTCAGCAAACAAGGGTACACCTTCCCTGTTTATTTTGACACAAAAAAAGAAGGCTCCAAAGCCTACACAATCAACTCCATTCCCCAAACCTATTTCATCGATAAAGACGGGACCTTGGTTAAAAGCTTCCTCGGAGGCATCAACGAGAAAACCATCCGCCAATATGTCGAACTCATCTCACAAAACTAATGCGGGCTACGCCCGCAAGTATTCAGTATTCAGGATTCAGTATTCAGAATGTGGATTTTCTTGTTCTTTTTTGACGCTTCGCGTCCGTAAGGGACTAACGCGGTCTTCTTGTTTTTTATTGATGTTGTTGCAACCTAAGCGACTAAAGGCTGTCGCGAATAGCGACAGCCTCAGACTCCCTACTCCTCAAAAGTCGAGCAAACGGTCCCCATACTGTTATGGGTCAAACCGGCAGGCGCATCCACATTGAGGTGGTCAGCGTGACAACTGCGTTTTCTGTTATACTTACAATTCTGAACGCTACAATCAACATGTCTTGGCGTATCCAGATCAATACCCCCCTTTGTGCTAAACCATATACATGATAGTCTGTAAAAGAATAGGCATTTTTATACGAAGCAACCTCCCTACAATTACGATGTTGCCTTTCTTTCTCCGACCCTCTTCCAAATCCAAATCCAAAACGAATACAACCCATACCCCGCCAGAAGCAACACAAGGGGCATAATAGGATACGCGTATCGCGGCTGAGCATAATAGGGCAAATAAATCACGCACATGTACAACATACTGAGCGGCAACAAGGACTTCAGCCGCCGGTGATCCAAATCCCTGCGGAAAAGAAACACCAGACCGCAAACACCCAGAACCAAAACCAACCAATGGTAAGCCACATTCGCCTCAAAAGGCACATGATAAAGACGCACCTGAATCGCGCTGTCATAATACGAATTGGGAGAATCATGGTACGGAATCCCCCAGAGATAGAAGAATTTCCCCACTGTATACCAGGCGACCGTCGCTAGCGGTCTCTCCTGCCAAGACTCCCGTAAACGGGTTTTGCCGATATCCATTTTTGCCTGATCCGTGGCAAAAGCGTCTGTATCCAACGGAAAATCCTCCATATATCGGCTCATGTCACTCATATCATATTTAATAAACGCCCCCTGCATAAACGGATCTCCAGCAGCCACAGTTAAAGGAATAAAACGGCCGAACTCAACACCGTTACGAATCCACCAAGGGGCCAACATCGCTATCAAGATACATCCCACCACAAGACCACGGTTCAGCATCTCTTTGACTGAATACTTCTTAAGGATCCACATAAGCACAATAACAACCGGAAACAACAGAATTGTCGGTCGGATCAGCGCTGCCAACCCCAAGACAATACCGCCTCCCACATAAAACCCCATCTTTTTGCTCGCAACGGCCTCGAAACAAAGCGTTATCAGCAACACAAACAGAAACGTAAACAGCGTCTCCGTCAGAATGAGCAGTGACACAGACAGATTGGGGATATACAACAGATACAGAACCAGGGCCAACCGAGCCGCCCAAACATGAAAATACTTCCGTCCCAACCGGTACAACAGCAACATAACCCCCACTTGTAGAAGCCCCTGCACAAACCGGATAGCCAACAATCCTCCCGACAAACCAAACACCTTCAAGAACATCGCCAGAAAAACCGGAAACCCCGGCATAATAAAAACTGTCGGAATCCCCGAAGCGATGTCCCCATCCTGATAGAACAATTTGCCTTCCTCAAGGAGGATCCGTGCACTACGCACATATTTCACATCATCGTTATCATTCATCTGAGTCAAATCACCCAGATAATACTCGTCTCCATAGATCAAGACAGCCGCTACCTGAAGAACAAGGAAAAGACCCAGAACGATGACAACCCATTTATCAATCCGCTCTAACTTCCCCATGACCTGCTTGATCAACAAATTCCCCATAACCCTAATCCTTTCGACTCCGCTCACACCAAATCACCGGCCACACGATCCCTCATCATGCACGATCCCTCATCACACACGATTACTATCACGCACGATCCCCCGTCATTCGCGATCACCGGGACGTTTCCCTGCTCAACCACCCCACCGCGGAACAGACCCCCCAGGCTGCCAGCAGCAGAATCAGCGGCATTAGAGGATACGCGTACCGCGAACAAGTGAAATACGGCAAATAGACCACCGACATATACAAGATACTGAGCGGTAACACCAACTTCAACGGCCTGTCACGGGTACCCTTAAGAAAGATCAGGACAACCCCCAACCCTGCCAATCCCAGAAGCAACCAATGGTACCGAAACACTGTATTCCAAGACACCCTGAAAATATGCTGATCATTCGGATAATTATAATAAGGGTACTGCCAAAGATGCCTAAGCTTCCCCAACGTATACCAATGAATCACCTTCCCGGGAGTCTCCTGCCAGGAATCCTGCAACCGTCTCTTGCCGATATCCATTTTGGCAATATCCGTCTCCCGGGCATCCAATCCCGACGGAAAATACGCCGCCAGATACCGTCCCATCTCCTCCTGATCATAATCAATAAACGCCCCCTGCATGAAAGGGTCTCCCGAAGCCTCCGTCATCGGAATAAACCGACCGAACTCCACCCCGTTACGAATCCACCAAGGCGCCATTATCGCAATCAAGATGCACCCCACCACAAGAGCCCGTTTCAACATCTCCCAAAAGGAATATCTGAGGGAAAGACCGCTCCACGCCTGCCACGAACCTTTCCCCAAAAACAACAGCCACATCACCAGGATAACCACAGGGAACAACAGAACCGTTGGCCGGAACATCGCTGCCAACCCCAAAACGACTGCGCCCCATATATAATACCGCATCTCTTTGGTCTCGAGCGCCACCAAACACAAATAAATCAACAACACAAAGAGGAATGTGAACACCACCTCTGTCAGAACCAACAAAGGGGCTTCCAGATTAGGGATGTAGAGCGCATAGAATACCCCCGCCAACCGCCCCGTCCACACAGAAAAGAACCTTTTGCCGATCCGGTACATAATCAGGATAACCCCGAGCTGCAACAACCCCTGAGCCAAGCGAACCGCCAAAACCCCTCCCGCCACCGCCTCTGCGGTAAAAGGCGAAGCCGACAACCCGTCATATCCAAACATCTTAAAGAACCCCGCCAAGAAAAGCGGATACCCCGGCATGACGAAAGCACTGGGCTCACCTGTCTCGAAATCAACATTCAGATAGTAAAGGGAGAAATCCTCGGCAAGCTTCACACCGCTGCGCACATACCGAACGTCATCATTGTTCATCGTCTCGAAATCGCCCAGCCAAGCTTTATCCCCATACAAAAAAACAACACTCACCTGAAGCGCCAAAAAAACGACCAACACAGCAACAAGCCACACATCCAAGCGGCCCAGCTTCCTTATGAAATTGATCAACAACGTTCGCAGTTCGAAAACCCCTTTCCACAACCTTCATGGTGCCTTGCGCCGATCAGCACATCTTAATCCTGTGCCCGCAACCCAGACGCAACTTCATCCGGCCCTGACCCCTCACTATTAGAACCCCTCCCCGGCCCGGACATCTCGCCATAGGAAGCCTTCTCCGGCCCGGACATCTCGCCATAGGACCCCTTCTCCAATTGGTTCTTGAGTATACTAAGCTCTTGAGTCAGCGTAATAATCTTCTTCTTTTGTTCTGACACCTTAAGGGTCAAATTGTAGGAAACCGCCAAACTGAAAAAGATCCCGCAAGCAAACAGAAACGACGGACTGTAGGCAATTCCGGCCCACCCGGCGATAATATCAAGAAAAGTCGGCCGTAACGCTATCAAAAACAGAAAAATCCCGATCCCAAACCAAATCAACCCAAACCCAAACTCAATCTTGCGTTTCTTCAGGCAATACAACGTTATGCAGAAAAACGAAACCGCAACCAGCAGACAATACACATAAACCACAACAAAACCTCCGGGCGCATTAGTACCTTACAGACGCGAAGCGTCAATAAAAACAAGAACATCCACATTATGAATCCTGAATCCTGAATCCTGAATCCTGAATACTGAATCCTGAATACTTGCGGGCGTAGCCCGCATTAGTAATTCTTGCCGGGAATCAACAACAGCATGATTGTAACTTTCACCATATAGTAGAAACCGTTAAACAGAGAAATAGACGACTTGCCGTGCTGGCGATGCTGCATCTGAACCGGAACCTCCTTGATCACAAGACCGCGGCTCGCCGCGTAAACAAGGGTCTCCACCTCAGGATAATCCCCCGGATAATAGCGTGCGAACAACACAATCCCCTTCCGATTAATAGCGCGAAAACCCGACGTCGTATCCGTAACCGACATCTTGATGATCTTTGAAACCAGCTTAGAAAAGAACCGTATCCCCAACCCTCTGGATAAACTTGGCCTATACCCGCTCTCCTGAACAAAACGCGACCCGACGATAATATCTGCCTCACCGGACATGACCCCGGCAACAACTTTGCCCAGATCCTTGCCGTCATGTTGACCATCCCCGTCAACCTGCACAGCGATATCATAACCGGCAGCGCACGCATACTTGTACCCGGTCTGCACGGCTCCGCCAATACCCAGATTAATGGGCAGCGAAATAACATTGACACCCTCCTGAGCTGCCTCAACGGCAGTATCATCCTTGGAGGCATCATTGATAACCACAATATCTGCCTGAATATCCGAATTGCGGACAGAATGAATAACATTTTTAATGCTGCCGGCCTCATTATAAGCCGGAATAATCACCAAAACCTTCAAAGAATTCTCCCCTCACCGCGCTCATGTCCATTTGACACCCGAACTCTTAGTAACTTATAGACGCGAAGCGTCAATAAAAAACAAGAAAATCCACATTCTGAATCCTGAATACTGAATACTGGATACTTGCGGGCAGAGCCCGCGTTAGTTTT
>Ga0082212_10011078_pt1 | contig 11457 bp, 8 predicted proteins | sample TergutNt197P3_FD_71548 | JGI IMG/M metagenome (GOLD analysis project Ga0082212, IMG submission 71548) | Neocapritermes taracua P3 segment gut microbial communities from Petit-Saut dam, French Guiana - Nt197 P3 | ecosystem: Host-associated > Arthropoda: Insects > Digestive system > Gut ... | reverse complement strand
GACAGTTCAGCGGATACGAGAGTGTCTTGGAGAACTTTTTGTACAGGAACGATTGAAAGTGGTATCGCAGGACGCATACATTTGTTTTCGGAGTACGCGATGGCTCTATCGGACAAAATTAGCTCTCGAATATTGCAAAAATCAATAAAATTGAAAGCGTAAACTGTTGAAAACAAACAAGTTAGGGGACTATACATACAGTAGAAATAACCAGTTCTCAGTTATATTGATTCATCGCTTCGCCGATTCCTTTGTTCAGCCAGCACAGAACTGCATCGGCGGTTTGTTTAATGGTAACTTGCATGTCGGGTTGCTCCTTTTCGGTGAAGTTCATCAAGACGTAATCGGCGGCATCCATTTGACCGGGAGGATTGCCGATGCCTATTCGAAGCCGAGGAATCTTATCCGTTCCCAAGACACGTACAATATCTGCGAGCCCCTTTTGACCGCCGCTGCTTCCTTCGCTGCGCAACCGCAATTTGGAAAACGGTAAATTCAAATCATCGCAGACGACCAAAACATCTTCTGGTGGCATTTTGTAAAAATTGACCGCTTCTCCGACGCTCAAACCGCTTCGATTCATATAAGTTGTTGGTGCGAGCAACAAAACGGTCTCTCCTCTCGGCTCCTGAATGTTGAGCAGATCGCCGTGAAATTTGCTCTGTGGTCTGTTGCCGGGAAATCGCTCAGCAAGTTCTGCAAGCACCATGTACCCGACGTTGTGTCGGGTCTTTCGATATTTGACACCGGGATTGCCGAGACCAACGATCAATTTCATGTTTGTTAGAGGCTATCCTCCGCAGAGGATCGGCTTTTGCGTGATTCAGACATGTGGTTATTCTATCATAAAATATCAGAGACCCAATCAAGTCCCTCCAACGTCGTTCCATCCGGCAGTTGAAACGATTTTTCACCGAAGTTGACCGTTACGGTTACGCCATTGGAAAAGACCGTTTGCTGAACCAAACGATCCGGCGATAAAATCTTGTGATCCGTCATCTCGGCATACGCCGTTTGGCGAGCAACCGTCGCCGCCGTTTGGTAACTCTCCGCAAACTTTTGCTTGTTTTCATTCCAACTTCGCCGCGTGAACATATACATCGGCGGTGTGCCATACAACGCATTGAACAAATCCCGCTTGCGCCAAACCTTCGGCAACTTATTGTTGTAATCCCCCCAATACCATTGGGCAACCACGCAATCGTGATAGACGAGTTCCCAGATCGGCAACCGCAGTGCCGGATTCACTTGGAACCGCTCGATCTGCGGCGGCACCTCGTCGATAATCTGAATCATATTGCGTCCCGAATCGGCAACACGGTATTGACCGAGACTCAACATTCCCTCGAAATAATCGCAAAAAGGCACCGACGCATCGTGTCCCGTCTCACTACCGCAGACCAATCCGAGATCGCCAATCAGTTTGAGCAATTCCATTTTGTGCTTTCGGCTATCGCTCCGCGTCATCGGATGGTCGGGATGATAACACTCAAACCACGGAGCGGCAACGGTCGTGTCAATGAACCGGCAAAGATACGGCTTCGTTTTCAGTTCTTCCGAAATCCGTTTTTGGGCATAAGGCACCGCCTTTGCGTCGCAGATCACAGCACAGGGTATTCGCGGCAACGATCTGTCCTTCTGATCGACTTCCCAGCCCTTACGCCAAGTACCGTCGGGACTCGTCCAGTTGATATCGTGATTCCACGCTTCAGTTGTCCAATCGGAATGCACGCTCCGCACGACATCGAATTTTGCCGGATCCATAATGTCCTGATAAATATCGTATCGGCTTGACAACACGCCATCGAGTTGGTTCATGGCGGTCAGTTCCTCCGCCGTTCCTCCGCCGCTCCAAAGGATTCGGTTCATACCGGCTTCCTGCATTTCCTTGACGAGTTCAAGCCGGTTGCCTTCCCAATTCCAGATGTTCGCCGCCCCGAGCAGTTTGTCGATGTTCGGATTCTTTTTGACCTTTTCTGTGAACGGCACGAGCAAACCGATCATTTCGGCATGTTGCCGATACCGTTTGCAGGCGGCAACGTGTCCCCCTTTGTCGAAAAAGACATACCGCAGAGTGCGCGGATAGCGGAACTCCTTCATCGACGATTCCCAGACGGCACCGACTTGCAACAGTTTATTCTTGTTCGGCACGAAGTCGATGGACGCATCGTCCGGCGTTTCGAGGATGGCAACCATACCGGCACCGGTTGCGTCTTCGATGTGTCCCCAAAATGCCATACAGATACCGTGTCCGCCATAGGCGACCAGTCGGTAAAGATGGGCATCCTGCATTTGCATTTCGACGGGATAGCCGATGCCTTCGTTGATCGGAATGATGAGTCGGTCACCGGACTTCGCATCGAGCGGCGGCGGAAAGGACAATGTACCGGGCATCGCACCGGTCGCTTCGATCCGAACCGTGAACTCCGGTGCGTCGGGTTCCAACGTAATGAAGACCTTACAGAATTGTAACGTTTCCAAATTGTAAAGGTCGAAAAAACGGTTTTCGAGAGTTGCGTCTTGCAATCCCATTGCGAACGATTCCAAGCCGGTGGTGCCGTTCCAGACACGCCCGGTTTGTTTGTCCGTTACGGTAAACGCATCGTTGGAAAATTCGACTTTCAGAAACTTATTTTCCTTGACGAATTTCGTGGGAGTATTGATCGGAAGAGTAATACTTTTTTGAATAGTGAAGTCGGCAACTTGCACCGTTGCCGGTCCGTAACCGACAATGCGTGGTTCGATGGTTACGGCATTGCGCGGCACGGCAAATGTGGTGCTGACGGCTTTCAAGGAATCCGACTGCGGAAAATCTTTGCTGGCGTAACTCCATGCAAGGGTTTCGCCCTCTTTATCGCGGGTAACAACGGAGATGGAAGCACGACCGGCACCGTCTGCGGCGGCATTGATTTTGAGTTCAAAGACTTCGCCGGGCGTAACGGCAATGCGATTTCCTTCGCTGAGTGCCCAGTCGTCTCTGCCGGTGTGAACGATTTTGGAGGTATCCCCTTCTTTCGTGAGTGCGGCGGTATTGGCAGCGCGAGTCCAGATGCGACCGTTGGACATTTTCCAATCCTGTGCGGAAGCGGGAACGCAAAGAAACGTTGCGAATAGAAGGAATAGTAGTTTTCTCATGATCGTTGAAATGTACGGGTTATGAGGGTTGGGTTGAGTCTATCCCTGAAGAGGACAGTTTGCAAGGGCTACGAGCCATTAGAGTTGTAACGTCTATACTTTGGTTCTTTCCCTTGCTTGCCCAACCGTTACAATCGGTTCTGAAATAAAAAAAGAATCACATTTTTTGTTTTGATACGCACGAATTATTCGACTCGTCTGGTATAATATCGCAGTGTCCCATGTTCGATGCAAGGACACTTGCAACCCCCTCGGCTATGTTTGATATATTTCGTGTCATTCGGTTTTCGCATTTTTCCGCCGCATTACTGTTGTCGGTCGGTCTGATAGCGTTTTCTGGATGTCAGTGGCTGTCGCCGAAACCTCGCCCAGCACCGCCGCCGCCAATCCCGCCGGAGATGCTACTGCCGAACATGGGCAAACCAGATCAATACGAGGCGTTTCGTCCTATTATGCCGGAACAATTTTCGTCACCGATTGTAGTACAAGAGCCGCCGAAAATTGAACCGAAACCAGATACTGCCACTCAAGAAAAAATTGAGGAGTTAAACCGACGAATTTCGGATTTGGAAACACAGTTGGAGGAAGCCCGACAAACACCGCCTGTCAATTTGATTGATCCGCCGTCTCTTGACAATGCACCGGAAGTCGAAAAACAGGAAGTTCGAAGTATGCGAAGTCTTCCGATTATCAATAAACAAGGAGTCAACGTTTATGCGGATGACTCGCAACTTGTCCATATCGAAGTTGCGGACAAAACGCTTTTCATGTCGAATAATTGGCAGTTGACCGCAGAGGGGGAAGAGACGCTCCGTACGATAGCCGCCGAAATTAAGGCTTTCGATTCCAAATCGATTTTGGATATTGAGGGACACACTGATAATTTAATGGGCGATCCGAATAATCCGATGCTCAAACACGATATTTCATCGGAAAAAACAAAAGTTGTTATGGATTTTTTCGTGAATTCGCTCCGCTGGGATGCTTCACGGATTGGCACGAGTAGTTTTGGACGTAGCCGCCCCATTGTGGACAATGGAACGCCGGAAGGACGAGCGAGAAATAATCGAATAGAAATTGTCATTCGGGACAGAAACGAGTGATTCAATCTTAGGGCACAGTTGGGCAAATGAAAGCCGGGAAGCGCGGTAAAACGGAGCGACCTTCCTTCACCGAATTGCTTGTTCGAATGCCAGTTTTTTCCAATTCATAGGCGAAATTCTACTCTTTTTTGCCGCTCGACGAAAGACCAATTTTAGGATAAAATGAGGAAATACCGTGAACGGTTACAAATAAAGAACACTATGAAGGACATTGGCGAAGGAACCATTCGGCGAATTGACTGGACGGAGTTGACCCCCGTTGTTCTCCTGTTACGGGTATTCAACGTGGCACTGGGATTGCGTGTCCTCGCGCTCGCTCTGCTCGGCGTATGGCTTACCGTATCGCTCGCTTATGCTTTGGGTATCTCGATCCCAGAAAAAGGAAGGCAATTTGAACACATCAACATGGTAACGAAGGAAGCGTTTCGTAGCGGCGATTATTTGGCTTGGGTTGCCCCTATCCGACCAAACCTTACCGTTTGGTTCGTATTGAGCGATGAACTATTTCATCGTTTCTTCCCTTCTCCTTTTTTCACATTTTTTGGCACGCCTCCGCAAAATGATCCACTCCTTTGGTTGCCCGGCTTGATTTTGATTTGGACGTTTTGCGGCGGAATGATCTGCCGAATCGTTGCCGTTCGGTTGACCATTGATGAATCCGAACCGACCAAAAATCTGTTTCATTTTTTCCGAAAACGGGGAATCGGTTTTATCAGTTCACTGATTATCTTGTCGCTCGGTATTTTATGCTGTTATCTGCCGGTTAAAATTGCCGAATGGTCGGCAACGGTTCCCGGCTTGAACTACGCAGCGGCTATCCTTTTTCCGATATCGATGCTCTTTGCCTTTTTTACGGTCATCCTTGCCATTGGATTGGTCGTCGGTTGGATGCTGCTCTTTGCGGCAGTCAGTACGGATGGTTCCGATAGTTTTGATGCGATTAGCCGAATGTTTTCGTACATTTTTCAGCGACCGTTGCACTATTTTTTCTACTGGTTTTGCAGCGGCATCGTCGGTTGGCTTGGCTATCTGCTGGTTCTGGTCATCAGTAGTCTTGTGTTCGGTACACTTGCAGGATTTGAACCGGGAGCCTATTTTGGGACTTCACCGCCTGCAAATATCGCCGATCACCTGTTTGCGTTCTGGATTCAGACGCTCTTAATTTTGCCGACGGCTTATTTGTTTGCTTGGTTTTGGACAAGCAGTGTGGCGATCTATCTTTTGCTTCGCCGCAGTGTGGATGCAACGCCGTTCAATGAGGTTTATCGTATTTCACCGCCGAATGTGCGGGTATTGCCGACGATCAAGCCGGACGCACACGGCGCACCGGAAATAAAAACGACTGAACCGTAGTGATGAAACTACTGTACGTACCGCCGATTCCGTGTCGGAGTCAGCGTGGAAGTCGGTTCCGCAACCATCGGAGCGACAAACGAAACCGGCGTGTTGCCCGGCGACGTTGCTCTCGGTAACACCGGTGTCGGGATCGGTTGCTGTACCGAATGGGGGTCAACCATCATCTGACTCGGTGCAGGAGGAAGCGGCATCGAATAATCGTATGTCTCTTCGTATTCTCCTTCCAAAACCATCGGCATCATGTCATACGACATTGAATCGAATGTCTGCTGATTTTGATGCTGCATATAGGCACCTCGGCTCACGACGTTCGGCAACGTGAAACCATAATTGAAATAGTGTCCCGCATCGCGTTCTCTTGCCCGGCGTTGTGCATCGAAATAGGCTTTTCCGGGCCACGGTCCTTCCAGCAAACAGACATTGTTATATTCGAGCAATGACCCCTTTCGGTAATGCAACGTCATGATCGCCAAATTGTAGTCGATCACCGAACTGTAATAAGCCGTTTCGCTTTCCGCTTTCCGACGTTGTGCCTGGAGCAGCAGATCCAACGTGGTTTCGCCGAGTTCATAAGCATTTTGTACCGCCAGCACTTCTGCGGTCGATGCCCTGTACGCTCCCAACGTTGTCTGCATTTGTTGATACTGTAAACTGATTGCCCGGAATGACTCGGTCAATTGGTGCGTCAACTCCAATTCCTGTTCTTGTAAAAGTTTTTTCTCCTTCATCAATCGGAGTTGGGCATTTCGCGCGCCAGCCTGTTCCCGCCGCCATCCGAACGGTGCCGAAGCGGTCAACCCCACCGTCCAACCGGTGTAATTGCCGCCAGTCAATGAATTGTATGCACTGTCGCTCCCCATCAGGTCTTTGCCTGCCCCGGAAATTCGATAGCCCGCCTCTAAATCGAGATTCGGCAACAGGAAGTTCTTCGAGGCGGTCAATTCAAGTTCACGCCGCTTGACTTCCCAGCGTTGTTTCCGCAATTCGGGAGACCGGAACAATGCTTCGCACCGAATACTGTACCAATCGAGTTTCATCGGTGCCGTAATCGGTTCATCTATCGGACGAATCAGTCTGCCGTCCGATGCGGCTTGCCCCAGAATGTATCGCAAGTTCTGTTCTGCATTGAACAGATTGTTTTGCGCAAGTTCCATTTGTTGTTGGAATGTGAAAAGATTGTTTTCCGATTGGGCAAGGTTTTGAGCATTTCCACGCCGTCCGCCGAGTTCCGCATGGTTCCTCGTTTGGTGGTAAGTTTGCTGGGCGGCTCGCCAACCGGAACGCACCGAATCAAGACGGTGATAGGCGTAATACAAACTCCAATAGGCTTTCTCAACATCGGCAACGATATTTCGGGTTGCCATCTCGAAATCGTTCAGCGATTGATCGGTACTGATTCGGGCAACCACCACGCCGTTGTACGAGCCGGGAGTCGCATTCGGACCGGCAATTCGGTTGAATTCGAGACCGCTCCCCCGAAGCAAAGGATGTACGAAACCGCCTTCGAGATAATTTGACCATGTGGCGAGCCCTTTACCCTGCACATCCGTAGAGTAAGGATCATTGTATAAATTGCTGTGCTTAAGAGAAAATCGAGTACCTGTTGCGGCGTATTTGCTGATACCGATGTCGAACACTCCTCCATCGCTTGGTATTCCGAATGTTCCGCCAGTAGTGCTTCGATAGGGTGTATCGCTTTTAATCCATTTTGCGCTAGCGTCGAGGTGTGCGTCGAAGGCAGCGAGAGCGGCTTCCTGACCGAATCGCGGATCGCTCTCGACGAGGGCGGTATCATAGACCGTTCGGATCGATGCGGGCGATTGCAGAAGTGCTCCCGGTACACCGTTGACACCGGCTTGCGAAAAACTGACTCCGCTTAATGTGCGGATGACGGTACTATTTTTCAATGCCATGTGAATCGCTTCTTCGAGTGTCAAATCCCACATCGCAGTGGGGTCGGGATTATCCAACGTAAAGGGAGGAACGGCATCGCAAACTTCAGGAATCGACGGAATATCGACGTTGGGATATTCAATTTGAGTCGCTTTACCGATGTACTGGTTTTGCCAGTGCCCTTTTGCGGACAGGTAGAGCGGTTGTTTCGGTTGGCAACCAAACTGGAAACAAATACCTATAAATAAAACACTTATCGCGGTTTTTTTCAAAAATCGGAGGTGGTTCATGTAACTACATCCTTGTTAGTTGGGGAGACAAAATGGTTTACTTGCCAGAGTCCCAGAATCGGAACCCGGCTCCCGCATACCGCTAAATGTAAAGATTTTCGGATTTTGCCGCAAGATCAAAAATTTGACTGGCTTCATTCTCTCGAAATTCCTTTTTCAAATAGGGTAACGTACTCGATGGAGCGAAACTCTACCGTTACATTCGGATCGACCGTTTTAGTCCGCAAGTCAAGAAAAACACTACCAATCGACATAACCGAAAGAATAAAAATTATCGGTAAAATTGACACGGCTTTCCTAAAATACCCAAACTAATATCGAGGCAGGCAGAAATAGCCGTCTGGGATTGAGCGAGGGGATGTTGTACGTATTATTCCCTCAGTGTAAAATCTATGCCGACTTCTCGTAACCCTCATTTCACGAAAGGAACCCCTATGAAAAAATTTCTTCCCCTGTTTGCTCTCCTGTTCTGTTTTCCCGTTCTGCTCCAAGCGGCAGACCCGATTGCCCAGCCGTTCAAAGCCATCGTCCTGCCCGAAGGAATGACGCATCCCGACGGCATGACCGTCAGTCCCCATACCGGCGACATCATCCTTGCCAGTCCGCTCGTCGGCGACAAAGGCAACGCTTGGCTCCTGCGCATTGATGCCGATGACAACGTCAGCAAGTATTTTGAACTGCCCGCCCATCCCGAAACCGGTCGGGTCACGCCGCTCGGCATTTCCTTCGGACCGGACGGACATCTTTACATTGCTGACAGCCAATGTCTCGGCGGCAATCCGAATCACAAGTCCCGCATTCTCCGGGTGGTTCACATCAACAAACAGCCGGTGCGTTGCGAAGTCGTTGTAACCGGCATCGTTCAGGCGAATGGTATCGAAATTCACAACGGTAAAATCTACTTAGCGGAAACGCAAATCGACCCGAATATCGTTGAAATGCCGATGACGAGCGGCGTGTTCTGCTTTGACATTGCCGAACTGGACGGTCCAATAGCCATCAGTAATCGACTTGTTGGTATGCGTCGTGCGGTAAGAAGTCTGCACGTTGCCCCCTACGGTCGTGATCCGCACTTTATTTTCCGGTTCCAAACGACTGACGCAGAACGGAACGGCGAATGGAAAGTCGGCGCAAACGGCATCGGATTGGCAAAGGATGGCACGTTGTACGTTGCCAATTTTGGCGACAAGAAGATCATCGAATGTAAAATGGATGCTTCGGGCAAGCGGGTTGTTTCGCATCGAGACATCAACGACGGCACCGGACCGCACGAAAGCGTGGACGGTCTGAAAGTGTGTCCGAAGGGTTACATTTTCTTTGCCGACTACGTGGGCAATGCAGTTTGCGTGATGAATCCGAAGAACGGCAAGACGGTATTGCTTGCCAAAAATGCGTTGAATCCCAATGCGGAGCAAAAGGCTGCCGGTGCGTTGGATCGCTGTTCGGAAGTGTGTCTGCGCGGGAGTAAACTGTACGTGTCGAACATTGATCTCGAAACACCGGAGGCACCGCATACGGTCAGCGTGATCAACCTCGAAGGAATTGATTTCGATGAGTTGTTGAAATAATCACGCAAAGAGTGGGGCATACACCCCAGGCGAGTTCGCTGTCTGTATTTAGCATTCAACACACATAATAGGCAGATAGGACACTTCAAGGCAAAGACCGAATGGTCCCAAGGATCGTCGGGTCTTTGATCTTCTCATCTTCCGCAAGCAGGATCGTTTTCGATACGAACTCCGCCGTTTTCGGATCATCGTCAATAAGCGGTAAAATCGTGAGCGAACCACCCGCCATCATCTGCACTTCGCCGCTACCAAGATGCACCGTGTATTCGCCGAGCGCACCACGAATCATAACGTGCGACTTTTTGAACGACACGTTTTTCAATTTCAGTAACTTGAACATCTCTTCCATAATTGCCGAGCACCTCACGACCGTTGACATTTTCCCGCAGCCCGGTACACTGATTCGCTATGCAGATTCAACGAATAGATACCCGAAATAGTGATGCCACAGAGCGGATTCGAGAACTTCGAGAAAAATTGAGTCTGAACGGAGACATCGTCAGCGAATCAAGTCGGCAACGAACACTCGACATTTTCGGCGAACCGCTTTCTCCCCGGCAAGTCGTTGAAAAAATTTGCAATGCCGTCAAAACCGACGGACTTTCCGCACTCCTTGAATACGCCGAAAAAATTGAGCGGGTTGCTCTCACTGCCGAGACAATCCGCGTGCCGCTTACCGACTTGCAATCGGCGGCGCAAAATGCCGACAAAAAACTTTTAGAGTCCGTCCGAAAAATTCGGCAAAACATCCAAGAGTTTCAGCAAACGATTTTGCACAAGTCAGTTCGGATCAAGCGTCTCGGCGGATACCTCGAACAGCGGTATCGACCCTTGCGACGGATTGGAATCTGCGTACCCGGCGGAGCGGCGGCGTATCCTTCGAGCGTCCTGATGACTGCCGTGCCCGCTCAAGTTGCCGGTGTAAAAGAGATCGCCCTGATGGCTCCGCCGACACTTTTCGGAGCGTACAATACCGATATGCTGGCAGTTTGCCATGAACTCGGCATCACCGAAGTCTATCGGATGGGAGGCGCACAAGGCGTGGCGGCGTTTGCTTACGGCGTGGAAGGCATTCCGCAGGTCGATAAGATCGTCGGTCCCGGCAATATGTACGTTGCTTTGGCAAAACAAAAAGTCTTCGGTACGGTGGACATTGATTCGATTGCCGGTCCCAGCGAAGTCGTCGTGATCGTGGACGAATCGACCAATCCGATTTACACGGCATACGATATGTTAGCCCAAGCCGAACATTCTCCGGGAGCAAGCATTTTGATTGGTTGGAACGAGTCGGTGCTCGATGCGGCGGTGCGTGCCATTGAAGAGCAGATCGGCAAAGTGGAACGCGGGAAGTTGGCGGAAAAAAGTCTCGACGAATACGGGGCGGTCATTTTGGTCCGAGATGCGGACGAAGCATGCCGACTGACGAATGATATTGCGCCGGAACATTTGCACATTGCGACGGCGAATGCGGCGGAGTTGGCGGACAAAATATCGTGTGCCGGTGCGATGTTTTTGGGGAATCACACGCCGGTGGCGGTCGGCGACTATGCGGCGGGACCTTCACACGTCTTGCCGACGAGCGGAACGGCACGCTTTGCCAGCGGACTGACGTGCAACGATTTTCTTCGGGCGAACAGCATTTTGCACTTTGACCGTGACGGCTTGGCAAATCTCGTCCCGGACATTGAGGTTCTTGCAACGAAGGAAGGTTTGACCGCTCACCGGGAAAGTGCGATGATCCGGTTGGAAACAGAGAAAACCTCATAAACAGAGCAGTTCGTTTGCGATTCCTGTTCATGCGAATGTCGATTACATGTGGTCAATCTGTACGATAATGGCAACCAAGTGGTGTCCATCATATCGTAAACGTTGCAAGAGTGCTGTGGAGCGACCGGATAGACTTATCCTTGTTTTAGAGGGATGTGGCGACAGTTTTGGATACCCTCTTTATTCGAAGGAACCGTGTCCAGCGAGTTGGCAACATATGGCAATAGTATTGCCATATGATCTGTCTGCCCTTTCCAAGAATTTTTCGAAATTGGTCTTTACAAGGAGTCGCCTTTTAGTGTATAGGATTGTTTGAAAACTGACAAGCCCTATTCGAAAAGGAAC
>Ga0082212_10011077_pt1 | contig 11457 bp, 9 predicted proteins | sample TergutNt197P3_FD_71548 | JGI IMG/M metagenome (GOLD analysis project Ga0082212, IMG submission 71548) | Neocapritermes taracua P3 segment gut microbial communities from Petit-Saut dam, French Guiana - Nt197 P3 | ecosystem: Host-associated > Arthropoda: Insects > Digestive system > Gut ... | reverse complement strand
CAATCAACAGCGGAATTGAAAAGAACATTGTCTGCTGAACAAGAAAGAACAGTATGCTCATCCCGCCTCCTTTGCTTCACCTGAAGAAGCAAGACGCTTTTTAATTGAGGAAATGAATCCTTTTATAAGAAGAGCGAAGGCGCTGAAGTAAATAATCACGCTGATAATAATTTCTATTACCTGAGGAGCAAAATTGTACAACTGCATATTAAAGCCGCCGACATTAAGATAGGCGATAAACAAACCGGAAAAAATAATCCCAATCGGATTGTTTAGCCCAAGGAGAGCGACAGGTATTCCAAGGAAACCTTCCGAGGCGAGTACATCGACAACAGTGATACCTTTGCCCGATCCCGCAAGGTACAATAACGCCCCGCCTATTCCCGCCATCGCACCAGCCATCATCATTGATAAAATAATGCTTCGCTTTTCATTGATGCCTGCATAGCGGGCTGCGTCTCTGTTAAAACCGCATGCTTTAAGTTCGTATCCAAAAGAAGTTTTCTCAAGGATAAAATAAATCAATATCGCGAATAAAACAGCGACAAAAATACCTGAGTTCGCGCTTGATGTGATAAAACCATCTTTAAAAATATTATCCATTCCCATTTTAGGAAGATTTGCCGTCACCGTTACGCGCATAGTCTGATTGCGAAGAGAATCAAATATCGTTTTTGTTATGAGAAAGTTTACAAGATAAGTGCCGATATAATTTGTCATTATGCAGGCGATTACTTCATTCACATTGAACAATGCTTTGAAAAATCCGGGAATTGATCCCCAAAGAGCGCCTGCAAGCATTGCCGCAACAAGAGCGGTTATCCAGTGCAGATGCCCGGGAAGAAAATCGCACTTCACACCGATAAGCACCGCGGCATACGCGCCGACAATAAACTGACCTGCAGCTCCAATGTTAAAAAGCCCCGTTCTTGAAGCAAACCCGACAGAAAGCCCAGTCATAATTATAGGAGTCGCAAAGTATAAAACCTGCCCGAATTCTTTCATGTTGGAAAAGCCGCCTGAAAGAATCGCCCAAAACCCATGGAAAGCCTGCGCTGCATTACTCAATAGAAGAATAATTAATCCCGCAATCAGACCGAAAAGAATTGCAGTAACCGAAGAAAGCGCGTTTTCTGAAGATGAAAGGAGTTTTATTTTCATGCGGTTTCTCTTTTTGAAGCGCCGGACATATAAAGACCAAGTTCCTGAAACGAAACATCTTTCGGTCTTACATCCGCGACAAGATTACCTTCAAAAACAACAAGTATCCTGTCGCTTACATCCATTACTTCGTCAAGTTCTAAAGAGACAAGAAGCACTCCCCTTCCCTTGTCACGCTCAGCGACAAGCTGCTTGTGGATATACTCGCAAGCGCCGACATCAAGCCCTCTTGTCGGCTGAACTGCAATCAACAAGCGCGAATCCCTTGATATCTCACGCGCAATTATCGCTTTCTGCTGATTCCCGCCAGACATGCTCCTGGCAGGAGTGTAAGCCCCCTGCCCGCTTCTTATATCAAACTTTTCAATCAAGTTATTCGCAAATTTATAAATTTCATCAAACTTCAGAAACCCGTGTTTTGAAAAACGGGAAGTAAAATAATTCTGCAAAACCAGATTGAAAGCAAGATTGTAATCCAGAACAAGCCCATGCTTATGTCTGTCTTCCGGAATATGAGAGAGGCCTCTTGAACGTATGTCTTTATTCGTAATTTCATTTCCTTCAAGAAATACTCTGCCTGAATTTACACCTAACATTCCTGCAATAGCAAGAATCAATTCCTGCTGACCGTTTCCGTCAATGCCTGCGATGCAGACAATTTCGCCTGAGCGCACTTCAAAACTGACATTATTAACAAGTGCTTTACTGTGGGTTTTGCCCATAACAGTAAGATTCTCAACTTTCAGGACGGTTTCGCCGCTTTTGCGTTCGGTTTTTTCTACTGAAAGATTTACCTTTCTGCCTACCATCATTTCCGATAAATCTTCTTTGGAAACTGAGGCAACATCAACTGTCCCGATATATTTTCCCTTTCGCAAAACCGTACAGCGGTCTGCGGCGGCTTTAATTTCATCAAGTTTGTGTGTTATAAATAAAATTGACTTGCCTTCCGCGACAAGATTTTTCATTATGTGCATTAATTCATCTATTTCCTGCGGAGTTAGAACCGCAGTCGGCTCATCGAATATTAAAATTTCATTTTCGCGGTAGAGCATTTTAAGGATTTCAACACGTTGCTGCATCCCAACAGTAATTTCTGAAATAAGAGCGTCCGGATCGATATCAAGTTTATAGCGTTTGGACAAGTCCACTACCTGTTTGCGGGCATTGTCCAGTTTGAGTATACCGTACTTAACAGTTTCCGCGCCAAGGATAATATTTTCAAGAACTGTAAAATTATGTACAAGTTTAAAATGCTGATGAACCATACCAATACCGAGACGACCGGCATCATTTGGCCCTGTTATATGAACAGTTTTTCCGTTTTTTAAAATCGTGCCCTTTTCGGCCTGATACAGACCGAAAAGGATACTCATAAGTGTAGATTTACCTGCCCCGTTTTCACCTAACAAAGCGTGGATCTCGCCCTTTTTAAGCTGAAGCGTGACATCATCATTCGCGACAATACCGGGAAATACTTTGGTGATTCCATTCATCTCAATCAGATAATCCATGATTTCCCCATGCTGTAAACCTGCCGTTAATAAAAAACCGCAAGGGAAAATCCCCTGCGGTAAAATGTATCAATACTATCTGATCTCTGTGACTCTTGAAATAGTTACAGGAACGACCCTTGGGCTTCCGTCATCAGAAAGGTTATCCATTCTTGGAATTTCATTGTTCGCAAGTCTCCTGAAAATCGCATTGTAATCAGATTGGCTAAAGGTGCTGAATTTTGAATTTGATATAGGAAGACCCACGCCGTCATTTGAAGCTGAGAAAACAAGAGCTTGTCCGCCAGGGAATCTGCCTGCATAAAAATCTGAAATACAGGAATAAACCGAAGGCTGCAATCCCTTCATTGCAGAAGTAATAACAGAATGTGACTCGCCTGATTGATCAACATCGACGCCAATTACTTTTTTCCCTGCCTGCTCTGCTGCCGCCATTACAGAGTTGCCTACCGCACCGCCGCATGCAAAGATTACTTCTACTCCGCTATTGTACCATGATGCGGCAAGTGTCTGAACTTCAGGAGAAGCATTAAAGTGGCCGGTATAATGGTAATTAATTGTTATTGAACCTGATGAAAGCCCAAGCTCTGAAGCGGCAAGTTCTGCACCCTGAACAAAACCGTAGCCAAAACGGACTACAGCGGGAACTGCCATTCCGCCGACAAAACCGAGACTCCTGTTCCCATCTTTAACAGCTGCATATCCTGCAAGGAAACCAGCCTGATCTTCTGCATAAAGAACTCCGACTACATTATTTCCTGTTCTGAAATCAGTATAATCCGGATTGTGCGGTGTACCGTCGACAAGGACAAAACGTACATCAGGATACCTGTCCTGTGCGGTAAAAATAGGAACCTCAAAAAGGAACCCCGGAGTTACGATTAATTTCGCTCCCCCCCTTACAGCAAGATCAATCGCGGTAAGATAGGCATCGTCACTCTGTTCTGATGGCTGATAATACCTGTGAGTAATATTTTTTTCTCTGGCATATTGGACCAGACCTTCCCAGGAACCCTGATTAAAGGATTTATCGTCTATTGTGCCAAGGTCTGTTACAAGCGCAAGCTCAAATGTTTCAGCCGCCGACCTTGTCTGCTGTTGTTGATTTTGCCGCTGACAGCCGGTAACCGCAGCAAAAACAAGAATCGCCAGCGCGATTATATTGATTTTCTTCATGGTAATTTTCCTCCCGTGGAATTGTTATTAAATACAGGATACGGGAAATATGGCATGAGTGTCAAGTGGAACAATCATACACAGTATGCCGAAAATTAAAGGTTTTTGATGTGAAAAGCGCCTTATATTAGTAGTTTTTTAGATTGATAAAATGTCCTTTCTCCGTTAAAATAATTTGTAATAACTTGAGCATTTTTCAAAACCCGGTTAGTTTTGGAAAAGCCTTACTTATTTAAAAATATGTTCATCATGTACTGTCTAATAAAGATAAATGGCTGGTAAATTAATGAAAATCAAAAAACAAAAAACCGCGCCCATGGTTCATTCCAGCGTATTGGGAAGAAGAATTGTAATCCTCTGCCTTTCAATGGTATTTACAATCGCAATCGTTTTTACAGTAGTCAGCCTTGTGAGTCTTTCAAGAAGCAGCGACAGAGAACTTCGGAATACAGCAGGACTTACTATGCGTTATATTAACATGGATATTCAAAACGCTATTCTTCCGGCCTTGGATTTAACGAACAGTCTTGCGGCTTTTGTCAATGAGATTGAATCCCTTGATGTAATGGCGGAAATCTTTGCCGATTTACTGCCTACAGTCCCTGCAGTTTTTGAAATGTACTACGGATCATCAGTTTCCCGTTTTGACGGCGGGTTTATGGTTACTGCTACTGATTGGGAGGCCTATGCCAATCCCGAATGGGATCAGATAAAACGGCCGTGGTTTATAACCGCAATGGAAAATCCGCGCAGAACGGTTATTACAGATCCTTACGAAGACTCCTCCACAGGCAAAACATGCGTAACAATGGTCAGAACGGTAGAAGTAAACGGGAGTATTATCGGCGTTGTGGGAACGGATGTGTTTTTGGATGTTCTTACAGAAATTGTAACCAGCCGAAGAATAACATCAGACGGGAATACATTTATTATTGATAAAGATGGTTTATATCTGGTACATAAGAACAATAATTTTGTTATGATCGAAAATTTCTATGAAGGAGAAGGCAAAGAACTTAAAGGAAGTATCTCATCCGATCTGATGGTTTTGGTCGAAGGAAACACATACTGGGCTTCCATGCCTGTATCCGGAATGGATTGGTATATAGTAACCACCGGTTCTACAAATGAAATGCAGAGTGAATTCTGGCGTCTTCTGGTTATCACCGTTGTACTGTTCTTTGTACTCGCATCTATTGCCGTAGTTGTTTCCCTGCGTTTCAGCACAATTCTTACAAGACCCATCATCCGGCTGTTCGATGTACTTGAGGCTATCGCGGCGGGCGATCTTACACAGGAAATAGAAGTAAAAGGCAGAGATGAAATTTCACACATGACCTTAATGTTAAAAGAAACTCAGGAAAGCATCAGAGCGCTGATAGGTGACATTCATAAAAGAGCGATAAATCTTGAATCAGTCGGGGATGAACTTTCCAAAATTATGAGTCAGTCAGCTACCGCACTCGCTTTAATCAGCAGTAATACGCAAAAAATGTCGGAGAAGGCGATTAACCAGTCCGCCAGTATAAACGAAACAAACGCAACCATGGGACAGATCGTCAAGAATATTGAAACCCTTAACCAGAACATTGAAACCCAGTTTGTAAGCGTTAGCCGATCTTCTTCCGAAATAGAAAAAATGATTCAACAGATAACCTCGGTAACACAAAGTCTTATACAGAATGAAAAGAATGTTGAAAATTTAACCTCCGCATCAGAACAGGGTTACACTGCCGTACAGAAAATGTCAGAGGATATCCGCACTGTCTCGCAGGAATCTGAAAGGCTTCTTGAGATCAACAAAGTAATCCAAAGCATCGCAAGCCAGACAAATCTTCTCGCGATGAACGCCGCTATCGAGGCTGCTCACGCCGGCGATGTGGGAAGAGGCTTCGCAGTAGTTGCCGATGAAATTCGCAAACTTGCAGAATCATCCAGCGGACAGGCAAAAACTGTTTCAGATGTACTGAAAAAAATTAAAGGCGCGCTTGACAGCATAAGTACAGCGTCAGAAGCAGTCCTTTCAGGATTCGCTGTAATTGACGGCGCTGTAAAAACGGTTTCAGAAAAAGAAAATGTTATACGCGATACAATGGAAACTCAAGACTCAGGCAGCAAGGAAATTTTGCATAACATGAAAGATTCCCAGGAGATCACGGAAAAAGTCCGCAGCAGCTCTGAAGAAATGCTTACAGGCAGCCGTGAAGTAGTAGGAGAAGGAAGAAACCTTGAAAAGGTGACTACAGCTTTAACCGACGGTATGAAAGAGATAGTTGACAATCTTAAAACCATAAATACAACTGTTTCAAGGGCGGATGAAATCAGCCGCGAAAATAAAGAGAGTATTGATGTTCTACTGGAGGAAATATCCCACTTTAACATTTAGTGATTCATGAAGGTTATGCGCAAAAAATATCACTCCTCTGAAGATACTCGTTCAACCGGACAATGGGCCATTCTCCTCTGCGCCGTTTTATGGAGTACATCCGGTCTTTTTATCAGGCTGCTGGATTGGCATCCAATGGTTATTTCCGGCGGCAGAAGTATACTAGCGGTTGCGGTTCTGATTGTTATTCGCTTTTTCCCCCTGAACAGAAACGGCAGTCTCACAAAAAAAACAGCCCGCATAAAAGAAATCCTGAAAGAAGCGCCGATGCTTGCGGCAAGCGGGCTTTGTTATGCCGCAACCATGATCCTGTTTGTAATCGCAAATAAACTTACCGCCTCGGCAAACGCAATTCTTTTACAATACGCCGCTCCTGTATGGACTGCGCTGTTCGCCTGGTTTTTACTGCGTGAACGTCCCCATTGGGAACAGTGGTGCGCTCTTGTTTTTGTCAGCCTTGGGATGTACTTAGTATTTTCAAGCGGACTGCAAGCGGGTTCTCTGTTAGGTGATATTATCGCGGTGCTTTCCGGCATTGCTTTTGGGGCAAACTCAATTGTACTGCGTATGCGCAAAGACGGAAACCCTGCGGATATTTTGATTTTTTCCCATATAATATGCGCGGTTTTTTCAATTCCTTTTTTCTTTTTGTATCCGCCTTCTATAAGCGTGAACAGCATTTTGTGTATCTCTTTTATGGGAATTTTCCAAATCGGCGCAGCGTCGGCGTTATTCGCATACGGCATAAGACGGGTTCCGGCAGTTCAGGCGATGCTGACAGCGGCGATTGAGCCGGTTTTAAACCCCATCTGGGTACTGCTGACAATTGGCGAGCGTCCCGGTCTTTCAGTAATTACAGGCGGCGCTGTTATTCTCGCAGCGGTGATATTTTCTTCTATATTGACGTCTTTTCGCCGTACTCCATAATAACGCATGCCCAGAAAAAAGCCGCGACCGCTTCCTGACAGTTTATATTCCGGGTGTAATCTACATAGACGTCATAGTGTCGCTGAACTCCAAGACCGTTACATGCATCATGGATATTTGCCCTGCCCTCAAGATCAATAACACATTTTGTTTTAAGACCTTCAAACGCTTTTGCTGCAAGCGCATCACAGCGTTCTCTTCCGCCAATTCCGAGTAACCCTGATTTTTTTACCGCGTACAAAAACATTGCACTGCCGGAAGTATCATGCCAGTTTCTTGGAGCGGAAGGTTTATCAACAACCTGATACCAAAGCCCCGAACTCTGATCCTGAACTTTTTCAAGACCGTTTATCAATTTTTCCATTTGCATTTTAAGCCGATCATAACCTGCGTAATCAGAAGGAAGTAATTCCAGAACATCGGCAAGAATCATCGCATACCAGCCAAGACCCTCGCTCCAGATCTCAGGTGATTTACCTGTTATGGGATGCGCCCATTGCGCCATTCGATTCTCGCTGTACGCATGATACAAAAGGCCGCTTGAATCTTTTTCGCAGCGATCAAAAATTACAGAAAGCTGTTTGACAGTTTCCGAAAAACAAAAATCCTGATTGTCGATAAATTTACCGTAACGCGTGAGGAACATGAGTCCCATAAAAAGCCCGTCCACCCACATTTCATGGTAAAGATATCTGTTGTGCCAAAAACCGCCGTCACTGTTACGCGGATAATCCTCAAAGACTTTATAAACACGCCCGCAGGCAATTTTGTATTTTTCCTCTCCGGTTTTTGTCCATGCCCAAACAAGCACTGAGCCTGCCATAATATCATCAAGGCTTACTCCGGTAAATGCAGGTATTTCACCGGCGGAAGTTACATGATGCGAACAATAACCGAGCACATAGTCCAAATATTTCTGCTCTCCTGTTTTTTCATACAACCGGATAAAACCCCACAGCATAAACCCTTGAGGATAAGACCACGGCTGATACGGATAATCATTTGCTCGGGGAAAACGACTCATAATTGTTTGCGCCATTAAAAGAGAATAATTTTTTTCCATATAATATTTTTGCGCCTAATCAGAAACATGTCAATTATAAAAAACTTAAATAAAAATCAAACACGCAAGTTTCAAAAAGCTTGACTTTTTTTTTACTACTTAATAAAATCCGAATATACAAATTGGGGTGCTGGAATGGTATTTGCTGAAGCAATACATTATCCGGCTGAGATCAAACGGAATAAAGTTTGGAACCCTTGCCTGACCACTTAATTACTTTGATTGTTTGCAATCATCTTTTTTACATTAATCAAGTAATTAAGTGGTCAGGTGAACCTGATCCGGCTGGAAACTTCAGCCGGATGGCCTCATTCAGATTGAGGTTACCGGATAATGCCGGCGGAGGGAAATTTTTTACTGGATTGTTCCTGTATTAAACGCCTTCGCGGTTTTTCCGTGAGGGCATTTTTTTTGTCCGCCGAATGACGGAAAGGAGTATTATGAAGCGGTTAAACTGGCTGCCGTTTATCCCAATCGCCATTGTGCTTATCGCATGGCAATTGCTCAGTTCAAGCGGAATTATTCCGCCATACATGCTTCCGGGGCCATTGCAGGTAACGGCAGCTTTTATTTCAGATTTCAGTCTGCTTATGAAACATCTGGCTTTTACACTGATGGAAGCGTTTACAGGACTCGCACTTGCCGTAACGGCGGCATTTGCGCTTGCGATAATCATGGACTCAAACCGTTTTATAAAAAAATCTTTTACTCCGATTTTACTGCTGACACAAACCATGCCGGTAATAGCGGTCGCCCCTCTTTTAATTTTATGGATGGGATACGGTCTTGCTCCAAAGATTACGCTTGTTTTTCTGACTTGTTTTTTCCCCGTTACAATCGGGCTTCTTGGTGCGTTCTTTTCAGCAGACGATGACGCATTACGCCTTCTTCAATCAATGGGAGCGAAAAAATGGCAGCTGTACCGCTACATAAAAATCCCTCAAGGGCTGCCGGCGTTTTTTTCCGGCCTTAAAATCGCCGGCTCATATTCAATTATAGGAGCAGTAATCGCCGAATGGCTTGGCGGAGACGCAGGCCTTGGAGTGTACATGATCCGCGTTAGACGATCATATTCATTTGATAAAATGTTTGCGGTAATTATTCTGGTTTCCGCATTAAGTCTTTTATTGATAAAACTTGTAACGATAATTGAGAGAGCGGCAATGCCATACAAAAAAAATATTCGGGAGGAACATTAATGAAAGTTTTCATGAAAAAGATAATACTAATTGTACTCAGTACAACAATTTTTGCAGGCGGATGTAAAAAGGACACAGGTATAATCCGTGTTCTGCTGGACTGGACTCCAAACACAAATCATACCGGTTTATTTGTCGCGCTTGAAAAAGGCTGGTTTGCAGGCGAAGGTTTGGAAATAATTATTACACAGCCGCCGGAGGATGAAGCGCTTGTTCTTTTAGCTTCAGGAAAAGCGGAGTTTGCGGTTACCTTTCAGGAATCCATGGGGCCTGCAATCGCAAAGGAGCGTGACGCGCTGCCTGTAACGGCGGTTGCAGCGATAATCAGCCACAATACATCGGGAATTATGTCGTTAAAAAAAACCGGTATACAAAGACCCGCAGACCTTGCCGGGAAACGCTTCGCTTCATGGGAGACGCCTCTTGTTACTGCGGTGGTACGCGACATTGTAGAAAATGACGGCGGCGATTTTAACGCTGTAAAAATGATTCCCAATTTTGCCACAGACGCCTTTTCCGCCCTTCAAACCGACGTAGACGCAATATGGATTTATTACGCATGGGACGGAGTTGCCGCGGAAGTTAACAAAGCGGAAATAAACTATCTTGATCTTGGAAAAATTGACGTTAAGCTTGATTTTTACACTCCTGTTCTGGTGACAAATACAAATTGGGCTTCTGTTAATCAACAGACAGTGAAAAAATTTCTTTCCGCCGTAAGCCGCGGATACAATTTCGCGATTGATAATCCGGTAGAAGCCGCAGAGATTCTGTTAAAGTACGCGCCGGAACTTGACAGAGAACTTGTTATGCGAAGCCAGGAATACCTTAAAACACGTTATCAGGGAGACGCAAAACGCTGGGGAGAAATTGATCCGCAAAGATGGGGCGGTTTTTACATCTGGATGTATGAGCAGGGTCTTCTTGAAAAAAACATCGGAAGCTCCGGTTTTACAAATGAGTATTTACCGTGAATAAATCTTTCGTTATGCCGCTTGAATTCCGATGCGAGCATATTGTCAAAAACTACGAAAATAATCCGGTAGTTGAAGATATCAGTCTTGAACTACCGCCCGGCGGATTTATTTCCCTTCTTGGGCCATCCGGCGTTGGAAAAACTACGTTGTTTAACGTTCTTTCAGGAGTGGAAAAACCCGATAACGGCAAAGTCTTTCTTGGCAGCGAAGAAATTACCGGTATCAGCGGGAAAGTAAGCTATATGCTGCAAAAAGATCTGCTGTTTGAATACCGCACAGTCCTTGACAATGTAATTCTGCCGCTTTTAATCCGCGGAGAAAAGAAAAAACCCGCTCGCGAATACGCCGCCGAATTTTTTCCAATGTTCGGCCTTTCCGGCTATGAAAAAAAATATCCAAATGAACTTTCAGGCGGAATGCGCCAGCGGGCGGCGCTCTTAAGAACATACATGACGCATAACCCAGTCATTCTCCTTGACGAGCCTTTTTCCGCGCTGGACGCAATTACCCGAAGACTCATGCAGTCATGGTATGCCGATATTTCAGAAAGAATGAAATTTTCAACCTTGCTTATCACCCACGATGTTGAAGAGGCAATTTTTCTGTCCGATAAAATTTACATTCTGAACGGCAAACCCGGAAAAATAATGCACATGATTGATGTGAAGCTGCCCCGTCCAAGAAAAAAGGATTTTTCAGTATCAACAGAGTTTACAGAAACAAAGCGCATTGTACTTGAAGCGATTGGGTTATAAAAAAGGTTTAATTTTCTGTATTTTTTAAGGCGGTTTATACAGTATCGTCCCGTTTTTAATTCCCAGTCATTAAAGGGTGCAAGGAGAAAAAATTCACTTGACATTTCCAAAAAAAATCCGTAATATATATGTGTACCCGCGAGCACTATTGATGCTTGCCCCGCCGAACAGTGCGTTCGGCATTTTTTTTGTACACTTTATTATGCAACGCCAGGTCTACCCGTTTAATAAAAGGCGACCAAACAGGAAACGCTTAAAATGTTAAAGAAACGAATCAATGTCTATATTGACGGTTTTAA
>Ga0082212_10011076_pt1 | contig 11458 bp, 8 predicted proteins | sample TergutNt197P3_FD_71548 | JGI IMG/M metagenome (GOLD analysis project Ga0082212, IMG submission 71548) | Neocapritermes taracua P3 segment gut microbial communities from Petit-Saut dam, French Guiana - Nt197 P3 | ecosystem: Host-associated > Arthropoda: Insects > Digestive system > Gut ... | reverse complement strand
GATATATTAAGTCCAAAATTAAACGAAAGCGGGAGTAAAAGTAAGGAAAATAATTGGATTGATAAAAATAAATGCGTCAATCTATCCAATAAACAAGATAACTTTCGTTATGCTAAATAATATTTCGTCCAAATAAAAATAATAACTATATTTGCATACTTATTTACAATAACAAATTCACACATGAAACAAGTAAAACAAAGCAGGCGCGATTTTCTGAAAACAGCAACTTTAGGTGCAGTTGCATTCACTATTGTTCCCCGACGGGTATTGGGAGGAGTAGGATACCTTGCTCCGAGCGATGAACTGACTAAAGCAATCATAGGTGTCGGAGGAATGGGTAGAGGACATATTGCATATATTGGCCGAACAATCGCAATTTGTGATGTTGACAAGAGTCGTTTGTCACAAGTATTGACCATGTGCCCTTCAGGTACGAAAACTTATCACGACTACAGAGATTTATTACTCAATCCCGAAATAGATATCGTGCATATAGCAACCCCTCCCCATTGGCACGGGATTATGTCTATAGATGCTGCAAAAGCAGGAAAAGACGTTTGGTGTGAAAAGCCCATGACGCGTACCATTGGCGAAGGTATTAAGGTAAAAGAAGCAATGGAGCAGTATGCACGGATATTTCGCCTCAATACATGGTTCCGATTTAAAGATTCATTTTATGGGATGAGAACTCCCGTCAAACCCATAAAAAAATTAGTGGAAAGCGGACTCTTGGGCTGGCCCTTGAAAGTGACAGTCAACGCTGCTACCGGATTTGATTGGAAATTTTACTGGGTAGGAAAAACCGGCTTAGTAACAGAACCCGTTCCTGAGGTTTTGGACTATGATTTATGGTTGGGACCGGCTCCTTTCAAACCGTATAATACACATCGGGTACATTCTACTTTCAGGGGTTATTGGGATTACGACGGAGGAGGATTGGGAGATATGGGTCAGCATTATTTAGATCCTGTCCAGTATATTCTGGGGAAAGACCACACCAACCCGATACGTGTAGATGTTGATGCTCCCCAACAAGATTCGGATGCCTGTGGCACGTGGAAACGCATCGAATTGACTTACGACGATGGCTGTAAAATTGTTCTTGATGGAGATAACAAAGATGTGAATGCTCCTTATATAGAAGGCCCGCTGGGTAAACTTTATCCCGGATTCCGTTCGGACATTCCTGACTTGGAACGAAAATTAGCAGCATTCCCTGATCCTGAACCGCAACTGACGGATTTTCATCAAGCCGTTCGCACCCGTCAAAAGTTCGCCTTGAACGAAATAAATGGTTTTCGTTCTTGTACGATGGTTAACATGGCTAATATCGCCGTTCGCCTTGGACGTTCATTAAATTTTGATCCGGTTCGCCTCGAATTTATAAACGATGCGGGCGCCAATGCATTGATTAATCAACCTATGCGGGCTCCGTGGAACTTTTAACAATTAATAATTAACAACTAAGAATTAAAATGAAGATATATAGTAAACTTATTATTCTCTTGGTAATTTGTGGATTTACATTTGGTGTGAATGCACAGCAACGGGTTAATGACCAACGTACCAATGAAACGAAAATAGCGGATATCGCGATGCAACTTCCTGCCAAAGACACGGAAACACTTAACCGCCTTATGCGGGAACTGATTCAGATAGACAATGTAATTCCAAATTTGGCGTCTAAACTGCTTCTTCCGGAACAAGGGGATGATTTACAGGTTCGTTCAGCCATTAGCGGATTAACTTTCTATGTTGCACAAGGTAATAATCCTGCCGACAAGAAAAAAATCGCAGAAGGTATTGGTGAAGCGATTCGTAGCATTAACTCCGATGAAACAATCGATTTTTTGCTTATACAATTACAATATGTCGCCGGAAATGAATCGGTTGGAGTCGTATCACAATATTTGGAAAATATACGCTTGGCAGATGCTGCCGCCCGCGTATTGGTGCGTATAGGAGGGGATGCAGCAGGTAAAGCATTATTAGATGCAGGAAAAAAATTGATGCCCTCTGCAAGTGAAAAATTTGATTTGCAAAAGACCGTGATTGAAGCCTTGGGAGATATTGGTTATAAGCCGGCTGTGGAATATATCACCGATGCTGTCAGCAATGCAGGGTTTAAAAAGTCGGCGTTATATGCGTTGGCTCAAATAGCGGCTCCGGAATCCGAAAAATTACTCGCTGAAACGGCTGCCCAATCAGGATATGTTTATGAAAAAACCGATGCAACAGGGGCCTATCTGCTTTTCCTGAACAACAGTTTGAAACAGGGACGACAGGCAGCAGTGGCTGATGCAGCAAAAGACCTGCTCAAACAAACGGTTCGTCCGCAACAACTGATCACCAAATGTGCAGCGCTAAGTTTATATGCACGTGCCTCCGGCGAAAAAGCCATACCTGAAATTATCAGTGCACTTGACCATAAAGATGAAAAATACAGGTCGGCTGCTTTTCTTGCTGCTGCCAATCTTCAATCTTCATTAATGACCGATGCTTTGTTGAAAAAAGCGCAGAAAGCAAATAATCCTTTGAAAGCCGAAATCATCACCTTTTTCGGCGTTACTGAAAATAAGAAAGCCTTGCCGTTTGTGTTGAAAGCCTTGAAAGATAAAAATCCCGAAGTAGTCGCAGCATCCATAACAACTGCCGGAAGATTGGGTCAAGAACAGGCGATTACTCCGATTATCGGAGCAATGAAAAAAGGAATTCAACCAATCGTAGATGCAGGAAAGAGCGCTTTACTGACAATTAGAAGTACTCGAATAGCAGATGAAGCGGCAAAAGGCATTTCCGGCGCCTCGGATATTGCAACCGTAGCGCTGATTGATGTGATTGCTCAAAAGAAAGCGACTGCTCATGCAGATCTGATTTTCAAATTTTCGGCTTCAAACAATCCGCAAATTGCCGTTGCTGCAACTGAAGCATTGAAAAATGTGGTTACCGAAAAAGATTTGGATAAACTGTCCGGCTTATTTATGAAAACTTCCAAACCGGAACAAATGGTTGCATTGCAAAATGCACTTTATGCAGCTGTGAGTTACGCAGGCGACAATGATAAACAGACGGAATTGATATTGGGACAAATGAAAAATTCAAATAATCCGTCCTTATTCTACAAACCCTTATCCATGATAGGAGGAGAGAATGCTTTGAAAGTGGTGTCCAAAGGGTTCAACAGTGCAAACATCCAAACCAAAGAGGCTGCTTTTGATGCGCTTATCAACTGGAACGGGATTGAATCTAACCGTGAATTGTTTGCGATATCTAAAAACAATCCCTCAGGAGGATATTTCGATAAGGCTTTATCAAGTTATATCAGTAAAATAACTCCCTCTCGGCTTCCGAACGCCCAAAAATTATTGATGCTGCGCGATGCTCTGGATATTGCGCAAACACCTGCACAAAAGGAAGTAATAATCAACCAAATAACAAGAACAGGCACATTCCTCGGAATGATTACGGCAGGAAAACAATTGGACGATTCCAACAACAATGTTCAACAAGCGGCTGTTCAGGCGATAATTACCATTGCTTTGGCTCATCCCGAATATTATGGAAAAGTAGTAACGGAATTGTTGAATAAAGCGATGCAACTAAATAAAAACGCAGAAGCGGATTATCAAAAACAAGCCGTTCTGAAACATCTATCGGAGTTGCCTCAAGATGATGGTTTTGTTTCCATGTTCAATGGCAAAGACTTGTCTGGTTGGAAAGGATTGGTCGAAAATCCGATAGCCCGCTCTAAAATGACGCCAAACGAATTGGCTCAAAAACAGGAAAAAGCCGACGAAATCATGCGCCGCGACTGGATAGTGAAAAACGGACTGTTAATCTTTGAAGGTAAAGGCTATGATAATCTTTGTTCCGATAAAATGTATGGAGATATAGAACTTTATATGGATTGGAAAATCGACCCTGAAGGAGATACAGGGGTTTACTTACGAGGCAGCCCTCAAGTACAAATTTGGGACACTGCACTTAGGAATGCGCAAGTAGGCTCTGGAGGATTGTATAATAATCAAAAACATCCCTCAAAACCTTTGGTAGTAGCCGATAATCCCGTAAATGAATGGAACTCGTTTTATATTCGTATGGAAGGCGATAAAGTTACCATTTATCTAAACGGCCAGTTAGTGACCGACCATACCATTCTGGAGAACTATTGGAATCGCTCGTTACCAATATTCCCTGAAGAAGCTATTGAATTGCAAGCACATACTACCCGAACGGAATTTAGGGATATCTATGTAAGGGAAATTCCCCGTCCAAAAGAATACGAAGTTTCGGAAGTCGAAAAGAAAGAAGGATTTGTTCCCATGTTTAATGGTATGAACATGACCGGCTGGGTAGGTAATCTGAATGATTATTTTGCCAAAGACGGTATGATTGTATGCGACCCTGTCAGAGGCGGAGCCGGCAATCTCTATACCGAAAAAGAATATGCTGATTTTGTAATGCGTTTTGAATTTCTGTTAACTCCTGCAGCAAATAATGGACTTGGAATCCGCGCTCCGCTCACCGGAGATGCTGCGTATGTAGGTATGGAATTGCAAATTCTCGACAATGAGGCGGAAGTTTACAAAGATCTGCGACCTTATCAGTATCATGGCTCGGTGTATGGAGTGATTCCTGCGAAAAGAGGTTATCTCAATCCGGTAGGAGAGTGGAACTATCAGGAAGTGATAGCTAAAGGTAACCGAATCACCATTACCCTGAATGGTACGGTAATCTTAGACGGAGATATCGCCGAAGCAAGTAATAATTTTACATCTACAATGGATAGATTAAGACATCCCGGATTATCCAATAAAGAAGGACACATCGGTTTCCTTGGACATGGATCGTGGGTGGCATTTAAAAACTTAAGAATTAAAGAATTATAAATAAATTTTATCACACGTCTATTTTTTATGTTAAGAATTGCTATACAAACAAAAGGCAGATTATCGGAAGAGAGTTTAAACCTTTTGTATGAATCCGGAGTCAAAATATCAACAGGGAAAAGGAGTTTGCTAATCCCCTCCAAAACTTTTCCTGCCGAGGTGTTGTTTTTAAGGGATGATGACATACCTCAGGCAGTTGCCGACGGTGTCGCTGAAATAGGTATTGTCGGTGAAAACGAATTTGTGGAAAAAAAGCAAAATGCTGAAATTGTCAAACATTTGGGATTTAGTAAGTGCCGTCTTTCATTAGCCATTCCGAAAGAAGCAGACTACAAGAACCTAAGTTGGTTTAACGGAAAAAAAATTGCCACTTCCTATCCCGAAATATTGGCTGATTTTCTGAAAAAGAACGCCATAAAGTCGGATATACACGTCATTAACGGTTCGGTCGAAATAGCGCCCGGAATCGGTTTGGCGGATGCTATTTTCGACATCGTGAGTTCGGGTAGTACCCTGCTCAGTAACCATTTGAAAGAGGTAGAAACGGTTATGCAGTCGGAAGCCATTTTGATTGCAAATACAAATTTATCCAAAGAGAATACTGAAATTCTGAAAGAACTGACATTCCGTATAGAAGCGGTTCAAACAGCCGAAAATAAAAAATACATTCTGTTGAATGCTCCGAATGATAAACTGCCGGAGATTTTCGATATTCTGCCGGGTATGCGAAGTCCAACGGTTTTGCCATTAGCGCAGGAGGGCTGGAGTTCCGTTCATTCGGTTATCAGCGAAAAACGTTTTTGGGAAATTATCGGTCAATTGAAAACTGCCGGCGCCGAAGGAATATTGGTCATTCCCATTGAAAAAATGATATTATAAACACGGTCATGCAATACATAAATATTATCCAATATCCCCCCGAAAGTCAATGGGAAGGTATAGTGCAAAGACCTGTTTTTGATTCCGGCGACTTGCAGGAAGTGGTTAAAACTATTTTAGATGCAGTAAAAACCGGAGGAGATCAAGCGGTGAAAGCATACGAACGGAAATTCGATCATGTTGAATTGACTGAACTTCGTGTTACGGAACAGGAAATGGCTGAAGCGGAAGAACAAATCCCCGCAGCGTTGAAAGAAGCAATTCTGACGGCAAAAGCAAATATCGAAAAATTTCACGTTGCACAGCAAACGGATTTACCTCGTATTGAAACCACTCCCGGCGTGGTTTGTTGGCAGAAAGCAGTGGCTATCGAAAAAGTAGGTCTGTATGTTCCGGGAGGAACTGCACCTCTTTTTTCCACCGTACTGATGTTGGCTGTTCCGGCAAAAATAGCCGGTTGCAGGGAAATTATCCTCTGCTCTCCCCCAAATAAAGAAGGAAAAATTCATCCGGCGATTTTGTTTGCAGCAAAGGTATCGGGAGTAGATAAAATATTCAAAGCCGGAGGTGTTCAGGCAATCGGAGCAATGGCTTACGGAACGGAAACCATTCCCAAAGTATATAAAATATTTGGCCCCGGCAATCAGTATGTAACCACTGCCAAACAGTTGGTCAGCTTGCGGGATGTCGCTATCGATATGCCTGCCGGTCCTTCGGAAATGGAAGTAATTGCCGATGAAACCGCTAATCCGGGCTTTGTTGCCGCCGATTTACTCTCGCAAGCCGAGCATGGCGCAGACAGTCAGTCGATTTTAGTAACCGGTTCTCTTTGTTTGGCGGAAAAAGTTGCCAGTGAAATAGAAACGCAATTGGCCACGCTTCCACGCAAGGAAATTGCCGAAAAAGCCTTGTCTAACAGCCGTATTATTGTCTTGCGGACATTGGACGAAATCGTTTCTTTTACCAATCGGTATGCCCCCGAACATTTAATCATTGAAACCCAAAATTACAACGAAATTGCCGACCGGATAGTCAATGCAGGGTCGATTTTTCTCGGTCATTATACGCCGGAAAGCGCCGGAGATTATGCTTCGGGAACGAATCACACCTTGCCAACCAATGGATATGCCCGTGCCTACAGCGGAGTGAATTTAGACAGTTTTGTAAAAAAAATCACATTTCAGGAAATATCAAAAGAAGGTATTCGCAATTTGGGCGAAACGATTCAAATTTTGGCGGAGCACGAATCGCTACACGCACATAAACATGCCGTTTCCCTGCGAATGGCGGAATATCCGGATAACCGTACATCATGCCCGAAAAATTGGGAATTATGCTCCATAAGCTATGGAAGTCCGGAATACCGTTCAATGTGTATGTTGAGGGACAAGGTGCTTCGTAAACCCATCGGTCTGCGATTGACGGAAGCCGAAACAGTGCGTGACGCAAACGACATTCTGCTTGCTTGTATGGAAAACGGAGAATCGGTTGCTTGTTGTATTCTGACAGCGATAAATTCCGAAACTGTTCAACTGCGGCAAATGGCTGTTAACCCCGTATATCAACACATAGGACTTGGAACGGTATTACTCCGGTTTGCTGAAATAACAGCAAAAGAAAAGCAATGTTCCTGTATCCGTATGCACGCCCGAAAAACTGCTGTCGGTTTTTACGAAAAAAGCGGATATGCTGTTATTGGAGAAGAATTTACGGAAGTTGGTATTCCGCATTTCGAAATGGAGAAGCTGATTTAGAAAGCAATTTCTAATCGAGTAAAATTGCTGTTGGGAGTTAAATTGGGGCCGTTTTGAAGCAAACGGACAGCCTCTCTGTCTGCTTCAGCGCATAAGGATCGCAGAACGGAAATATCGGTCGGACGCCCTTGTGCGTTCACCTTAAACATAAGAAGCACTGAACCGTGTTGATTGGCACAATCATTGCCTGTTAATTGTTTACGGTTTTTATCAACATATTCACTTAATGTTTCTTCTCTGACGATTTGTCTTGTTTGTTGGCTATTAGTTACTCTTTCATTTCGTTCGTAACTGGAAAATAAGGCCTGGATTTCGCTGTCCGTAAGCGAATATACACTACTTGATTCTTCAATGACGGGATAATAATTGTCCGCTCTTTGGTCTTCAATGAGCCTTCTCTCTACGTCCGATTTCCATTCTTCTTCTAATTTCCGCTGTTCTTCTAAATACCAATCATTTTCTAATCTGTTTCTATTTGTAGAGCGACTTGTTGATGTTTCCGCTCTTGCACGTTGATTATCCTGTTGTCGATTTATAATCAAAGCATCTTTATGATCAACCGTTTCATTAAAAAACGATTCAACGTCGGTATTTACAGGTTGTTCAACATAAAACGGTTCGGTTTTTTCGCCTGTATCCTGTAAAAAGAAGAAAATACTCAGACAAACTATCAAGAGGACACAAGCTGCAACACCCCACAACTGTAGATAATTGGAATTTCTTTTTGTCCGTTTCGCTATTTGTTTTTTAAGCGCTTTAAGGTCTTGAGCCGGACGATCGTTTGATTGATCGTATCCGTCAATCGCATCCTGCAGGAAAGGATCGTTCATCGCTTCCCTTTCCAACCGATACGCTTCTTTACCATAGCGCTCACCGTTTATGTAGCTCTGTAAACTCATTGACCGTTATTTTCTAAACAAACTTTTATTTTTTGTTTACCACTTTGAATATAACTTTTTACATGCTTTAGCGTATAGCCCGTCTTATCAACAATTTCAGCATACGATAACTTATTCACAAAAAAATAATTGAGACTCAATCGCTGCTGCTCGGGTAATTTATTCATACATTCCGATAACAACACGGTCTGTTCATTATAATCACTGTCTTCCAATAAATACATAACACTGTTGTACTCTGTGGCGCTGTCATCAAAATCAACCGTGATGATATGCGCTTCTTTCTGCAATATTTGTGAACAATGATTTTTAGCAACACTGTAAATCCAAGGCCGAAATTCATCAATTTCATAATCGGCGATTTTATATCGCAAATTACCAAAGAGTTGGATAACTGCGTCCTTAGCGTCATCCGTATCTTTTAAATACTTTAGGTAAACACCGTAAAGCAGAGGAAGATAGCGATTAAACAACTCCTCAAAACAAACGTCCTTCCCTAACTCTTTGTGCTGATACAAAAGTTCCTCGTCCGACAATTTCGATATAGCGTTATTCCTAAACAAAATGTTTTTTTTGCAAAAGTAAAAAAATAAATGAAAAATGCATACTTTTTTAATAAAAATTTTTACTTGAATTATATTTTTTTTTATTTCTTTCAAAAAAACTATTAACTTTGCTCTTTTATTTAGATAAAATATAACATAAAATAATTAGATTATGAAACAATTTTTTACTCTTTTATTCATTGCATTGGGAGTAACACCATTGCTGTATTCACAAGTAACAATGACAAAAGCAAGCCATGGTTTTTTCTCGGGACAAAATCATGAGGGACAGTCTGTACAGTATCAATCGCCCGGAGAAGCAGGTAAAAACTGTGTATGGGATTTCAGTAAAGCAGCCTTGTTAGAGGAAGATAAATCTATTTCGGATTTGTCGGATGAAAATTTTGTGCCGGGAAAAATTAAAATCAACCGGAACGATGGCTGCGAATTCTTTTTTAACAATACTGAAAATGTGAATGAATATTGGGGATATAAAGCGGGCAAAGCAAGTCTTCAATACACGGAGCCCATTATTAAAACCAAGTATCCACAAACATACAATACCCAATTTTCAGGAAAATTTTCAGGAACCTATTCTATCGAAGGCTCAGACTATACGAGTCAAGTGGAAGGAACATACTCTACCCATGCAGATGCAATCGGTGTGATTATGCTTCCGGGTGATGTATCTTTTCCTGCTTTAAGGGTTAGAACTACAGAAGGAAATACAACATTTGAGCGGGTAAAATACTTGTGGTATGCCCAAGATGTGCGTTTACCTGTCTTCGTAACTTTAGAAGATTATTCTATCAAAGCCGACGGAAGCAGAAAATTGGTGAGCGCTCAATCGTTTTTGAACACGCAGACAAAAAGTCCGATAACTATTCAAACTTTGGAAGATGTGTTTTCCTGTCAAGTATCTCCCAACCCATTTCGTGATGTAATACAGATTACGTATTCTTTACAGGAAGAAGCCTTGGTAACGATAGCATTATTCGCTTCCGGCGGTACGAAATTAGCAACATTAGTGTCTAATCAGTTACAAAGCGGTACACAAACCCTTTCGCAAGACGTGTCAAAATACACGCAACAACCCGGCGTTTATTTGCTGAAAATCACCGTAGGAGAGAAAACACATATCGAAAAATTAATAAAAGTCTATTGATAAGTTAAGGAAAACAGTTTGTTTTCTTCATAAATTTCATTGGCGATTGCCAATAAATCCTCTGCCGTGAGCGCATCAATTTTTTGATACGTTCGCGGCAGTGTGTTATACCGGTTAAGGTGCAGGAAATTCTTTCCCAACCGTAGAGCAACATTTTCTTTGTGCTCGTTTACAATGCCCAGCTGTCCTTTCCATTGTTTAACGGCTGCCGCAAATTGTGATCCGGATAATTGATTATTCCGCAACCGCTTCAATTCTTTTCCTATCAAATGCAAACATTGTTCCCTTGATTCAGGATCGCATCCGAAATAGATAGTAAATACTCCGGTGTCGGTATATGAAACCACTTCTGCATCCACCGTATAGACCAAACCGTATTTTTCACGCAGACTTACATTGAGTCGGCTGTTCATACCCGGTCCTCCCAAAATGTTGTTTAACAGCAACAGTCCCATTCGTTTATCCTCGAAAATTCCGTATGCTTTTCCGCCAATCACGACGTGCGTCTGGTGCAGATTTCTGTTTTGTGTAATTATTTTGGCAGGTAATGATTCCGGACGCCGGCGAACAGAGCGATTCGTATGTATGGAAAAACAGGTCGGTAAATACTTTTCAACATAGCAGCGGATTTTCGAGAAAGGCGTTTTCCCGCAGGAGAAGAAAATCATATTCTCCGGATGGTAAAAATGCTTCACGAAATCGCGGCATGATGCGGCTGTAAATCCTTGAACACTTTTCACATCTCCCAATATGGGATGTCCCAAATCGCTTCCGGCAAAAAGCATATTTTCAAATTCGTCAAAAATAAGTTCGGAAGGCGTATCCTCACAGGAATGAATTTCGTCAATCACCACTTCCCGCTCTTTTTCAATTTCAACTTCGGGAAATTGAGAACGGAAAATCAAATCGGAAAGCAGTTCAATCGCCCGTTCAATATTTTCCTGCAAACAAACCGTATATAAAAATGTTTCTTCTTTGGTTGTATAAGCATTCAATTCTCCACCCACCGCTTCCATTCTGTTCAAAATGTGACGAACTTTCCTTTTTTCGGTTCCTTTGAACAACATGTGTTCGACGAAATGCGCCAAACCGTATTGTCCGGCTTGCTCGTCGCGCGTTCCGGCGTGAACGGCAAAACCACAGTAAGAAACCGGAGATTCAGACGGTAGATGAACGATTCGAAGCCCATTGGCAAAAACAAATGAGGAATATTGCATAAAATACTGTATTTTTTTAGCGTACAAAAGTAGAAATAAATATCTTTGTACCATAATAATTATATACAATGATTACTTCTTTGAAAGATATTATTGAAAAAGAAATA
>Ga0082212_10011075_pt1 | contig 11459 bp, 9 predicted proteins | sample TergutNt197P3_FD_71548 | JGI IMG/M metagenome (GOLD analysis project Ga0082212, IMG submission 71548) | Neocapritermes taracua P3 segment gut microbial communities from Petit-Saut dam, French Guiana - Nt197 P3 | ecosystem: Host-associated > Arthropoda: Insects > Digestive system > Gut ... | reverse complement strand
TACGCGCATGCAGGTCAGATTAGAATGAACCATAGGTTGAAGGCCGGATGGTATCCGGCGGGCAGAAACACCACTGCTGAAGTTGGCGATAACAATATAAAACAGTAAAGGAGGTAGAAATTAGATAGATAGAAATTCGGGGAAACAAATCTTCCGATATGAAAAATGTGTAGAAATAGTTGAATTATTGACAGTTACTAAATACTAACAATACAAAGAGTGAGAGATTTTTTGTAGCGGAATTGCTGAGTTATTACATCACAAATGTTTTTTTGAGTTTTTTTTACTACTTTTGCAGCTTCTAAATTTTGTTCTAATATCATCTAAAACGAATGAAATTACCTATAGCATGGAAAGCATCAATATTAGTGTTTTTCATCTTGTTAGCAGACCAGATACTTAAATTCTGGATCAAAACCCATATGTCCATCGGGCAGGATTTTTCAGTATTTGGGAACTGGTTCCTGATACATTTTGTTGAAAATCCCGGTATGGCTTTCGGATGGGAACTGGGCGGCAAAAGCGGAAAAATGTTTCTGAGCATTTTCAGGTTGGTGGCTATCGTTGGTTTTATCTGGTACATACGGATACTTATCAGTGAAAAGGCGCCGCATGGTTTTATCATATGCGTCAGTTTGGTATTGGCCGGCGCCATCGGCAATATGCTTGATTGCGCTTTTTACGGTTTGATATTCGATTCCGGAACCACCTTCAATGACGAACTCGCGACATACCTCAGCTATTCGGGCGTTTCACAATTGTCGGGCGAGGGATATGCGCCATTTCTACATGGTTGCGTAGTGGATATGCTTTCGTTTCCAATTTTACGAGGCGCTTATCCCGACTGGTTTCCTTTCAAAGCAGGCGAATCGTTCCTGTTTTTCCGTCCCGTATTCAATATCGCCGACTCATCCGTGACCATCGGAGTTTTTTCCATCATCCTTTTTTACTGGGGATATTTAAAGAAAGTCAGTAAGAAATAATTGTCCCGACCTGTTCGCCCCGTAATACCCTGTTCAATTCGCCTTCTTTGTTCATATCGAAAACGATAATGGGCATGTTGTTTTCCTTGCACATGGTGAATGAGGTCATATCCATCACTTTCAGGTTGCGGTTGTATGCCTCGTCGAAGGTAAGCGTATCGAATTTGACGGCTGTGGGGTCTTTTTCGGGATCGGCAGTGTATACGCCGTCTACGCGGGTACCCTTCAGGAGCGCTTCGGCTTCCATTTCCACAGCCCGCAAAGCCGAGGCAGTATCGGTTGTGAAATAGGGATTTCCCGTTCCACCTGCAAAAATTACTACTTCACCGCGCTCCAATGCTTCCATCACACGCGGTTTGCTGTATCCCTCGCCCACAGGCTCCATGCGGATAGCCGTGAACAGTCGCGCCTTTACGCCCAGAGTTTCCAGCGCCGACTGTATCGCCAACCCGTTGATTACCGTTGCCAGCATACCCATGTAGTCGCCTTTCACACGGTCGAAACCCTTATCCACGCCTTTCAGTCCGCGGAAAATATTGCCGCCCCCGAACACAATACCGATGCGGACGCCCATTGTGGTAGCTTCTTTGATTCGCGCGGCATACGCCATCAGCCTGTTGGCGTCAATTCCTGCAGGTTGATCGGCCATTAAAGCCTCGCCGCTTAATTTGAGCAATATGCTTTTGTATTTAACCATATCTTATGATGATTTAGGGTGCAAAAGTATACAAATAACGCGTTTATGCAATTATGATAAAAAAAATGTCAGAGATTATTTAGAAAATCTCTGACATCTTAATCCCTCAAATGCAGTTATTTTACTTTCCCACCGCCGATATATGCACCGGCGGTAATGCTGAAAAAGCCCGTGTTGTTATCCAACGCATCTTTTCCTGCAAAATTGTAAGCCAACACTAATCTGAAATGGCTTACATCAAAACCCGCACGAAGCATCGCTCCGAAATTGCTTCTACCGTCAACATCGGCATCGTTTGTGCCTGAGGATGTGGTTGTAGCAGATGCTGACGCAATTTGATAAATACCCAACCCAGCTCCGACAAAGGGTCTGAATGTGTTCTTCGAGAGGTGATAATCGGCGGTAGCAAGATAAGAGGCCATCGCTTGTGCTGTTCCGGTGGCGATATCACCCGATGGAGTTACCTGGAGATCCCGCACGATTAAATCCAATTCAAATTTGACGCCCACGCTTAATTCCGGTATGACCGCATATTTCGGCTCAAAATTGAGTAGCACTCCGCCACCGCCGTCACAGATGGCATAGCCCAAACCTACATCCACGCGAAACGGCTTAAATTCCGTTTGAGCATTTACACTCAAGGTTGTGAAAAACAAGCAACCTGTTAGTACGAATAAAAATAATTTTTTCATCTTAAATAATAAATTTAATGTTTAAAAACACAAATTTAGGATATTTTTTTCAGAATATGTACAATTATTTTGAAAACGCCCAAACAAAGTATTATTTTTGACCTTTGGAAATTTATAAAACATCATGATTATTGACCTTTTGCTTGTTGTTTTAGGTTTTTGTTTTCTTATCGCTGGTTGGGCAGGTTGCGTTTTACCTGTTATGCCGGGGCCGCCGCTGAGTTATATCGCATTATTGCTGCTTCAGGCTACGCGATTTGGAGGTTTTTCCGTAAAGTTTCTGTTGGTGACCGCCATAGTTACAGTCATCGTTACGGTGGTTGATTATATCCTTCCGGTGTGGGGAACGCGGAAATGGGGCGGAAGTCGCTCAGGTACCGTTGGAGCGTTGATCGGGGTGCTGATCGGGTTGTTTTTCTTACCTTTGGGTATTCTTGTGGGACCTTTTGTTGGCGCTGTATTAGGTGAACTCATCGCAGGCCGCGATAAGAACGCCGCTTTACGGTCGGGTTTTGGTTCCTTTATGGGGTTCATCGTGGGTGTGGCCATGAAATTGACGGTTTGTATAGTTTTTACATTTTATTTTATTAAAGAATTGATTTTTTGACTTCTATGAAAGGATATTTTCCCTTGATGGTGTTCCTGATATTGTATCTGTTGCCGTGTACCGGTCAGTATCAGTATCGTTATGCACCGGTACCCGCATGGTACCATGATTATGACGTAAAGTTCTATAAATTAGATATTGAGGCCGATGATATGTCTGCCGATGTGAAAGGTTATACGGAAATTATTGCAGAAATTTGTGTTCAGGGATTGGAGCGGTTTACACTGGAATTGGATGAGGCGGTACAGGTTGATTCCGTATGGATGAACGGGCGGACGGCGTCGTTCAGTCGCGATGGCGATTTGCTCTATGTCCTTTCTCACGAAAAGTTGCCGATGGGTAGCATGTGCAGTGTGACGGTTTATTATGTTGCGACCGGTCAAAATGGTAATGGTTTTTTCTCAGCGGTGAGCAACCGGAAAGATAGTTCGTGGGATATTCCCGTCACATGGACGCTTTCGGAGCCTTTCAATGCAAAGCACTGGTTTCCCTGCAAGCAATACCTGCCCGATAAGGCCGACTCGACATACATTTTTATTACCGTTCCGGAAAACCTGAAAGCCGGCGCTCCGGGCGTGTTGACGGCAGTTACGCCCGTTTCCGGCGGCAAAGCGCGTTACGAATGGAAAAGCCGTTATCCGGTGGCCTATTACCTGCTTTCGTTTACCGTGGCCGATTATCAGGATTATACGGTATATGCGCATCCCAGAGGTGTAGACAAACCCGTTCCTGTGCAGAATTATATCTATAACCGCGATGGTTATCTTGAGAAATACAAGGCAATCATTGATACCACAACCACTTTGATTGAACTGTATTCAGAATTGTTTCTTCCTTATCCTTTTGCAGATGAGAAATATGGCCATTGCGTAGCGCCGATGGGTGGCGGCATGGAGCATCAAACGATGACTACCCTTTCTGAATTTGATTTTCTGCTGGTGGCGCATGAGCTGGCGCATATGTGGTTTGGCGATTTGGTAACCTGCGCTACTTTTCAGGATGTATGGATTAACGAAGGTTTTGCTTCATATGCCGAATACCTGGCTTTAGAGCGAATGGCTTCGCGTGAAAAGGCTTTAGAGTGGCTTCAGGAAACGCATTCAACGGCTTCGTGGCAGCAAAACGGATCGGTATTCGTACCTGCGGAGTCGGCTGACGACAATTGGCGGATTTTCAGTGCGAGCCTCAGCTACCGAAAAGGAGCGTTGCTGGTACATCACATACGGCGTATCGTCAACGACGACAACATATTTTTTGAGGTATTGCGCGGATTTCTGCGTAAGTATAGTTTTTCAACCGCTACCGGCATGGATTTCAAGCAATATCTGGAAGAGCAAACCGGCATGGATTTCGCCCTGTTTTTCGATCAATGGTATTTTGGAGAGGGCTTTCCCATTTTCGACATATCGTGGAAAAAGAGTGGCGGGACTGTTGATATATTGATTGAACATACCGGATCGGCGCCTGCAACGCCGGCATTTATCACTGATCTGGATGTGCGAATTACCGGAGACGTTGATACCCTGATACAACTTCCGGTGCGCAGCCCGCGCGAACTGTTCCACCTGAACATAGACGGGGACATAACCGGTATCGAACCGGATCCCGGCTACTATATACTGAAACAGGTACAAAGCAATGCACTGGTTCGCGATTTCGCGACAGATGACAGTTTCGTGCAATGTAACACGCTTATCAAACGTCGGCAGAACCTGTCCATCACGTTTAGCGCAGCCACCGAACGTAATTGCCGCGTGAAACTTACCGATACTACCGGCGAAAAAGTGTTTGCGGAAACCACTGCCAAACGGAAAAAGGAAATGACCGTTCAAATGGAAGAATTGCCCAATATGACTTATTTACTGTATGTGCAGAATGGCAAGGATTTGTATGTACGGAAGATTGTGAAAACAGCGTATTAGTTTTGGTTTCTAATATGTGGGATGATCGGAGGTTTATCCCAAAATTCAAAGCCTATATCCCTCCGAAAATATTTACCCTCGAAATTGATGATTCCGGCATTTGTGTTCGATTTGGTCAATGCTGTTTCCATATCGTCAGCCAGCGCAGTAACGGCTATTACCCGTCCTCCGGAAGTAACGGTCTGTCCGTTGTTATTAGCGGTTCCGGCGTGAAAAACAAGACAATCCGTGGTTGATGACAATCCTTCGACAGGTTTTCCCTTTTCGTAGTTTTCGGGGTAACCGCCCGATACCAGCATCACGGTAGTAGCGGTCTGCGGGTTGACTGTTATGGTTTGCCGGTTGAGTGTACCATCGGCCACCGATTGCAGCAATTCCGGCAGATCATTTTCGATGCGCGGAATGACGACTTCCGTTTCGGGGTCGCCCATACGCACGTTATACTCTATCACCATCGGGTCGCCGTTCACATTGATTAATCCGAAAAAAATAAACCCTTTGTAAGAAATTCCATCCTTGCGAAGCCCATCAACAGTGGGACACACAATTCGTTTTTCGACTTTCTCCATAAATTCTTTTCCGGCAAACGGAACCGGTGATATGGCGCCCATTCCGCCTGTGTTCAGCCCGGTGTCGCCTTCGCCGATCCGCTTATAATCTTTGGCTTCAGGAAGTATCAAATAATTTACGCCATCGGTAAGCGCAAACACTGAAAGCTCTATCCCCGAAAGGAACTCCTCAATCACCACTTTATCGCCGGCAGCTCCAAACTTTCCCGAAAACATTTCGTGCAAGGCGGTAAAGGCTTCTTCCTGTGAATTAACGATAACCACTCCTTTGCCGGCAGCAAGTCCGTCGGCTTTCAGTACATAGGGAGGTTTTAGACTGCGAATGAAACACTTGGCTTCTGTTTCCTGACATCCGGTAAAACTGCGGTAGGCAGCGGTAGGTATCCCGTGACGCATCATAAATTCTTTGGCAAAATCCTTGCTCCCTTCTAATTGCGCTCCCTGCGCTGAAGGCCCGATAACCGGAATATGCTTCAATTCGGGATGTCCTGCAAAATAGTCCGCAATACCCTTTACCAATGGTTCTTCGGGGCCAACCACCACCATACCGATTTGTTTCTGCAAGGCAAACTTGCCTGTTTCCTCAAAATCATTCACCCCAATAGGCACATTGGTACCAACCAACTCTGTCCCTGCATTTCCGGGAGCGATATACAACCGGTTCAAAACCGGACTTTGGGCTATTTTCCAGGCAAGTGCATGTTCGCGGCCGCCCGAACCAATCAATAATACGTTCATGAATAATTGATTAATATGAATCAAGAATTATTTTTTTTACAATGCAAATGTATCAAAAAATAATCGTTTTCCCATGAATGAGTTTATTATTCTGAAACAAAAACTCCAGCATGCTTTCTTTTCTGTTTTTTTCCGTAATCGTTATGCGTCATGTTTTTTTTATTATGTTTGCAGTCTGAAAAAACATTTTTTCAGAAAAAAATTGAAACACAAGATAAAATGAGGCTCAATAAGCATCAACAAAAAACATTGAAAACTCTGATTCTTGCAGCAGTCATCGCTTTCATGCTGCCGATGATAACCCGCAGCCAGCAGTTGCTCACAATAGACATGGCTATGGATATTGCCCAGGAAAACAATCCTACGCTGAAACGTTCCTTAGTTAGTCTTGAAGGATACCAGCAACGCCTGATTGCCGAACGAGCTTCTCTTAAATCAAGGTTTTCACTGAATCTGACGCCTATAGATTATAGCAAAAACCGCCGGTTTGATAATCGTCTTTCGCAATGGTACACCAATGAGACATTCAGCACAGGCGGTATGTTCCAGGTAGCACAACCGATACTGTGGACTGACGGTACGCTTTCGCTGATCAACACTCTCGGCTGGCAGGACAACTATTCGGTTATCGGAGGAGAATCCAACAGTAACCGCGCATTCAGCAACAACCTTTACCTCCAGCTTTCGCAGCCCCTCTTTACTTATAACCGGCGAAAAATGGCGTTGAAACAACTTGAATATGATTACGAAAACGCCAACATCAGTTATGCGTTACAGCGGCTCGAAACCGAACGGCAAATTACCAGGCAGTTTTATAATGTGTATATATCGCAAAGTAACCTGCAAACCGTGATGGAAGAGCTTGCCAACGCTGAACAGAGTTACGACATCATCAAAAACAAGGTGGAATCAGACCTTGCAGCCAGGGATGAACTGTTTCAGGCCGAGTTGAACCTTGCCACAGCACAGTCGACCACCGACGAGCGTAAAGTAGCGCTTGAAGATGATAAGGACTTGCTGAAACAGACGTTAGGTATGTCGCTGAACGAAGATATTGCGGTGATTGCCGAAATTAATATCGAGCCTGTGGCAGTGAACCGTCAAAAGGCCATTGATCATGGGCTGGCGTCGCGGCTGGAACTTCGCCAGCGCGAGATACACAGCGCCGAACTCGATTTCCAGATGATACAAACCAAGGCGCTGAATGAGTTTAAGGGCGATGTAACACTGTCCTACGGCCTCATGGGCGATCATAGTAACTTCGGACGCATATACGACAGCCCCACGCAAAACCCGCGTATTGCCATTAATTTCACCATTCCAATCTTCGACTGGGGCGAAAAAAGAGCCCGTATCCGTGCGCAGGAAGCCATTCAGCAGGTTAATAGTCTTGATTACGAACAGGATATAGTGGGTATCGAGTTAAACATTCGACAGGTTTGCCGCAGTCTCGAAAATCTTTGGACGCAAATCACCATTGCCGAGCAAAACGTTCGTAATGCCCAACTCACCTACGATCTCAACCTGACACGCTACCGCGAAGGAGATATTAACGGAATGCAAATCAGTCAGTTTCAAACACAGTTGTCCGGTAAAAAAGTGGCCTACACACAAGCGCTCATCAATTACAAGATTATGTTGCTCAATCTAAAAATCCTTTCGCTGTACGACTTTGAAAAGGATGAGGACATTGTTCCGTTGAAGAGTGATGAATGATGAATGGTTTTTTGATTTTATGCACTTATAATGAAAAATGATGTCGTATGAGTGGCATACAGCATATTGATGTATCATTAGCAAATCGTGTTTATCGCTTCTGTTTCTGAAAAATATTCAACAAGCGGGGCAACCAGCGAAAATACAACGCTACAAAGAAAAAAATATTGAAACACCACATCACTATCACGTTGACCCAGAGGGTTGAATAGGGTCTTCCGAAAAACAGTTTTTCCGGAGCGTAAAAATGCGCTTTGATCAACGGATATTCCGGATCCTTATACACCTGATGATAATTTTGTAAAAACCGGTTTTTGTATTCAATGATGCGGTAGGTTTCGTTGCTGTTTTTCACCATATTGGCTAAACTTTGGTTGTGGTAACGCGATTTGAGCCGTAACAGACTATCCGGATTGACCGCAGCAATGTCGGTCATCAGCCGGTCTTTCTGTTCGGCTGTTTTGTTGTACAATGCAGTATAATATCGTGTTAATTGGTCTAAATACGAGGCTGTTTTATCAATCAATTCCTGCGTAAGCCCTCCGGATGAAAGTTCATCGTGGAAAGAGAACTGTACGATATTCTGCCGGTTGTTTTCGCGTTCAATCTCATTGCCGATGAATGTTAAAAGATTTGATTGTGCATGTTCCCTACCGGTATCAACGGTTTTTAATTCGTTGAGTTTGTTTTTCAGTTCCACTATCCGGTAATTTTTCTGAAATTCGGCGATGCTCATGTATTTTTCGTAGGGATACACGATTTTTTCATAGTCGTTGTACATGAATTGCTCCACTGCCAAAGCTTCGAAAGCCCATCGCGCAGTAATGATTTCGCCATACCACGGCACGGAAGCCGGCGTCGATATATCTGGGTTGATCTTCTCAAAACGCAGCAACGCCCCGCACAACATCATTTGCGGGATGACGATGAACGGGATGAGGATGTAGATGGTAACTACCGATTTGAAGGCGTCGGAAATGATCAGTCCCATCAGGTTGGCGCACGTCCATGCCGAAAACAGCACTACCCAGTAAGCAAACGTTTGATGCAGTATGCCGGTAACACTGTTCCCCGCCAGGGTAAATAATATGGCTTGAATGGCTGAAATAGCAAATAACACCAGTGTTTTTGAAAGCAGATAACTTCCTCGGCTCAGGTTCAGGAATGATTCACGTTTGAGGATTTTCCGGTCTTTGATGATTTCCTCGGCGCTCACCGACAATCCGACGAAAATAGCAATAATTACCGCCACAAAAATGTATATCGGGACATTTTCATTCAGTTCAAAGGAATAACCGCCATCGGAAACATGATAATAACGGATGATGAATGACAGCAACAGGGCCAGCAGCGGCGCTTCGAGCAGACACACAATAACGTATTGCAGGTCGCTGACTTTAGTGAGGATATTGCGCGTGGTATATACCGCAAACTGTTTCAACCGCGAAGGACGTAATAGCCCCACCCCAGCCCTCCCCCGAAGGGAGGGAGACTCCCCCTCCTTTGGAGGGGGTTGGGGGGAGGCTTTCCTGTCGAACGCTTCATACCATTCGGCAGGCGATATCCGGCGCGTGTCTGTTGCCTGTCCCTGTTCATCGAGCACATGCGCTTCAACGATATTAAAAATCTGTTCGGGATTGACATTCCCGCATTCTGTACATTCGCTGGTATCGCGGTTGGCCATGTTGGTCTGCGATTTGAAATAGAGGATGGCGTCCACCGGATTACCGTTGTAAATCAGGTAACCGCCCTTGTCGAGTACCAGCAGGCGATCGAACATCTTGAAAATATCCGACGACGGCTGGTGAATCACCACGAACACCAATTTCCCTTTCAACGACAGTTCTTTCAACAGGTCGATGATATTGTCAGAGTCGAGTGAAGAAAGCCCCGATGTAGGCTCGTCTAAGAAAAGCACAGCCGGTTGCCGTATCATTTCCAGCGCAATGTTCAGCCGTTTGCGTTGTCCGCCGCTGATTTTCTTGTTCAGAGGCGTTCCCACCTTCATGTCGCGTATTTCATACAGTCCGAGATCACGCAGCACATCGTCCGTTTTTATCCGTATTTCATCATCCGTATATTGCCCGAAACACAACTTGGCGCTGAAATACAGGTTTTGAAACACCGTTAACTCCTCAATAAGCAAATCATCCTGCGACACATATCCGATAAGCCCTTCAATGGCCTGAGGTTGAGCATGTATATCGGTGTTGTTGAGCAACACTTTTCCTTTTGCAGGCTTGTTGATACCCGTGAGCACACTCAGCAACGTTGATTTGCCGGCTCCGCTACCCCCCATGATACCGACAATATTACCCGATGACACCTCAAAACTTACCGGATGCAGGCCTATATGTCCGCTTTCAAACTCATACGCCACATTCCGCGCTTCGAAAAGCATGGGCGTCGACTGAACGCCAAGATAAAAACAATTAACTATGTCGCTGTAATACACGGGCTTGATTTGCGGATTGCGGATGCTGCATCCGTAATTGAGCACATAAACATCACCGGTGTTCATCGCCTGGCCGTTGAGATAGAACTCGCGGATTCCTTCGTAGCGGCAAATGTACATGTCAACGCTTCGTACATGCAACACTGCCAATTGGTTGCCCATCCCTTCGCGATACAGATGCTTGCAGTCTTTGCCATTTTCCTTGTGGTTGCTGATCAACAACAGATCGGGCGATTCGGGAATATTCTCTACCGGAAGCATCACAAATTGCAATGTTTTCTGAAATTCATCACTTTCGAAATTGAATGCCTGGGCAACCGCTTCTACAAAATCCTGCTCAAACTCCGAAATAACAGCCTGTTCCGCAAGCCCCGACCTGATAAAACTGAGCAACAACACCATTAACGTAAATTTCTGCCTTTGCGTCAGTTCGTTGTTGATTTGCGCACAGATTACCAGCAGTCTGACCGAACTCGACGAGGTGGACTTCCGGAATTTTTCATGGTCTTTATATTTTTCCTGATATTGAATATAATAGTCGTCGAAAATACGGATATACTCCTGCGCTAATTGTTTGTTCAACTGTTTCTGCAAAAACGCCTCCACTATCCTGCGCCGCTCGGACTGATTGCTTTCCGGAGGCGAGATAATGGCAAATAGTTGCATCAATGCCTTTAAAATCTGTTCGCTCATAAAGAAGGTGTGATCGTTATCGAGAGAACAAAATTACGATTTTTTTCGTTTGGAATGAAAAAAATGGAAAATAATGCTGACATGACATGTATACGAGCAAAAAAAGCCCCGAAGGTTGGTACTTCCGAGGCTTTATATATTATACGGCTATTACACAACATATTCCGTCGAAACGGTATTTCCGCCGCGCCCAGTCCAGTTGGTATGGAAAAACTCGCCGCGGGGTTTGTCGAGACGCTCGTAGGTGTGTGCGCCGAAATAGTCGCGCTGGGCTTGCAGCAGGTTTGCCGGCAGGCGCTCCGTGCGGAAAGCGTCGAAATAAGCCAGCGCCGATGCAAACGCCGGAACGGGAATACCGTAGCATACAGCCTGCGATACCACATTGCG
>Ga0082212_10011074_pt1 | contig 11461 bp, 12 predicted proteins | sample TergutNt197P3_FD_71548 | JGI IMG/M metagenome (GOLD analysis project Ga0082212, IMG submission 71548) | Neocapritermes taracua P3 segment gut microbial communities from Petit-Saut dam, French Guiana - Nt197 P3 | ecosystem: Host-associated > Arthropoda: Insects > Digestive system > Gut ... | reverse complement strand
TCCCGGTGCATCACGTCGCGGAAATACTCCGCCATGGTAAGGCCCGTCAGGGCCACCCGCATGCGCGAGCCGGGCGGCTCGTTCATCTGGCCGAAGGCCATGGCCGTGTTGGCGATGGCCCCGGAGCCCCGCATGTCGTGCACCAGGTCGTTGCCCTCGCGGCTGCGCTCACCCACGCCCGCGAACACGGAATACCCCCCGTGCCCGTGCGAGATATTATGGATCAGCTCCATGATCAGCGTGGTTTTGCCCACGCCCGCCCCGCCGAACAGGCCGATCTTGCCGCCTTTCGCGTAGGGCGCGAGGAGGTCGATCACCTTGATGCCCGTCTCGAAGAACTCTGTGGCGGGGTGCAGCTTCTCGAAGGACGGCGAAGGCCTGTGGATGTCCCAGCGCTCCTCCGCCGCGATGGGGCCCTCTCTATCGATAGGCTCGCCCAGCACGTTCACCACGCGGCCCAGCACGCCCTCGCCCACCGGCACGGTGATGCCGTGGCCCGTGTCGCTGACGCTCTCGCCGCAGCACAGGCCCTCGGTGGCCTCCAGCGCCACGCAGCGCACCACCCCGGGCGATACATGCGCGGCGACTTCCATATGAATCCCGCTGCCAGTGACCAGCAGGGTATTTGTCTTCGGCTCAACGTCGGTATCGAATCGCACATCCAATACCGGCCCGCTGATTTTGATGATTGTCCCTTGGGGGTTCATGATTTCCTCCTACACAAATCGGCGCAGCGCGCTTTTAGACGAACAGCGCGCTGGAGATCTCCGCGATCTCCTGCGTCACGGCGGCCTGGCGGGCCAGGTTGTATTCCTGCCGCAGCTTGTCGAGCATCTCGTCGGCGTTGCGGGTGGCGCTCTGCATGGCGGTCATGCGGGCGGTGTGCTCGCTGGCGTAGGCGTGCATCAGCGCCCCGAAGATATAGCCCACCAAAAACTGCGGCACCAGCTCGTTGAACACCTGCGTTTCGTCCGGGTGATAGATGATCTCTTGGGGCGTGCCGTTCACGTCCGTGAAGTCGCTGATACGCAGCGGCAATATGCGGTGGATTATGGGCGCGCCGGCCGTGCCGCCCAGGAAGGGCGTGTAGATGATGAACACCTGGTCGGTCTCTTTGTTGTCGTAGAGCTCCATGACGTAATCCGCCAGCTGCCGGGCGTTGTAGAGCGAGGGGTCCTGCGTCATCCCGGCCGACTGCAGGTCCGGCACGACGCCCCGGGCGCGGAAGAACGCGTCGCCCATGAGCCCCACGGACACCAGGCGCATGTCCTCCCGGGCCTGCACCTTCTCGCTGATCTCCTCCCAGGCGAAGCGCAGCAGGCTGGTATTGTAGGCCCCCGCCATGCCCTTGTCCGCCGAAACGACAATATACGTGCGCTTGCGGTGCGAGTGCCAGCGCAGGTAGGGGTGGCCGTCCAGGTGGGGGGAGAGCAGCAGGTCCTTCATCACGCTCTGCACCTGCGCGAGGAACAGCCGGTTGTATTCCATTTTGGGTATGACCTTCTTGGCGCGCGCGGTGGCCACCAGCTGCATGGCGTTGGTGATCTTGCGCGTTTCCTCCACGGCAAAAATATGGTGGCGTATCTCATTGGCTTTGGGCATGGGGTACCTCTAAGCGGTAATAGTGGAACGGAAGAATCTCCGTTTGGCCGTTGTCTAAAATTTCAATGGTGGATACGTATCGGAAGCCCGCTTTTTGGGCGACGGCGTTGGACGCGAGGTTATCTGGCTGTACGGTTGCGATGAGATGGTCCACGCCATACCTTTCAAAAATGTGCGCGGTGAAAGCAGCAAGCGCTTCGGTCATATAGCCCCGGTTGCTGAATTTTTCATCCATGAAATAGCCTGTGCCGAGCTCTTTGCCCTCAAACGGCCCCACGCCGATCGACCCGATCACCTGCCCGGAACGCAGCGTCACCGCATACTGAAGAAAATTTTTCATGGGGTCGTCTATTTTGTAATGCCGGTTCACCCGCTTGATCCAGCCGTACCCCCAGTGATCAAAGCCGCGCCAGTCCGGCAGCCAGCGGGTCACAAAGGGCTGGCCGGCAATTGCCAGCAGCGCCTTGTAGTCCGAGCGCCTCCACTGCCGGAGAATCAACCGAGGGGTTTCGATCTTTACGCGCATGTGTCAGTTCTCCTTTGCGTCCTCCGCCAAAAACCTCCCCATCCCCACCACCAGCGTCTCCCTGTCCTGTTGACTGAGCTTTCCCGTGCTGTCGATGGCGTGCATGGCGCCCGTGCAGTTCGCGCGCAGGTATTCCAGCAGCTTCCCGCGCAGCTCGGGTATCTCCCTGGACGGTATGTCCTTCAGCAAATCCTCCTCGAAGGCCACCAGCACGGCGGTCTGCTCCGCCAGGGTCATCACGTCGTCCTGCCGCTGCTTGAGCAGCTGGGTCAGGCGTTCGCCCCGGCGCAGCAACTGGGTGGTGGATTCGTCGATGTCCGCGCCGAACTGGGCGAAGATCGCCGTGTCGCGGTATTGCGCCAGGTCCAGCCGCAGCGAGCCCGAGACATCCTTCATGGCCGGGTGCTGGGCCGCGCGCCCCACGCGGGACACCGAAAGGCCCACGTTCAGCGCCGGGCGCACCCCCGCGTTGAACAGCTCGCTTTCGAGGTATATCTGCCCGTCCGTGATGGAGATCACGTTCGTGGGGATGTAGGCCGAAACGTCGCCCGCCATGGTCTCCACGATGGGCAGCGCGGTGATGGAGCCCCCGCCCAGCTCGTCGCCCAGCTTGGCCGCGCGCTCGAGCAACCGGCTATGGAGATAGAACACGTCCCCCGGGTATGCCTCGCGGCCCGAGGGCCTGCGCAGCAGCAGGGACATCGAGCGGTAGGCCTGGGCGTGCTTGCTCAGGTCGTCGTAGACGATCAGCACGTCCTTGCCCCGGTGCATGAACTCCTCGGCGATGGCGCAGCCCGCGTAGGGGGCGAGGTACTGCAGGGTGGGGCGGTCGTCGGCCGCGGCGGCCACGATCACGGTGTGCTCCATCGCGCCCCTGCGCCGCAGGGTGTCCGCCACCTGCGCCACCGTTGAGCCCTTCTGCCCGATGGCGCAGTAGACGCAGTAGGTGTTCTCGTCGCGCTGGTTGATCATGGCGGCCAGGGCGATGGAGGTCTTGCCGGTCTGCCTGTCGCCTATGATGAGCTCCCGCTGCCCGCGCCCGATGGGGATCATGCTGTCGATGGCCAGCAGGCCGGTCTCCATGGGCCGGTTCACGGGGGAGCGGTCCATGATGGAGGGAGCGGGGCACTCCACCGGGCGGTACTTCGCCGCCTGCAGCGGCCTGCCGTCCAGGGGCTGCCCCAGGGGATTGATGACGCGCCCGAGCAGCTCGTTCCCCACGCAGATATCCGCCACGTGGCCCGTGTTCCACACGCCCGTCCCCGTGCGCAGCTCGCCCGCGCCGGAGAGCATCACCGCGCCCGCGCCGTTTTCCCGCAGGTCCAGCGCCAGGCCGTAGTAGCCCCCGTCGAAGGCGAGTATCTCCCCGTAGCGGCTACCGGAAAGCCCCTCGATTTGCACCACGTCGTCCATCACGGAGGCCACGGCCCCTCGGCCGCCCGGCGCGAACCGGAAGGCTTTCGCCCGCTCCAGCAGGTCAGCCTCGGCGTCCGCCTTCAGGTAGCGCGAGAGCAGCTCCAGCCGGACGCGCGTCTCATTCGCGGTGAACCTCATGGCGTGTCACCGCCATCCGTGCCCTGCTGCAAAATCTGCGCGGCCATCTCCGCGGCCAGGTCCACCACCTCGGCCCGCATGCCGGCCATGGCCCTGTCGTGCTCCTCCCGGATATCGGCCTGGGCCTTTTCCAGGATGACGCGGCGTTCCTCCCGTGCGCTTTCCGCCATGGCCCTGGCCGATTCATTGGCCGCGCCGGTGATCTCCAGCGCATTTACGCGCGCAGATTCTTCAGCTTCGGAGAGGATAACCCCCGCCTGCGCATGCAGGGCTTCGATTTCCCCGCGGGCCTGCTTGGCCTCTTCGATGGAGGCCGCAATGCGCTCGCTGCGCGCGTTCATGAAACGGCGCAGGGGCTTATACACCAGGAACCGCACGATCACGAAAAGGATAACCATGTTGACGATGTGGAGGATGGCGTCCCCCATATGCAGATTCGAAAGCATACCCTCAGCCTTTCACAAACAGGATGATCAGCGCGGTGAGCAGGCCGTAGATGGCGGTGGATTCCGTCAGCGCCAGGCCCAGCAGCAGGATGGCCTGGATTTTGCCTGAGGCCTCCGGCTGCCGCGCCACGGCGTCCACCGCCTTGCCGGTGGCGAAGGCCATGCCCATGCCTCCGGTGACGCAGGAAAGCATGCAAAGGGCGGCTGCGAAAACAGTAAGATCCATGGTAATTTCTCCTTTAAAATAAACTGTCAATTGTCAACTATCAATTGCGAATCATTCCACTGCCTCCGACGCCTCCGCGATATTCGAAAGCGTCAGAGTGATGAATATAAACGCCTGGATCAGCGGGTGGAACACGTTGAAGTAGACCCCCACCACGCTCGGCAGGGCCACGGCGAATTTCCCCATGGCGGCGTACAGCAGGTCGATGATCACCATGCCGGCGAACATGTTGCCGAACAGCCGGCAAGCCATGGAGACCGGCGTGATGAAGTCCGAAAGCAGGAGGAAGGGGTTGCTGAAGCCCTTCAGGCGCCCGAGGAAGCCCCGCCGTTTGAAGCCGTAGATGTTCACCAGGACGAGGGACAGCGAGGCCAGCCCCAGGGTCATCGTGAAGTCCGAGGTGGGGGGGCGTAGGCCCAGCAGCTCCACGAAGGCGCAGGAAATCAGCAGCAGCGCCAGGGAGAAGATGTATGCCCCGAAGGCCTCGCCTGTGCCGTGCAGCCTGCTGCCGACGTAGCTGTCCAGGCCCTCTACGGCGGCCTCCAGGGCCCGTTGCAGGCCCTTGGGGTTCTCCTTGAAGCGGGGCACGCAAATAAACCGGAAAGCCAGCGCCAGCGCCAGCACCGCCGCGATGATGCACCAAGTGGTGAGCACCGTGGAGCTGACGCGGAACACGTGCCCCAGCAGCGTGATCTCTTCCGGTGCCGGGAACAGCTCAACGGCAAAGCCCTGCATGTCTTTCACTTCTTTCTCTTGATATTGAAGATACCTCTAACCAGATATTATAGCCCTCCGCGCAACAAAAAGCAAGAGCTAACCTGCACAAGGCTTTTTGTTTTAAATTGATTTTATTGTGGACTTTTTAAATATCGCTTGCTTTTCTGCCCGCGCGGGTGTAGAATGCTATTAATTGTGATATGTGAAGGAGAGCGTGATCCTATGCAGCTGAAGACCTACACCCCGCTGGAGCGCAACATGTACCTGACGGGCCTGTTCGGTCAGAACATCATCTTCAACGTCGCCGCGGCCTTCACGGGCTACTACATGCAGAGCGTGCTGTTCATTCCGATGAGCATCACCGGCATACTGCTGGTGGTCGCCCAGGTGTGGGACGCCTTCAACGATCCCATCATGGGCACCGTCGTGGACAAGACCCGCACCAAGTGGGGGAAATGCCGCCCCTGGCTGCTCTTTGTCCCGGTGATCAACGGCATTATCGCGATGCTGTGCTTCTTAACGCCGGTCTACAATAACGCGATGGACGCCAATTCCATGCGCAACGCCATGGTCGTGCTGTGGGCCGGCGGGTTCTACCTCCTCTGGGGCATGACCTACACCGCGGGCGATATACCGCTGTGGGGCATCACGGCCCTGATGACCGAGGACGAGAAGCACCGGCAGAAGCTGCAGGCCAACGCCCGCCTGGTGGCGGGTATCGGCGGGGCCGTCGCGATGGTGGGCTTCCAGCCGGTGGCCCTGGCCGTTGGGGAACTGCTCCAGGGGCCCGGCCGCACGTCCGAGGAGGCCAAACGCCTCGGGTTCATCCTGGTGGGGGCGGTGGTGATTGCGCTGGGCGTTGTCACCTTCCAGATGGCGGGCATCTTCGCCCGGGAAAAAATCGCGCCCTCCAAGAAGGAGAACAAGGTCGGCGAAAACTTCAAAATGATGTGGCGTAACAAGCCGTTCCGCCAGGTGCTGATTTCCGGCGTGCTGGCCGCGCCGCGCAATCTGGTGATGATCATCGCCTTCAATCTGGTTACATACTATTTCTCGGGAGGCGACGGCGGCAAGGCCCTGTTCTACCTTGCGCTGATCGGCGGGGGTACCTTCGCGGGCATGTTTGTCGCCACGGCGCTTGTGCCCTGGCTGCTCAGGCGTTATACCAAGCGCAACCTCTACATCACCGCCAACCTGATCGAGGTCGTTCCCGATCTGGCCATGTTCGGCCTGTTCCTGCTCTCCCTGAAGGTCGAAGGCGGGCTGACCGCCTGGCCGCTGCTTATTGCCGCCATGCTGCTCTTCGCCGCCAAGGGCGTGGCGATGGGCCTGTACAGTACGGTGCAGACCACCATGGTCGCCGACGCGGTGGATTACGAGGACTATACGAACCGCGTGCGTCCGGACGGCGTGTTTTTCTCGGGCCAGACCTTCCTGGCGAAGATCGGCAACGGCCTTTCGCAGCTGATCTACGCCGGGCTGTGCGGGCTGGTGATGTTCTCCGGCAGGAACGTGCAGCTGCTGCAGGGCCTGCTGGATACCGGCACGCTGCCCCGCGAGGTGATGCAGTTCGGCTCCGAGGCCGTGGTGTACACCGGTGCGCTGGGCTCCCTCACCGCGGACCGGGTGTTCTGGTTCATGGCCATGATGTTCTTCGCCATCTCCGTGATACCGGCGGTTTTCAGCGTGCTGGCCGCCCTGCCCATGTTCAAGTACTCCCTTTCGCCGGAGAAATACGAGCAGGTGCTCACCGCCCTCCAGGAGCGCCGCCGCGCCGAGGGTGAAGTGGTGGATGCGTGAAAATTTAAATTATCGATAAACAATAATTAATTATCGTGAAACGATAATCGCCATTATCGGCAAACGATAATTAATTATCGCGAAACAATAATTTCATTTTCGCAGGGCCGGTTCCCATGAAACCGGCCCTGCGGCATTTTTAATCAGGCTTAGCCCAGCTGCTGCGCGATGCCCTCGAACTTGGTGCGGGCCTGCTCCACCATCTGCTGCGGGGCGGGGCAGGTCGGGTACCAGCCGCGCTTGTTCATCTCGCAAAAGACGTTGGTCTGGATGCTCTGCTCGTCGCGGAAAATATTGAGCATGTCGTTCTTCAGGTTCTGGTCGCTGCACTCGCCCGCGAACATGTTGAAGTGCGCCGCGGTCTGCTTCTGTGAGGACAGCATGTCGGTCAGGATCTCCTGGTCCTGGAGCGTCTGTTTGTGCATACTTTTTTCCCCTTTCTCTTCTCTTTAATAGAGATACCCCATCAGGGTGTCGTAGTGCTGCTTGTGGCGGCCTGCCATCTGTTCGGCCGAAGCGCTGATCTCCGGGTCCTGGGCCTGCTGCGCGTAGGCGCGGAATTTCTTGACCAGCAGTTGCTCCGAGCCCAGCGCCTCCTCCAGCGCGGTGAGCTCCTTCTGCGTCAGGTTAGGCATGGATGTTCCTCCTTTTGTGATGTTTGTCGCTGTGACGTATATAGAATGTGCCGGGCGGGCGGGGCAATGCGCGGGAAATGATGGAGAAAGCAACGCGCAAGGGCGTAGTTTATCCTACACCCCTGCTCGTTATGCATTTTCGCTTCAGCGATCAATCACGATTTCCCCATGCTCCTTTTCATATCGCGCGATGTGCTGCTTGCACAGATGCTCCAATAGATTGCTCAGGCTCCTTGTCTCCTCTTTGGCGATCACCTTCATTTTCTGCAAATACTCATCTTCCATGTTAAATGTGAACGGCGTTTTGTTCGTCGGCATACCATTGCCCTCCCAAAAAATATTGAACGGTGCAATAACCGTCAAACACATCTTAGTGGACAGCCGGATTTTTGTATATAGTGACAGTTGTGTAACGGTTACATAATTTTTTCTTGCATTTCAATGTGGGTGCATGTATAATGGGCTTACCAAAATTTTGAGGAGGTTGTTTTGATGAAGAAGCTGTTGTTCGTTGTGCTGGCGGTGTGCCTGCTGTGCGTGGGCGGGGTGGTGATGTCCCACGCGGCGGTAGACATCACGGAGGAATTCACGGATCTGAATTTCAGGGCTGTGGTGTATGAGGCGATCGGAAAAACCGCGCCAGCGCCGATTCTCGATACGGATGTGGAGGGAAAAACATATCTTTTTGCGAGCAGCAGCGGTATCCAAAGCTTGAATGGATTGATTTACTTCACCAGCCTGCAATCTTTGTATTGCAGTTACAACCATCTCACAGCGTTACCGACGCTGCCTGGCAGCTTGAAGTATTTGGATTGCGCTTACAACCAGCTCACGGCACTGCCGGCATTGCCAACTGCTCTGGAAACGCTGGGCTGTAGCAACAATCCGCTTTCGGCGCTGCCTGCGTTGCCGGGCAGCCTGAAGTCTCTGTACTGCGGTATGGCTCGGCTTGCGGTACTGCCGGCATTGCCAAGCGGCCTTACCACGCTTAATTGCAGCAACAATGAGGATGGCAAAGGCGACATCCTTCCCGATCCCGCAAACCGCAACACGCTTACTTCACTGCCCACACTGCCGACCAGCTTGCAGATTTTGTATTGTGAGGACAACCAATTAACTTTGCTGCCCACGCTGCCGTTCAGCTGGCGGCAGCTGTTTTGTGACGACAACCAGTTGACCTCCCTGCCTACATTGCGGTCCAACTTAATTCATCTGTATTGCAGCGGCAACAAATTGACCGCTCTGCCCACATTGCCGTCCAACCTAGATCAACTGAACTGCGACGATAACCAATTGACCTCGCTGCCCACATTGCCGTCCAAATTATACTCTCTGTCTTGTGACGGCAACAAATTGACTGCCCTGCCCGCGCTGCCGTCCAGCTTGCGGTGGCTGTATTGCAGCAACAACAAATTAACTTCGCTGCCCGCATTGCCGTCTGTTTTAGTCGGTTTATATTGCTATGGCAACAAATTGGCCTCGCTGCCTGCGCTTCCAACCAGCCTGCAGTATTTGGATTGCCATGACAACCAATTGACAAGCCTTAATTTGACGGGCTTATCGCAGCTGACAAGGCTTAATTGTAGTTATAACAACATGACAAGCAAAACCGCCGTCACAGGCTTTACAGGCACATGGGGTGGATATTTCGTTTTCGACCCGCAGAATCCCATCTCCCCCGCCCTTACCGGCCCCACGGCGATGACTCTCATGCAGGGCTACGCGGCCACGGCCACCGGCGCGTTCACCGCGACCGGCAACCCGGCCCCCACGGTGACAAAGACGGACGGCGACGCGAAGATCACCTGGAACGACACCACCGGGAGGCTGGAGATCGCGGCAGACCTGGCGGCGGGTACTTATCCCGTTGCATTGAAGGCCAGCAACGGCGTGAGCCCCGACGCAGAGCTTACGTTCACGCTGACGGTTACGTCCCCACCACCTCCAAGGGGCATCTTCGGCACAAACCCCAAGTGGTCCGGCGCATGGTGGCACTATCTCCTGTTCTTCTTCTGCTTCGGCTTCCTCTGGATGTGGTTCTAAAAAAGCATAAACCAAACGCGCAGGGGCAGTCATCTACACCCCTGCGCGTTATATGACTTCTCCGCAGGAGAAGTCCGGACCTTACGCGGTCGCGGAATAAGCCCCGCCTGCGGCGGCCCCCATGCTGGTGCCGGCGATCCCCAGGCTCACGGAAAGGGCGCGGTCCACCCGCTGCATGTCGCGGGTTTCCAGGTTGCCCATGCGCTCCTTCAGGCGGCGCTTGTCGAGGGTGCGCACCTGCTCGAGCAGCACGATGGAGTCCCGGGCAAGGCCGCTGCCGTCGGCGTCCACCTTTATGTGGGTGGGCAGGTCGGTCTTATATTTCTGGCTGGTGATGGCCGCGGCGATGACCGTGGGGCTGAATTTATTGCCCACGTCGTTCTGCACGATCAGCACCGGCCGTATGCCCCCCTGTTCCGAACCCACCACGGGGCTGAGATCCGCATAAAAAATATCCCCGCGTTTCACTGTCACGTTTATCACTCTCCGTCGTTTTAATGGCAACTTTATTTTTGCCACTTGAGCGTTGGTTTAATCATGAAGGCGAAAAAGTTGGAGAGCTTTGCAGGCTTGCCTTCCCTACCACTATATTCGGCGGTTAATTTTTGGTTGATAGGGCGAAAACAAAATATCACCCCTGCTCCGTTTGAAGCAGGGGTGAAGCTGTTGCGTGCCACTGCGGTGTGGCGCTAAAGTAATCAAAACCACATCCAGATAAACCCGAACCCGATGAAGAACAGCAGATAGTGCCACCACGCGCCATACCATTTGGCGTTGGTGCCGAAGATGCCCTTGGTGGGCGGTTGCGGGGGTGGCTGCGTGGTGGTCGTGGGCTGCGTTGTCGTGGTCGGCGCGGTCGTTGTCGTTGTCGGCTCGGTGGTGGTTGTCGTTGTGGTTGTTGTAGTCGTTGTCGTCGGTTCGGTCGTGGTTGTCGTTGTGCTCGTTGTTGTCGGCTCGGTAGTTGTCGTGGTCGTGGTGGTCGGCTCGGTCGTGGTTGTTGTGGTCGTTGTCGGCGCGGTAGTAGTGGTGACTTCGGTGTAATATTCGCCCCACTCAATCGACCTGGCGTCGGTGATCTGTATCTTCGGTGCTTCCCCGGTGCAATCCCAAACGGGCGCATGCAAGGCGCCCCAGTCGCCTTGCATGGTCAGACCGATGTTCGTGCCATCGCGGGAAATGGGAATCGAAAGGGTATCAACCTCAACAATTGGGCCCATGGCATTCGATGGGATGTAGCCGGGGGTATAACAGCTGGTGACAGTGCCCGTCAGATATGCCGCCATGCCGCTATCACGTATGTATAGCGCACTTGTGCTTGATTCCACCATGCCGCCGGTTATTAGAATGGTGCCATTTTCGGTTGTGATAGCATTGGGGTGATGTCCTTCGGCCCGCACCGTGCCGCCAGTCACCGAAACATTACCGTTGGTGCTTGTGATAGCGAATACACTGCCGGCTATCCTTGCTTCGGCCTGAACCGTACCGCCGGTTACTATAACATTCCCGTTGCGTCCCGCGATGGTGCAAGTATCAGCATTAGCAGATAGACATATAATTTCAACTGATCCGCCGGAAACCTTGATCGTTACGGTATCGCTAATTGTTCTATTGCCAAGCGCATAGCTGCCGGAGCCTTCGTAGAAGAAAGCACCGATGCCGCCGCCCGCCGCGACATCAAAAGTTCCGCTGCCAGAAAGCTCCACGCCGCCCGGACTACTTAGAAGAGGCTGTGTGTTGTTGTCGGAGATAAGAATAGCTTTCCATATAACTGTTTTGCCTGTGGGGATGGACAAACGAAGACTGCCATTCTGTGTGGTTGTACTCTCGATGATATTGATGCCGGTTACGGTGATGGTGCCGCCCGCGGCGACAGCGTCGATGGCGTTCTGGATTTTGGTCTGGATTTGCGATT
>Ga0082212_10011073_pt1 | contig 11461 bp, 5 predicted proteins | sample TergutNt197P3_FD_71548 | JGI IMG/M metagenome (GOLD analysis project Ga0082212, IMG submission 71548) | Neocapritermes taracua P3 segment gut microbial communities from Petit-Saut dam, French Guiana - Nt197 P3 | ecosystem: Host-associated > Arthropoda: Insects > Digestive system > Gut ... | reverse complement strand
TTTGGGTTCCGCCGTCGGCATGGACAAGGATGTGATGAAGCGGCTTTTCCGCGACGCCGGCATCCCCATCGGCAAATTTTTGACCTTCGCCCGGCATGAGCCGCTTCCCCCCTTTGCCGAAATTGAGGCCGCCCTGGGCCTCCCGTTATTTGTCAAACCGGTAAACATGGGATCATCGGTGGGAATAACCAAAGTGTACGGCGAATCCGAATTTTCCGCCGCGGTAAACGAAGCGTTTCAATACGATACAAAGATCATTATCGAAGAATTTATTCAGGGGCGGGAAATTGAGTGCGCTGTTCTGGGCAATGAAAATCCGGCAGCATCCATTCCCGGCGAAATAATTCCCTCTCACGACTTTTATTCGTATGAGGCCAAATATCTGGATGAAAACGGTGCGGTACTTCAAATACCCGCAGAGTTGGACGGTGAAACCCAAAGACACATCCAGGAACTTTCGATAAAGGTGTTTCAAACCCTTTGCTGCGACGGGCTTTCCCGTGTTGATTTTTTTCTCAGGGAAAATGGTGAAATTATTGTTAATGAAAATAATACCATGCCCGGTTTTACCCGGATTTCAATGTACCCCAAGCTGTGGGAAGCGGGCGGCATCAGTTACACAGATTTAATTACCCGCCTTATAGATTTTGCGATAGAAAAGCATAAAAAAGAACAGGGTGTAAAAGTCTCTCTGTAGAAGGAATCAATAAATAATGACGGATGAAAAAAAAACATCTCCCCATACCTTCTCCTATTTTAACCGCGATCTCTCATGGATCGATTTTAACGAACGGGTACTGGAAGAAGGGCTGAGGAAGGAACTGCCCCTGTTTGAACGGTTCAATTTTTTATCAATTGTTTTGTCCAATTTTGATGAATTCTTTATGGTACGGGTTGCGGCGATTAAAGGGGCGCATCGTCTCCAAAAAGAGACGCGGGCCGGGATTTCCGGCGATCCCTCGGGATTGAGTCCCGCAGAACAGTTAAAAAAAATCTCCGAAAAAACCCATTCGATAATCCGCCGATTGTATGCCTGTTTGACGGGTGAGATTTTTCCCGGCCTCGCCGGGAACGGGCTGGAACTGGTCCGCCCGGATTCCTATACGGTTTCCCAGATGGATTACCTTGAATCCTTTTTTATCGGGCAGGTTTTCCCGGTTCTCACCCCCCTGCGCATCGAGGAAGATAAACCCCTTCCTTTTTTTGAGAGCCGGGGAATAAACGCCGCATTCCTTCTGGCTGCGGAAGCGGAAGATACGGGGGAGAATGATTCCATGAGCATTTCCATGGTGCAGCTTCCCATGTCGCTTAACAGGATAATCTGGCTGCCGGAAGAGTCTCCGAAAGAAAGAAAAAAACTCCGCTGGGCGCTGTTGGATGACGTTATACTTGCCTGGGGGGCATACCTTTTTCCCGGCTACCATGTGCGTGAAAGCATGTTGTTCAAGGTTAACCGCGACGCAGACTTTTCAGTTGATGAAAGGCGCGACGAAGATTATATCGAAGCGATGGAAGAGGTTCTTGAAAGCAGGGAAAAATCCGAGGCGGTGCGGATGGTTTATTCATCCGACAGTTTCAGGCTGAAGGATGAACTGGCAAAAAGATTCAACCTCGAAGATGACGATTTATACCAGATAAGCGGCCCTTTCAATCCGGGCGGCTTAATGGAACTGGCAAACATTGAAGGATTTGAGAAATATAAGGAAAAGACGTGGACAATCCACAGGGCGGCCGGTTTTTCCGATGACATGCCGATTTGGGACAGCCTCAGCCAGGGCGATGTAATGCTCCACTTCCCCTACCATTCCTTTGACCCGGTGGTTCGTTTTTTCAGCGAGGCCGCAACGGATCCTGATGTAATATCAATAAAGACCACCCTTTACCGCACCGGCGGCAGCACGGGAAAACCCCAGTCGGTCTCGCCCATAGTGCGGGCGCTGGAACAGGCGGCGGAAAACGGCAAGCACGTAACGGCGTTAGTGGAGTTGAAGGCCCGTTTCGATGAAGGGAGGAACATATCATGGGCGAACCGGCTTGAAAAGGCCGGGGTGATTGTGGTGTACGGCCTTTCGCGGCTTAAGGTTCACGCAAAAATAACAATGGTTATGCGCCGCGAACATGAGAGGATTAAGCGTTATGTGCACCTTTCCACCGGCAACTACAACGACAAAACGGCAAAGCTCTATGAAGATGTCTGCCTGTTTACCTGCCGCGAAGATATAGCCTACGACGCAAGCCTGTTTTTCAATACCATTACCGGGTATTCACAGAGGCTGACCCTGCGGCGGCTGGTGACTGCCCCTATCAGCCTGAAACCCCGTCTGCTCGAACTTATCAAGCGCGAGGCGAAACGCTCCGCGCAAAATTATCCCTGCAAGATCATGGCAAAGTGCAATTCCCTTACCGATATTGATGTTATCAATGCCCTGTACAGCGCATCCCGGGCAGGGGTGAAAATTTTCCTCTGCGTAAGGGGGATATGCGCCCTTGTTCCCGGCGTTCCCGATCAATCGGAGAATATAAAAGTCATCAGTGTCATTGATCATTACCTTGAACATTCCCGGATGTACTATTTTTCCAACGGCGGATCCGAAGAACTGTACCTTTCCAGCGCGGATCTGATGTCGCGTAATCTTGAGCGCCGTGTCGAGATGATGTTTCCCGTTCAGGATGAAAGGATTCGCCTGGAACTTCTTGATGTGCTTAACGCCTATTTCCTCGACAACCTTCAGGCAAGGGTTCTTGATTCAAGCGGCGCATGGAAGCTGCTTGAACCGGCATCGGGCGAACAAGATTTAAATTAACGCCTTATTACGAATGCCGCCCCATAGGGGCTGGCATTAAATCGCTGTGCATAAAACAATTATGTTGATACGATAGAAGAAGCATTAGAAGACATTAAAAGTATGGGTGTTGATATGATAGTTGATGATTAAAAATATTAAATGATACATAATCGGAACGTTATGGAAAATCCTTGTAATTTCCTCCTTTTCATGCAATATTCATTCCATGAGCATAACCCAAACTGTAGACGTTCCTGACAGCCACCGGCTGACAATTAATGTGCCTCGTGAAATTCCGGCGGGCCCCGTTATTCTTACGTTTACTTCCTGCGGCAAGAATAAAGGCGGGTTTGAAGATTTGCTTTCTGCTTCCGATAGCACGTTGGATTTTTGGGACAATGAAGACGATGAGGTTTGGAACAATGTTTGATCAGGGCGAAATTCTGTTAATTCCTGTCCCGTTTTCCAATTTATCTTCCGTTAAAAAACGGCCTCCGGCGGCAAAAATTGCGGCGGAAGACTGAGGAAACCTGCTCAACTTTCATCCCTTTTCTGCCGATAATAGATACCTATGGCTATACGTGCTCTGCTTCACCGGGGAGGGGCGGCATTTTTGGCAGCGGTTTTGTTTGTTTTTCTCCCCCCGGATGCGGTCGCGCAGGCCGTAATTCCCGCATCGCTGGAAACGGCAACAAGCCCCGAAAGTATCTGGAAAAGCAGGGGCGGTTTTTTTCCCGAACTTTATTTTACCGATATGCTCGAAGCTGCCCGAAAAACGGAAGACGGCTCTCCCTATTGGGTGCGCACCCAGGCCGAACAGGAAACTTTTGAGAGGACGGTTACCGACTATCAGTCAATACTTCTGAATAACGACATACTTGCTTTTTACGGACATCCCCGATCGCAGAACATGGGCATCCTTGGCCGCCATTCTATTGAGGAACTGGATAAAAGGCTTACCGCGCTCGCCAGGGAATACGAGGCGGAAAGCGGCGGCCGGAAGGTGAAGAAAGCGTTTTATATTATTTACGGAACGGTGTGGCCCGAAGGTGAAATCGGTATCATTGGGGATGATACTCTTAAACGGTATATTGAGTACGGTCTGAAAAACGACATCCTCGTTTTTATTGACCACCAGATAGGCCGCTACGACCCGGTTAATTCGCTTGCGCGGATGTTTCCCTGGCTTGAATATCCCAATGTGCATCTTGCCTTTGATCCCGAATGGCGAACGTCAAAGCCCATGCAGGAAATCGGGTATGTTACCGCCGATGAGATTAACCGTGCACAACAGGCGATGGAAGAATACATTATCGAAAACGACATCCCCGGTCAGCGTATGCTGGTTATCCATCAGTTCAACTGGCGCATGATACGAAACCGGGAAAAGGTTGACAGCACTTACCGGCGGGTACGGCTGGTTCATTGCGCCGACGGCTTCGGCCCGCCCCGCCTGAAACGGGAATCTTATGCGTATAACGCCGAGTTAACCAATATACCTGTTAAGTCATTCAAGCTGTTTTACAATTTTAATATTCCGGGCGCCGGTTTTGATAACCCGCTGATGACCCCAAAAGATGTGTACGCCTTAAAACCGCGGCCGTACATTATCATGTATCAGTAGCCCTTTCATCCCTTCTTATTTTCTCAACCTCGCACAGGCTTCTTCCACATCCGCACGGTGGCCGAAGGCTGAAAAACGGACATAATCCGCACCCGCCGGGCCGAAGCCGGCGCCGGGGGTGGTTACCACCTGATATTTTTCAAGAATTTCGGCAAAAACTTCCCAACTGTCCCTGCCGGGAAAATGAGCCCAAATGTAGGGCGAATTGTCGCCGCCGGTGCAGCTTATTCTTTTTTCCTGCAAAGTATTCCGAATCAGGCGGGCGTTACTCAGGTAAAAATCGGTCTGGCTGCGGATTTCCTTCCGGCCTTCATCGTCAAGGGCGGCAAGCCCGCCATATTGGGCGATGTTGGAAGCGCCGTTGAAAATTGTCGAACAAATGCGGTTCCAGTCGGAGTGGATGCTGTCCCCCGATTCATACCTGAGCTCTTTGGGAACCGCTGTCCAGCCCAAACGTACGCCGGTAAAACCCGCCGGCTTGGAAAATGAGTTGACCTCAATGGCGCATTTTTTCGCGCCTTCTATTTCAAAAATACTTTTTGGCAGGTCGGAATCGCGGATAAATTCGCTGTATGCGGCGTCGAAAATGATGAGGCTGCCTTTTGCCAGCGCGGTTTCTACAAGGGAGGCAAGCTGCTTCTTGGCTGCAACCGCGCCGGTGGGGTTGTTGGGTGAGCAAAAATAAACGAGGCTTTTCGGCGGTATGCGGGAAAGGTCGGGGAAAAAGCCGTTTTCCGCAGTGCAGGGGAGGTAGGTAATGCCGCTGTAAGTTGAACCTGCACCTGTACCGCCGGCGGCCCCGATTAACACCGAACCGTCCACATACACCGGATAAGTGGGATCCTGAACACAAGCCGGCGTTCCCCGTCCGAACAGCAACTGCAGCCGGCCGATGTCGCATTTGGCTCCGTCGGAAATAAAAATTTCATCTGCGGTGAATTTTCCCCCGTAAAAAACAGCGGAGATTTTTTCCCGCAGTTCAGGGAGGCCCTCATCCTGATAGCCCGAATAACCTTCAACCGTCCCCAGCCGCCGGGCACCCTCAACAAGGCCCGCGTTGATGTGCGGCAGGATCGGCTCGGTTGTGTTTCCCACTCCCAGACTGATGATCTTCGCATCCGGGTGGGCCGCCGCATATTCCCGCCGCCGCCTTGCTATTTCGGGAAAGAGGTACCCGGCTTTTAGGTTTGCGATGTTCGGGTTACGGTTAACCATTTTTTAGCCTCTCGATGGGTTAAAATATACCGTGTATCCGGCACTCAAACAAGCACGGTACGGCAAAAAATATTCCGCCTCGAATAAAGCAAAATGAATATTCTCGCCGTATATATTATAGTAGCACTTGTGTGCTATACTTCAACAGCAGGAGAAACGAAATGGGAATTGTACATGAGGAAATTACGTTAAAGAACGTTAAAGATGTGTTTAAAGCCGAGGATGGCCTTATTGAAGAGCCGGAAATCCGTCAGGCGACGGTTACGGCGATGGTTGATACCGGAGCGATAACGCTGGTTATTAATGAAAAACTGCGCCTGGAATTAGGGCTTGGGGTACAGGGAGAACGTCAGGCGACCCTGGCGAACGATACGAAGGAAACGGTAAAAATAGCCAAGCCGGTGGAAGTTCATTGGAAAAACCGCTCAATGATCTGCAATCCCCTGGTTATTCCCGGCGACGGGAAAGTTCTTTTGGGAGCCATTCCCCTTGAAGATATGGATTTGATAGTAGACCCGGTACGGCAGGTGCTGACCGGAGCACACGGCGAAGAAATTGTCAGTATGCTGAAAATGTATGCCTGAAGTAACAACGGGCATACAATAAAACTCGTTATAGTACAGCGGCGATTTCTTTTTGTACTATTTTACTAATAACCTGAGCCGGAGTCTGGTTGGTAGCTTCGGCCCGCGTTATGATATAACTTGCGGTAACTTTATCAAGAACATTAAGTAAGGCTCGTTGGCGGGCAAAAATGCCGGGCCGTGCGAAGTTTACTTTTGGCGTTGTTTTCGTCCAACGTTCATCAAGTGCGTCATATTCTTCATTGGTCATATCTGCCATTATATTCTTCGATTATACTGTCAGCAAGGTGATTCATAAAGAACCCAACGTATATTCTCCTCGAAAACTTTCCCACACCGACCCGCGCCCCATGTCACATGACTGCAAGTCTGCTCTTTTTACTATACAACTGATAAGTATAAAATTATTTTTTTCATGTTTTTATATAATTCCTTCCTGAATTTGTATGGTTTTTTTTAAATATTTTGTTTACAAATTAGAATGGTGGTTTTTTCTTTAATGAGTGTCCTTTTCGATAGTATCGGTATTTTTTATCTCTGTTTTTTTGGGAAAAGATAGGCATTTCGGGCTTTTTTTATCTTTGGGCGTATGTCCGGAGAAAAATATTTTTTTAAGGAGAAATTTGTGAAAAAGTTCTTCAAGTTCAGTATTGTCGCGTTTGCGGCCGTTTGCCTTGCGTTTGTTGCATGTGACGACAGCCCTTCCAGTGACATCACACCTCCGGAGTGGCAGGTATATTATCTGCCGGCGCCGTCCTTTGTGTCGGCCACGGCCTACGGCCCTACCGGAACCATCCGTGTATCCTGGGCCCCGGTTGAAAGTGCGACGGCTTACGAAGTGTACCGCCAAAGCCAGGGACCGAACGGCACGACAGTCAAGGTTATCGATTTATCGGCTTTCCCCACCATCCCCTTTACTGGCGATGATTATGTGGGTTTTGACGATTATATTGACTTTGATAATGAGTTCAAAGCCGGAGTGAACTACACATACCAAGTATTGGCGGTGATTGACTTTGGCACCCTTCAAACCGCCGACAAGGTATGGAAGCCGGCCAGTGTGAATCAATGGACAATGGTCAAAATGGGCAGCACGGAAAGTAACACCGTCAGCTTCCCCTCTTCCGGATCCAATGCCCTTCTTGCCGCGGGCCAACCGTTGGCAACACCCCAGAATTTAAAACTGACCCAGGGCATTGAATACAATACGACCGGCACTTACTTAACCAAAACGGAAGTTGTACAGGCCCTCTGGGACGCCGAATGGGGAGTTGAATACACTATTTCGTACGGCGTTGGAGGCGGCGCTTATTCCGGAGAGTATCCCTTATTGGTACATAATACTTCCATTACCTCTGACACAGAGCAAACCACGGCCGCCGCAGCCATTCCCATGATCTTTGGCAATACTGTGGTGGAAGTTATCTCTACCCACGCCAATGCAAACACAATATATGGAGGAGTCAACCGCACGTATTACCTGGACAGCAGCCCTGCAATTGCAACCCTGAATACCGGCAAAACGATATATGACGTGCCCCTTGTTACTTCTTCAGTAGTCGGCGATCAGGTTGAACTGGTAATAACAACAAGCCCCGATTTCGAAACCTACAAAATTTACCGGTTTGTCGGCAGCGCGGGTTCTTATACACCCATACCCAACAACACTTTCGTGTATGAATCATGGAAGGACATCACCGATGAGGTTGTCTGGGACAAGGAACTCTCAACATGGACCGCTTATGATTCATTCCAAAATTCCCCCGGCGCCAACTTGCTTTATACGGTAATCGGCGTAACTGCGAGCGGCAATCTTTCCATGCCTTTTGCAGTCCAAATCGAGCAAAACGATTACATAGTGCCTGCAATAACCGTAACCAACCTTGGTTGGGACAGCTTCGTCGGGGATTACCAGGGCATACTTATCAACTGGAAACCCATTGCAGGCGATAGATACAAGCTTCTGCGGGCCGAGGTGAATTATAACGAACTCGGCACTATCTTTTTGGGGCCTGCGGGCGGCGTCTATGACTGGCAGGAAGTCAATCTGGATAATATCTTTGTAGCGATTGACGGCAATCACGGGATTGTTGACAGACCGGTTTACCGGAAGTCCTACCGCTACAAACTGGAAGCGTATAACAGCAGGGCACAACTCAAAGGTGCCAGCCTTGCTACTCCCTCTACTGATATTGCCGTTATACCGTATAGCAATAACATCCCGGTTAATTTGACCGTAACCACCACCTTCCCGGTGCATCTATTGTCATTTATCACCGACCGCTATACCGCGTACAAAACATATATTTCGATCGATTCTTTAACTTCGCAGGCCCAGTTGAAAAAACTGCTGCATTCAGACGAAGTAATCCGAATCTACAGGGCTCCTCTCGTTGATACCGGCGCCCCCAACGGCTACATGGAAGCCGGACCTTATGTGGCCCTCAGCAGGACCATCAACCGCGACGATGATATGGATGCTGTTGTCCGGTTTATTGATGAAGAAGTACCCGGTCCCGGATTCTACCGATACGAAGCCCATATTTACAAGGGCAATTCTCTATCCGCGCGGAATACCGGAACCATCACCCATCCGCTTATTGTCGATGGTGTACGTGTCGGAACATTTAACCCGGATCCTGTAAGATTGAACACCATTGCCCGAACCGACAGCAACAGGAACCCCATAACCGTCGCGGACGCTACCTCATACCTTACGGTTACGGAAATTGAAAATATTGACGTACTTGAAGGAACCCAACTGATTGTCCGCTACATCGGGGCCAACAGCCAGAGCGATTTTAACCAAAAATTTGCCAATAACGATTGGGTGGTAACACAGCTGACCCTTACACGGGATACAACTACTATTCCCTTCTCCTACAAGACCGCAGGTATCGCAACACCCGGTACGTACGGAATAATGGAGGTCTACTACAAGGACGGCACTTATTACACCGGTTTGGGCACTGACTTAAAATACGATACCGTTGTTAGTGTTAATGCCTCTGACGTTTTAACTTTCACCGGAGGTAACTCCATTTACTGGGCACCGACACCCTATGTGGTGTTACCCTAATTATCAAGGATGAAGGAGAAAAATTTTATGTTGAAAAAATCAAGAATTGCGTTTTGTCTGATCGTCGGCATTCTGATGCTGGGCGTATTCAGCCTTTTTACCGCCTGCCCCACGGATGGTGATGACGACGATACAATAATCAACCCACCGCTGCCCTCCGTACCCGGGGTGGGAACCTTAACCGGCATAACTTTAACGCCGGGACCGGCAATCACGTACCGCATCGGTGACCTGCTGAATACCGATGGTGTGGAAGTAACCGCAAACTACAGTAACGGCGACACGGAAATAGTAGCCATCGAGGACTTGAGGTTTGACTATGACTTTTCCAGGCAGGGAGAGGCAACCGTTACCGTCAGTTACGGCAGCCATGCCAAAACCTTTACGGTTATGGTAAGCTCCGCAACTCTGTCGAGTATTGCGGTTACCACCCAGCCGGCCAAAAGGGAATATCATATCGGCGAAAAACTGGATATTACCGGAATGGTCGTAACCGCCACATACAGTGACGGCACGGCGGTAGTACCGAATTCAAACCTCACCATCAGCGGTTTTCACAGCAACGTTCCGATGAACAATCTGATCGTTTGGGTGTACTACGGCGGCAAGATGAGTTCTTTCGAAGTTACCATTGACGGCCCCATAGCCATTCAATATGTCGAAGGCGGAGACTTTGGCGAATATTATACGGGCGAACCGTTTTATGTTGGCGACGGTGTAACATTAAACGTGAGGTATGCCGGCGCGACAAGTGCGGTTCCGGTATTTTTTACCGTGTCCGATCCCGCAATCTTTGCTCCTCCTTCTTCTCATGACCCGAGCGATTACGTCAGTGGCACCTTTGATATGAACTATACCACCAGGAAACTTACCATTCACTACGCCGGACATCAATATGAGGTACCCACACAGTTTACCGTACTCCCCGCCATCGAGAGCCTGAATGTTCTGAACAACACCCAACGCAATGTATGGTACGGTGATACATTTAATAATGATGCACTGACAATAAGGGTTGAGTTTGTTGATCATGATGTCCCCGGGATTTTACTAACAACCTATGACCCTGCCGGAAGGACAGGATGGAAATGGGCCAATAACGAGGCGCCCGATTTCAGCGCTGACAAGTTCGTTTTTGCAAATGTGGCTGATTATAACGCTCAATTGGTACCCTTTTCCATACAATACCGTGGTTATACATTTACTGCTGATATCGCGCCTTTTGTTCCTGCACCTAACACTACTTATGCACCTACCGAAAGGATTACCGTGCGTCCCAAACCCGTCAGTCTGAATATAGTAAATCCCATAAGAGTTGTGGATTACTTTGCAAATATCTCTCCGGTTCATCTGGCTAATACTTCTCCCTTCAATGTTATAAACAATGCGGGAATGGTAGTAGAGGCAAATTATGAAGCCGGTGTTCCCAGCCTTTCAACTACCGACGGCCTCGTGTTCTCGGTCGAATACGGCGAGGGCGCTGATCCGACATGGGGTAACTGGGCGAGTATCAGAGGCACCGTTGGAGAAAAGAAAGTTAAAATCAGCCATACCGCACATGCTGGTGCATACGAAACAAAGGTAGAAGCGACACCGTTCACCATCAATATGTGCTATTCGGTTAAATTTGAAGCCGGTGGCGGCACAAAAGAGCTTCAGGACCATGGAAACGGTTTGGTAGGTTTGTCGACTGACCATGACCACTTGTATGTAAGAAAAGACGAAACAGTGTTTGCAGCTCTGTCAAGGGCAAAAGGCGCCACTGTCACTTCTTTTGACGCTGTTGACCTTGACCCCGAATCCGAAGATGCTTTTATCGGGTGGTGGTTATCGGGTGAGGATACGTCAATTATTCCTAAGTTTGACCTCGATACACCGGTTGTTAACAATACCACCCTGGTTGCCGAATGGCACAAAACCGGCGCCGGGCTCGCAGAGATTACAGTGGACAGTGTTATTGCCAAACGGGGAACCCCCAATGCTTCAGTTGGAGACGTTGTCAAAGGCACGGTTAATATACCCACCAGCAGTATCGGTTCAAATTTACTCGTTTCTGTGGTCAGGGACGATTCCTCCTCTGTAGTGACTTTCTATCAAGAAAACGACCACGTTTCGCAGCCGTCGAGCGCCGCCGCTATCACCAGCACCAGTAATATCATGACAGTAGTAGCCA
>Ga0082212_10011072_pt1 | contig 11461 bp, 7 predicted proteins | sample TergutNt197P3_FD_71548 | JGI IMG/M metagenome (GOLD analysis project Ga0082212, IMG submission 71548) | Neocapritermes taracua P3 segment gut microbial communities from Petit-Saut dam, French Guiana - Nt197 P3 | ecosystem: Host-associated > Arthropoda: Insects > Digestive system > Gut ... | reverse complement strand
CAACGATCTGCTCGACACGGACGATGGTGCAAGGTATTTCGGCGAATTCGCCATCGGCGTAAACCCGTACATACTTGAACCGATGAAAGACACCCTATTTGACGAAAAAATCTCAGGGAGCTTCCACCTCACCCCCGGAGCATCCTACGATGACGCGCCCAATGGGAACAAATCTTCAGTTCATTGGGACATTGTCATGATTCAGAGACCCGAATACGGCGGTGGGGAAATTTGGTTTGACGACAGGCTTGTCCGAAAGGACGGACGTTTCGTAATCCCTGAACTTGAAAAACTGAACCCTGAAAATTTAAAATGACATATTGAATTAACGGAAACAATCATGTATAATGTAGTAGCGTTGTTACTTTAGTGTTACCTTGGTGTTTCTTTTACGATGTCTTGAAGGAGGGTTATCATGAGTTTCGATAAAGAATTAAAGGTTGTTTTGATTTCTGCTTTGGGCCTTTTGGCATATTTGCTTGCCGCATCCGGAATAATGGCTGTCATTTTTTACAACGTGGGAGATGCAGCCGTCATTAGGGAAGCATCTATCTTGGTGGCATGGCTTGTCGTTTTGCTTATTCCTGCAAACTTCGCCCTATGCTCCCTAATGTGCATCATCATCTACAAAAGGAAAGAGAGAAGCTTCAATGAAATAAAGGAGCATCTGAACGAGCTTAGCGAATTGACAATTGAATGCGAGAAAAGGCGCGAGGACAAAGCCGCAGCTAAGCCTGAAGACAGACCAATCGTCAGGCCAAAGGTCAGCGTCGAAGCTATATGATTATTAAAAATTGCATTACTGCCATCTAACAAACAGGAGCATCCGGCAAGCCGGATGCTTTTTTTATGATTTTTTTGTTTTTTTAGCATTGCAATGTGATATTTTATACTTTATTTTATAATACTTTATAATAATAATCAACAATGCTTGTTGCTATTTATTGACGATTTCGAAACTCAGAAAGGGGTGTAACCGAAATGAAGATATTTCACATTCATCGGAAAAAATGTATTAAAATTATCATTGTATTTATCATTTTCAGCATGTTGCTTGGCATGTCCGCGATCCAATCATTCGCCTCGCCAATTGAGGAGTCAGCGTATGGTGTGCCATGGAAATATGTACGGGACTATGAGAATGACACAATAATCTTGTCACTTGAGCGCGAGTACAGCCTGCTGAGTATTGAAGCCATCGAAGCTTTATTTGAAGGAATGGGTTTTGCCAAAATCACGGACAACAATGGGTACTACGTTGAAAAAGTAACCCCGACCGACGTCTTCCATAGGAACTTGACCTTGACCCTCGAAAATCCTGGGCGCGACAACCTTTTGGTAGCGATTGCAAATCTGGTGAAGTCTGGGTATACGATTTTAGTGTCGCCAAGCCATTTCGATGTAATCCCGACACTGTACTCAACTGAGGAAAACCTTTGGATCGACACGGACCGCGTACAGGTCTGGCTGAAGTATGAATACTGCAGCATTGACGACCTTGCGCTGAAATCAATGTTCGATGGCATGGGGTTTGCCGAAGTAAACGACCTAACCGCTGGGCTTTATGAAAAAATAGGGGATGTTTTTTACTTTATGAAGCAGGTCGAGCTTGTTTTGGAAGAGCCAGGGCTGGACAACGTAAAAGATGCGTTAAACCGATTGAACCGCCTGAAGTTTGTGTCAGCTGTATTCCCTTCGTACATTGATTTTGAGCGTCTGCCAAGATTTACCACGTCCTTGCCGATTTACGAAGACCCTGACCCTATTGTGGATCCGGACGATCCATACGCAGATGTGAAGATCGCTGACGAATTAATCTGGGTAGTCCTCAAGCATGAATACAGCAACACTGATGCCGAGACGCTGCGTTCGATGTTCGAAGACATGGGTTTTGACGGCATTTTTGACTTTGGAGCCGATCACTTGGAGAAACTCGGCTATAGTGACAACTTCGTGCGGTTTTTATGGCTGTACCTAGAAGAACCTGGGAAAGAAAATGTCTTGAAAGCGGTAAAAATGCTCGAGCAACTGGAATATGTGCTCACCGCATCACCTTATGGATCTGATATAGTTCCACAGTACACCAATAGACGCGTTTTTGCGTCCCTTGACTCTGATGCCGCGAGCGATATTGGAAGTGACATCGTTTACACGCTTTCGCTCAACCATGCAAAAGGCTTGTTGTCGATAGAACTGGAATTTGAAATAGACGGCAATTTGCTGGTCTTCAATAGGATCGAGGGCCTTTCTGGGTTTGAACCCAACGACGGCGTAATGTGGCAAAATATCGGCGACGGCATATGGAAAGGCCAAGTGACTTTGGTCAATACGCAGGAAGAAAAGCCTCAGAACCTAATGTCGATGCTCGGCTTATTGGATTTTGATGACTACGTGAAGTTTATCTACTCTCCGTGCAACCAAGGCAATGCAACCATGAAGCTAACGGATATCAAGGCTTTCGGGTACAACGTATACTGGGATTTTGCGCCATTATACCGTGATACCTGCATTGTAAAAGACGAAGCATCTACTGCGATTCAGCAGCTAGTCTGGTCAAAATACGACCTAAACAAAGACAATACAACCGACAGCTTGGATCTTGGGATGATGCTGCTTTACTGCGGCTCAGACAACGACAGCGCAAACTGGGATGAATTGGTTAAAGTCAACGATTCTCGAGGCAATGGCGTCACTGCCAGCATGTGCGACGTAAACGGAGACGGCCTGATTGACATGCTCGACCTGATTGACATGTTCATACATTACACGAAGTAAATTTCTTTTAAAAAACTCTCACCAATGCTAGGGGGCGGTGCACCCAGGATTTCGCAGACTGTGGCGCCAATGTCGGCAAAGGAGCCCCTTGTACCAAGGTCTTTGCCGGCTGCAACCTCTCTGCCGTACACTGCGATGGGCACGTATTCCCGTGTGTGGTCCCATCCGCTGTGCGCAGGATCGTTGCCGTGGTCGGCGCACAGCATCAGCACGTCGCCGCCCTTTAAAGCATCCAATACCTCGGGAAGCCTCCCGTCGAAATCCTCTATTGCCCGCCCGTACCCAAGTGGGTCGCGGCGGTGCCCGTACTTTGAGTCAAAATCCACCAAGTTGGTGAAGATCAGGCCTTCGAAATCATCATTAAGCGCCTCTATTGTCTTGTCCACGCCGTCCATGTTGTCCTCGGTGTGAACTGAGGCTGTGATCCCCTGCCCGTTGAATATGTCGCTGATCTTGCCGATTGCATATACAGCCTTCCCCGTCGATTTGACCTTATCCAAAGCCGTTTCGCCAGGCGGCGAAACAGCATAATCCTTTCGATCCGAAGTGCGCACCCTCCTGCCGTTTTCCAGCACGTAGGGCCTTGCGATGACTCTGCCGCAAGCAACATCCCCAACCAGCATCCTCCTTGCAGCCTCGCAGATTCCGTATAGCCTCTCAAGAGTGATCACCGCAGTGTTCGCGGCTATCTGAAAAACGCTGTCTGCCGACGTGTACACTATGGGCTTTCCTGTATCTTCGTGAACCGGCCCCAATTCGTCTATTATTTCGGTTCCTGACGCTGCGTAATTTCCAAGAACCCCAACTCCGATTTCATCGGCAAACCTTTTCATGAAACTTGGCGGGAAGCCGTCCGGGTAGGTCTTAAAAGGTATTTCCGTGAACAATCCCGCTATTTCCCAATGACCCGTTATCGTGTCCTTGCCCTTGGAGCGTTCCGTCAGCCGGCCAAATGCGCCCGTAGGCTCGCCATGTTTCAGCCTCCCCCGTGCCGCGCCTTCGATGTTTCCAAACCCTAAGCGAAGGAGGTTTGGTATGGCAAAGCCACCCGCTTTCCTCATCGCCTCCTCAATGTGGGAAAATGTGTCGGCGCCGGCGTCACCGTAATCCCCAGCGTCCGGCAATGCGCCCATCCCAAGGCTGTCAAGCACGACAATAGCAACTCTCCTCATTTAGCCCTCCAATTTTAACAGTTTGCATTTCAAATAATCAAGGGACACCAGTCTGTACTCGGTACCGCCCACGATGCCCTGTATGCCGCTCTTGAACCCGTCATCGCCGTGCAGGTGCCCGTAAAAGACGCGCTCCACGCCAAACTCCGCAAACAGTTCCGTAAACCCGGACTCCTGAAATTTGTCGTTCATCGGGGGAAAATGCAAAACCCCGATCTTTTTTGAAAACCCAGCTTCTTTCGCAGCTGTCAGCGACGCCCTGAGCCTCAAAAGCTCCCTTCTGTATATCTTTTCGTCCTGCTCGGTGTAATCCTCGTCGCCTGGGCACAACCAACCCCTGCTCCCGCATACGGCAAAACCTTCGGCTTCACAGAAATCGTTTTGCAGGAAACGCATGTCCGTGCCGAACATGGCGTTAAGTTTTTTTATTGAAGCCCACCAAAGGTCATGGTTGCCCTTGACGAATATCTTGTTTCCCGGCAGGCTGCGTATCCAGTCCAAGTCGGCAATGGCATCCTCTAGCTTGAGAGCCCACGACACATCGCCGGCGATTATCACGGTGTCGCCTTCGGCTACCGCACACTCCCAGTTCTTTTTAATGTTTTCCGTATGGTTCAGCCATTCCCCTCCGAAAATGTCCATGGGTTTTTCGATATTTTCAGAAAACGACAAGTGCAGGTCGGCAATCACGTATATACTCATATTCACTGCTCCTCTTGCCTATATATTATATCACCATGTGCGCAGTCGGTAAACTTGCATCGTCTCCGCACCCGAAAGAACGTTTGCATCATATATGTAGACAGGAACTTTGCTGCCCACCCAGATGTTCATGCTCAAAAGCCAGTTTTTCTTTGACATCGCAATGCCGCAGGGGCTGCCCGCATTGAGCACCTCTATCAAATTGCCTGCCAAAACCAGCTCTGGCTCCGGTGAGACCATTATCCTTCTGTACCCAAGGGATTCCACTTTGGTGTAATTGTCGCTTTCCGAAACGACCGGAACGATCCTTGCCCTAACGTCGAGAAACGCCTCGTTTGCGATTTCGTCCAATGAACCGCCGCCTTTCTTCTTCGACTTCCCCGAATACTCGGTTTCCAGCTCCAGCAGGAGGGCATATATGTCGTCCGACAGAAGCAATGCACATTTTTCTTCGTCTTCGATCATCATTCTGTAAAAATCGCCCAAGGCTTTTTTATTGCTGCTTTCAATGCGCACTCCGTCCATCCTGTCAGGCAGTTCGGTTTTTTTGCCCTCCACCGCCTCGTGGATTTCGTTCATGGACATGTTCTCCAAAAGCGCCAACCTGAGCACGTCGTTGTTCAGGTAGAACATCGAAAGGTCTATAGCCAATTTTGCTTCTTTCGAGTTTTCCAAGCAGCCGTCAAGCACAGTTTCATCGCCTGTCAGCCTGCTCCAAGCCTTGCTGTTCTCAAACATCCCGTCCCTCGAGATTTCAAAAACTTGGTCCCCTTTTATGTAAGAGCCCTTTAGCATGTGCGTCTGAACAGCAACGACGCTGTCTTCCCCTGTAAAAAGGTTTTGCCCCAGATAGACAGTGTCGAGCCTTTCAATGCCCAGCAGGTACGCAATTGTAGGCATAAGGTCGATCTGCCCCCCCGAGTTCCCAAACGTCGAACCTGCATCAAGCCCCGGAACGTGAATTACGAGAGGTACGTTCATCATCATGTCGTACCGGTACGGCTCGCCGAGCCAGCTTGACATGGCAGCGTCTACCCTGCTGTCTGATTTACTGAGGCCGAAATGGTCGCCATAGACAACAACCAGCGAATTGTCCCAGAGCCCTCTTTCCTTGAGGTTCTCCATGAACTCCCCTAGGCACCGGTCTGCGTAGTTCACGCTGTTAATATAATCGCCTACTATGTTGTCCTCAGCAGGCCGAATGATTATCCTTCTCAGCGAGTCCGGGAGCCTGAAAGGGTTGTGGGACGACAGGGAAATGACGAAGCTGTAGAACGGCTGCCTAAAGCCTGCAAGGTAGTCTGCCGCCTGCTCGTAAAAAGCGTGGTCGCTGATCCCCACTATGTTCCCCCCGCCAATGCCTTCGATGTTGTCGCTCTCGAAGTCGTCTGCGCTGAAAAACCTTTCGAAACCCATTGAAGGATACATGTTCTGCCTGTTCCAGAACGCCTTTTTGTACCCGTGCAGGACGTAGGCGCGATAGCCATTTTCTCTTAAAACCCACGGAAGGCCCTTGTAATAGTTTTTATAGTACAGCTGGTACGTATAGCTTTCAATTGAACCCATCATAGAATTGTTCACCGTGAATTCCGCGTCGGAAGTGTTCCCTGACCCGATCTGAGAATAGAAATTGCTGAAATAGAAAGACCCAGGGGCACGGGCGAGCGCATTGAGGCACGGCGTGATTTCCTGCCCGTAATACCACCTGCCCATTACCAAGTTCTGTACGGATTCCAATTGGACCACGATGAGGTTCATGCCTTTTGCGGCACCGAATAGCTCGCCTCCCAGCTTGCTTTCGTATGTCCCGGTCGCCAGGTAGAAATCGTCTTGGCTCTGCGGTTTTTCCACCAAGCATTCTAAAAGGTCGCGTATGTGGTACGTGAAAAATTCCTGGCTGTTGACAGATGCTGCAAACGAGTTCCCCATGGGGTTGACTGCCACGAGAACTAGGATTACAAGCGCAGCTTCCATTTTTATCAGTTTCTTAATTGGCTTTGGCAATGAACCCATCCGTTTCCCCCGTAATGTATATGCCCGTGTCAAGGCCCATCAGGCTTTCGAACTTCCCTCCTGCGTCTTCTTTTGTCATCATGATTGCCCAAACCTTGTTCTTCTCAATGAAATCCCTTATCTCAGATGCGTCTTGATTGACATTTGAGATGTTTATGATCGCGTCGTGCTTGCTCGTGTACTCGTTCAGCTCCGGCAACTCAAGAATCAGCCTTTCTGCAGCTGCAGGGCTGATTTTCGACATGGTCTTGATGAAGAAGTCGCCGCTCCGCTGAATTTTCACCACGATGACCGTGTCTGCATGGTGCTCCATCCAGTCTATCAGCTCCAGGTGCGTCATCACAACTTCCCCGGCGCTGTTTGTCGCAATGGGGTCGGGATCGTCGTCGCCAACCTTTTCCGTCCATCCCATCTCAATCCTGATGCACCTGCAGTCCTCTTTGTAGGAATGCTCTATGTCTTTTATTGAGCTGCCGTAATCTCCGCCCGGCGCCCCTGCGATCGCGATGGTGTCCGGGAACATTCTTGATACGTTCTTGCCGAAGGCTGCCTCTGCGTCTTCGCCGTCTATGAATATCCTGCGTATCGCGTCGCTTCTCATTATGTATTCCGACGTGCTTATTATTTCCATAGCCTTGGCGTAGTCGTCGTAGCACTCGCTCAATGGCACCGCTTCGCCTGTGTGCAAGTTCCAAGCCCTGCCGTGCTCAAAAACCCCGTCCCTTCCCATCTCAAAGGCAATGTCGTTAGTGAAGAACGACCCCTTGGTCATGTAGGTCTGTTCTGCCACAAGGCCCTCTTTTACAGCGAACAGGTTATGGCCAAGGTACAGCGTGTCCAGCTTGTCAAACCCCATGAGATACGCTATTGTCGGGAAAAAGTCGAGCTGCCCCCCCGCGACGTTTATGGTTTGCCTGATGTCCTTTGCCGCTCCGGGTACAGAAATGACAAGCGGGATGCTCATGAGCGTGTCGTAATCGTAAGGCTGCCCGAGCAGCCTCTCCATCGAAGCGTCAACAGCGTCAGAATGGGTCAGCCCCACGTGGTCGCCGTAAACCGCAATTATTGAATTGTCGTAAAGCCCCTTGTTTTTAAGCCCGTCAAGGAACTCCCCCAGCGCAAAGTCCGTATAAGCCGCGCTGTTCAGGTAATTCCCCAGCATCGTGCCTTCGTCCTCGGGCAGGATCTCGACGAACCTGTAGTGGTCAAGCATCACGTAGGGGTGGTGGTTGGAAAGTGATATGATGAAGCTGTAGAACGGCTCGGCAAGCTCGTCCAACAAACCCAAGGTCTGCTCGTAAAAGTGCGTGTCAGTCAGCCCCCAGCCCATCCATTCATTCATTTCGTATACGCCGTCGCCGTCCCTGTCGTTGAGGCCTCCGTAGAACTTGTCGAACCCCATGTTGGGGTACACCGTCTGCCTGCTCCAGTAATTCTTGTTCTCGTAAGCGTGGAAAACCGCCGTTTCGTAGCCCTTCTCCTTGAGCATAGCCGGAAGCCCCCGGAAGTAGTTCTGCTTGCCGTAGAGCTTGTACGTGTAGCTCATCAGCGCCCCATAAATGGAATTGTTTGACGCAAACTCTGCGTCGGAGGTGTTTCCGCTGCCAATCTGCTGGTAGTAGTGGTCGAAATATGCGGTGTTCCCCTCAATTAGCCTGTTGAGGTTTGGCGTCACTTCCTGCCCGTTGTATTCAAGTCCTATCACAAAATTCTGGAGGGACTCCAGCTGGATGACGATGAGGTTCCTGCCCTCCGCCACCCCGAAAAGCGGTCCTTCCTTTTCGATGGCATAGGTGTCTTTGAACGCAGACATGCTGCCATCCCCTTCTGTGACTCCGAAGGCTTTGTATGCTATGTCTTTGACGTGGTATGAAATAATCTCCAAGTTGGAAACGGATTTAATGAAATCGCTGCCGGTCACGTTAGCAACCAGTGCCGCTATTATCAGCACCGCCGCTATTTTTTTTTTATGCTTTGCGGCAAACTCAGCCGCCGGGTTCTTGTTCTTGTTCCTCTTCAACCTGCTTGGGAATACAAACCTTGCTCCCTCTTCGAAAAGTTTTGTTCCCGCCTGCGCCTCTGCTGATTCACGCCTGTCCCGCTTCCTCTTTCTTGTCAAGCAGATAAAAACAAGCACTGCGTCAACAAGCAGCAACAGGTAAGACGCCCTGAAAACCACCAAGATGTTGACAACAATGTCTCCTAAAAACACAGCCGACGCTGCCATGTTGACGGAAAGGTAGCGGTTGAAAAAGCTTGCATACGTAACGTCGCATACCATTAGGACTGAAAAGGCGGCGAAAACCACCGCCGGTATCCATTTGTTTTCAAAACACGCAAAGAGCAGGTACGTCAAAACCCAGCTTACTATAAGTACAGGCACTAAGTTGGTTGCCGTCCCTACAAAAAAGTAGAACAGCATCATTTTGAGGAAAACTGCCGTCGCCGCCGCTATCCCCAAGATGCCGTACATGGTGTAATAATTAGTGAAATAGCTTTTTATCATGCTCCAAGATGCTCCGCAAACAGTATAACTTATTAATTATATTACACTTCGGTTGTAAATACAATCAAATTTTAATGTTTGCTTGGTCACTCCCCCTTGAAATCAAACATCTGCTCATTGAAGCAGTCGGGGTTGTAAAGCAGCATTACCACGTCAGGGCGGTGTTCTTTGGCGTATTCGCTGACGTCGCGGGAAAAGAGCCTCATGTCAAGAGCCCTCACCTCTTTGACGCCTAGTGCGAGGAACGTGTACACCGGAATCCCAAAGGAGTCTTTGACTATAAGTATCTTTCCGCTGTCAGCCAAGTGGTTTTCAAACACGACCTCCCCCCTGTCCTTGCGGTAGACTGCATAGCGGTTCGTATCGGCTTTGGCCCCTTCGTCGACGCATTCCATATCCAGTACCGCGTCCTCAAAAGAACCGCTGGATATAGCAACGCCGTTTTCAGAAAGAGTCAGGTTGGTTTCAAATTTTGGCGTTATCAAGGTAAAATCGTCGATGCCGCCGTAAATCCTGCCCACCCGCCGGCCGAGGGACCCGATGTAGAACTTTTCGTAAGTTTTGCGGTCGAAGTTCCTGATGTCAAAATACTTCTCTTCGATTTTGAAACCGTAGTCCGCATTCAGCTTATCCGCTATTTTGCCGGCGCTGAAAAACGCGGCGTCAATTGTCCAGTGGTGATCCGTGCTGTAGAACATCTCTTCTTGCGTCATCCCGCTGCCGTACAGCAAAGGCCGCAGGTCCAAGCAAGACACGCTGGCAGCAGCAAGGCTTTCTATGAACCTGTCTGCATCCGAGTTTGAATAATCCGTAGCAGTCTGAGGCAGCTGGGAATGGGCGTCTCTTAGCTTGAAGGGCGCCTGTACGTAAAGGAACGGTATCTCCTCCAGCCGGAGCCAATTCACCAGCTCGTACAAATTGTCAAGGTAGCCGCCAATGTACTTTTCTTCCACTGCATAAGCAAGCTGCCCCCCCGGCGTCTTGTAAAGCGCGCCGTAATTGGGGTCAGCCACGATTTTCTTGTCCATTGCCAATTGCACCAAACCGAAAAGCTCAATGAACTGCGGTCTTCCAAGCACTCCGGCACTGGCAGCCGGCTCAGCGGCTGCCGTAGCTGCGGAAAAGCGTTCAACCAGCGATGCGCTCGAATGCACGTTTGCCCTGTACGCGTTCAGAAAACCTTCTCCAACGTCCGCAGCATGAAAAAACACCCCGAAGATCATCGAGAAAATGAGAAGCAGGAACACAACTGCCGTAATTTTTTCCTTAATATCTGCTTTAAATTTTTCCTTGACCCAGTTCGCCATGCTGTACGCCTCCTAAAAGTTAAAGTAGATAAAGGGATTGTACGTCCCTTTCACCAGATAAGAAAGCGAAATTAAAAACACCAGCGCAAATGCCGCTGCATAAACGGCATTTGCTGCCCCACGCCATGCACCGGTGCGCTCTGCCTTTGCAGCTATGGCTTTTGCAGCCGGCGTTGAAAACAGGACACCAAACAAGAAATAGAACAGGTTTTCTTTTAGGTAGACCGTGGTGTTTGCGTCGATCAGCGGGCTTCCCGAAAATCCGAACATCACCTTCAGGTATTCAGCTGCGTCTGCAATGGTGCCCGACCGGAACAGCACCCAGCCCACCAGAACGAACATCAGAATATAGATGTGCTTCAAAAAACCGGGGATTGCAAGTTTTTCAAACTCAACTGTCTTCTCTATGGCTATCAAAGCAAAGTACAGCAACCCCCAGCAGACAAAGGTCCAGTTCGCCCCGTGCCATATCCCGGTAAGGAGCCAGACAACGAACAGGTTGAGCAACAGCCTTGCCTTGGATGAAACCCTGCTGCCACCGAGGGGGAAATAGACGTAGTCCCGAAACCAGCTCCCCAGCGAAATATGCCACCTGCGCCAAAACTCGGTAGCTGATTTCGATATGTAGGGATAGTTGAAGTTTTCAGGGAACCGAAACCCGAACATCCTCCCGAGGCCGATGGCCATGTCGGAATACGCTGAAAAATCGAAATAAATCTGCGCCGCGTAAGCGATGACTCCCAGCCAGGCGTCGATGACGCTCAAGGCTCCGGCTTCGGACATGGCGAAGGCCGAATCAGCCACCGCCGCGACCAGGTTGGCGATAATGACTTTTTTGTTCACGCCGAGGAGAAAGCGGTACATCCCGAACGCGAACAGCGCGCGGTCAGGGCCGCGATTTGACAGGTCGTTCTGGATTTGGTCGAAACGCACTATCGGCCCGGCGACCAGTTGCGAAAACATGCACAGGTAAGTCAGGAACTCAA
>Ga0082212_10011071_pt1 | contig 11462 bp, 8 predicted proteins | sample TergutNt197P3_FD_71548 | JGI IMG/M metagenome (GOLD analysis project Ga0082212, IMG submission 71548) | Neocapritermes taracua P3 segment gut microbial communities from Petit-Saut dam, French Guiana - Nt197 P3 | ecosystem: Host-associated > Arthropoda: Insects > Digestive system > Gut ... | reverse complement strand
CGTCACGACCCGGACATCTGCCTCGTCGGTGAAATCCGCGACTTTGAAACGGCGGAGAACGCGATTCAAGCGTCGCTGACCGGCCACCTTGTGTTCAGCACCTTGCACACCAACGACGCTTCGAGCGCATTCACGCGAATGATCGACATGGGCGTCGAACCGTTTCTCGTGTGCAGCACGGTCGAAGGCATCATGGCCCAGCGACTTGTGCGACGGTTGTGCAAGAATTGTGCGGAGAAATACGAACCGACGCTTGCCGACACGCCGGAAGATTTTCCCTTTGACCGGTTGCACGAAGAGGGTGTTGAGGTGTTCAAGCCAATCGGTTGTCGCGAATGCCGTCACACGGGCTACAGCGGTCGTGTGGCGATTTACGAACTGCTTGTGGCCAACGATGAAATCCGCCACCTCGCCGGCCAACGCGCCCCGTCGCAAGAGGTCAAGGTCGCCGCCCGCAAAGCCGGCATGATGACGCTCCGCGAAAACGGCTGGCGCAAAGTCCTCTGGGGCGTCACCTCCGTCGATGAAATCGTCCGCATGGCAAGACACGATTAAGCGCAGAGCGCAGAGTGCAGAGAGCAGAGTAAAAATCAGAGCCGCGCACGTAGTAAGCGGTAATCGTCCTGTCCCAACGGGACAGAATTTTGATAACCTCCAGTTTCAGCCGGGGGTAACAACTAACAACGAGAAATTGGAGTGACAAAAATGGGATATTATACGAAAGATGAAAACGATCAAATATATGCTGACATCGCATTTAGATTGGGAAAAATTGTAATTCAGTACGAACAATTTGATATTGAGGAGAAATACGAAGCAACACTTTATGTTGCAGTTCTTCAAAGCCTTTTGACTATCAATTATGAATACGGTAAAAGTAAATACTTTGAAAAGATGATAACAGCGATGGATGGACAACCAAAATATTTCAAAAAATCTTTTGAATCAAGTCAAGACTTTGAATCTGTAGAGTGGGGGTTAGGGAAAGGTTGTTGGGTGGAAAATACATTCAAAGAAACAATAAACTTGAAAAATTTCATACACAAAATGAGAAACTCGGTTAGCCATCCAACTAAAATAGATTATTATAGTTCTTACCCATCAACTGGATATACAGCTTTAGATTTAGATGACGACAAGACAATAATAAAGAAATATGGCTTTGTAAATTCACCTGACGTAAGAGATAATCGATTAAGGTACTATTCGGAAAGCGAGATCAAAAATCTTCTTTATCGGAAAGGTCAAAATGGTGAGGAAGTTAGACGAAGGGATAATCAAATTCCCGAAGAAGTGACTTATAGTTACGATAAATCGGAGTTGAAGTATTTTTTCACTCGAAATTCAGAGCGTTTTATTAGAATTTCAAAAATTGAATTATCTGTAGAAGAATTAGGTGCTTTTGTTAAGCAACTTGCAAATTATTTAGCCCAACCAATTACGAACAACTGGGATGGAATAGAAATAATTCCATTATTAGAATTAGTGGTCAAGTGAAAGGATTCGTGGGACAGTTGCGGGGGGTGATTCGTGGGACAGTCGATGACATATTACAATGTTGGTAAAAAACGTTTTTGACATTCACTTCATTCATGGTTCATCAGCATGACAAATAAAAACTTGCGGCGATGTTGCGGACAAACGTCGGCAAATGGTCGCCGCTTATCGGGCGGGAAGTTCCCTCCGTGAAGTCGCGAAAGATTTTCACGAAACCAAATCCACCGTCCAACGATGGGTCACATTGGCCAAAGGCAAGCGGCTGGATCGCGTTGACTTTCACGACAAAAAATCCGGTCCCAAGAAACCGAGAAACAAGTCCTCCACAAAAATTGAAAAACGTGTCCTCAAGCTCCGCAAACACCTCAAGGAAAAAAGCATACTCGGACTTCACGGAGCCGAAGCGATCCGCGACGAAATGCTCCGGCGAGGCGATCGCGACATACCCACAAGTCGAACCATCGGCAACATACTCAAGCGAAACGGAATGCTCGATCGGCGAACCCGACTGCGACGTCCCGCACCGCCGCCCGGTTGGTACTTGCCGGGCGTGCAACAACGAAAACATGAACTCGACAGCTTCGACATCATCGAAGGATTGTATTTGCACGGCGGTCAGGAAGTTCAGTTCCTCAACGGAATTTCGCTGCATGGTTGTCTGTTGCATTCGATGGCGACGGCAACGATCACTGCGGAAAACACGGTACTTGCGTTGACAGAACATTGGAAAAAGTTTGGGTTGCCGAAGTATGTGCAATTCGACAACGACATGGTTTTTCAGGGGCCGCGAAAGCCAAACGCCATCGGAAAAGTCATACGGCTTTGTTTGTCGTTGAAAGTGATTCCCGTTTTTGCAACTCCTTACGAACAGGGTTTTCAAGGAAAGATTGAACGGTTCAATCGGGAAGTCCAGGAAAAATTCTGGCGACGCAAACAATTCAAAAACATCAAAGGCATCGAAAAACGTTTGGCGGAATATGTTCAAGCACACCGACTCGCCCATCAAGCGGAAATCATCACGGCTCCGGGGCGGCGACCCTTTCCGAAACGTTGGAAACGTGACGACACGAAGCCGCCGCGAGGCAAGATCATTTACCTTCGCCGAACGGACGGTTCGGGGCGTGTGCGATTTTTGGAAAGGGAGTTCTTGGTGAGTGAACATTGGATCAACCGACTTGTCCGCGTCGAAGTCGATTTGGACAAAGGATGCGTTAGTTTTTTTGCGTTGCGCCGTGCCGAATGGAAAACGCAACGCTTGTTGAAAACGATGAAATTTGCATTGACGAAAAAAACGACGTGCGATTAAAAATGCCAAAATTTACCCTTTTACGAAAACACAAAAGTGAAAGCATTCGCGGGACACCCGATGACACAAATCACCCCCGCAACTGTCCCACGAATCCTTTCACTTGACCATCACACATTACGAGGAGCAGACGCATGGCGACATTCATGAAAAATGCGGTGGAGTACGGGACATTTCACGTTGGCGAAACGACCGAAGGCACGGTGATACTGCATCCCGATGTCTTTGAAATCGAAGAGCAACATTACCAATTGCTGCGCGGCGAGCGATGGCGGGAGGAGACGGGTTGGTATGGCCGATTATCTGCGCCCGGCTTTCTCGATTGCACAGACTGGTCGGGGCCATACTCATCAGAATGGGAAGCCGACGAAGCATTGAACGACATGTACGACGGCGACCCGCTTGACGACGACATCGAATAGCCAGCCGCAATCATTTGAGCCGGGCATGTCCCGGCTCGCGGTAGTGACGGGTGGCATCGTTTGCCTCGCGTCAATCCCACAACAATCAACGGAGCAATCACGGCGTGGCCACCCTACCTTAAAACGAACCCCACATTAAAACGCGAAATGAATTCCATCTTTGGACAGAAGCGACTGGTCATGAAATTTGCTCTTCGCTTCCTTGAGTGCCATCAGCTTGTCGCCGAGGCCGGTGTATTTTTCGGAAAGTTTGGCGTCATGTCCCAGTTCTTCGTCAACGAGGAATTGATTGAGGTCGTCCAGCATCTGTTGGACTGCGGCGGTGTCTTTTGGTGCAAGAGCATCCGCACCGATCAAAGTAAATCGGTTAAAATCGAAAACAAGGCCAAACGGCTGGTTGACGTTCAAGGTCTTTCCAACAAAATCGCGGAGGAACGCTCCGATGTCGTTTGTCAGCGATTCCATTTCACGCAATGCCGCCTCGTCCGCTTCTTTCGATTCGATCCTGTAACCTCCGCTCGAATCGATAACGACTTCATGCCTGTATTCCAGCACGTCCCCATGTTCATCGTCATGGGCGTTCAAAATCTCCGCACCGAGAGTTTTGGCAAAATCCCGCATTTCGGTATCAATCTTGCTGTTCATCAACGCCGCCGCACGAAGATCAGCTTCGGGATCGCTCCCTTTCGTTCGCACGTCGGTGAAACGGATTCGGCCCGTGCTGTCGATTGTGATCTTGTAATCGCGGATTTGCAAATCCGCATCATTTTTGAACATCTCATTGATCTCGCCGACAATCATATCGGAGATGCTTTCACGCAAGGATTTTACTTGCGAGTTGAAGTCGGGCTCCGCATTGTTGGCTTCGGACAGTACACCGCGTTTCATCGACAAAAGCGAACGGATGGGATGAGTAGAGTTAGCGCGGGGGCTTCCGTTGCGCATTAAAAAATTGCATTCGTCATTTCTATTGTCTCTCAATATTATATGGCGAGTGTTTCTTGTCAATGTTGTTTCGATCAAAATGAGGAAACTTACGCTACAGCATAGTATCAATCAATAACTGCTCGACAAGTTTTCCGCTATTCAATCAGATGGCCTGACAGCTTGTGCCAGAGTTATTCCACACCAAACATTATTTTGTTAGAATGACATTTATCCGATCACGGACACCTTGCCTGTCACGACGTGGACAAGCTACCGGGGTTTCGGAGTTTCTATGCCCGTTTCGCCTGCCTTTACCTACCCGCCTTCACTTACCCGCCGGAGTTATTTTATGACGATGCTCAGACTGTTCATCGTGAGTTCTGTTATTTTGTTTGCAAGTCAAACCCATGCCCAGAATTCGGTGTCACGAACCGTGCTGGAAATCAACGACCTCATTGCCCAAGAGGGTAAAAAGCCGCCTGATTGGTGGGCTTCCGTCAAGCTGGAGTATCCTGAAACGCTCAATCTTGATATTCCCGATTACGTGCCGGGAATCGAGTGGGATAATCAACGATATGTCAGGGCTTATGTTCGGGAAATCATTAAACCCAACCCGCATCGGTGGCGTTCCGGGATCAAGTTGTATCATTCGCTCGTGATTCGGCATAAGGACGATGAGAAAAACCGACTGAAGGAATCATCAACAGATTGATCAGATGTAGCAGATGATTTATATTGTTGTTTGGTTTGATTACCAGAATTTTTGGTTTGATTACCAGAATTTTTGGTTTGATTACCAGAATTTTTGGTTTGATTACCAGAATTTTTGGTTTGATTACAAACATATCTGATACATCTGTTTCATCTGTTGAAAAGTACTGTTTGGCCGGCCCTGTTTACTGTATTGGGGCGGCAACCTTCGTGTTTCTTCATGCACTTCGTGGTGAGAAACAGTATCCGTGAACGGTAACAACTTTTTTCGCAGTGAGGTTAAAAATGAGATTCCTGCTTACATTATGTTGCTTTTTCAGCATTGTGACATTTCAAATCGCCGGTGCCGAAGACACAAACAACGTGTCGTTACCGCCACCGCCTACTGGTTCCTCCTTCTACAATACTGAGGAAGCCGTCCAGCGTGGCACTCTTCAGGATGTGAGATATTTTGTCGAGAGAAAAGGCATCGATATTACCGATACCGGCAGGTTTTCTGAAGGAACGCTTTTGAACATTGCGGCTCGGAGTAACCCCAATCCTGATGTGCTGAAATATCTGATCGATAAAGGTTTGGACATCAACGCGCAGGATACCAACCGTTTTACGCCCTTGCATTTGGCGGCAGGGTACAATCCCAACGTTGACGTACTCAAATATTTGCTCGAAAAAAATGCGAAACTCCAAGAGGATCATGAGAAAGTATCAATGGCACTGGTCATGCTGGCCGCCCGTAGTAATCCCAATCCCGATGTGCTGGAATTTCTGGTTGAAAACGGCTGGGATATACATGCGAAAAACAGCATCGGCGAAACGTTGCTGCATGTTGCGGCAATGTCCAACACCAACATTGATGTGGTGAAATATCTGATCGACAAAGGGCTGGAGGTCGATGCGAAAAACAACTATGGTGAGACGCCGTTACACAAAGCAACACTGCTTAATCTTAATATCGACGTCATCAAATTCCTGGTCGAACACGGAGCAGATGTCAACGCAAAAACCAACGGTGGCGTTACAGCAATAAGCAATACGCTGCGTCGGGTGTATTCCCATAGTACACCGTATGAAACAAGAATCAATACGCTGAAATATCTGATTGAAAAAGGCGCGAATGTCAATACCAAAGACAATCGTGGAATGACACCATTACACTGGGCGGCACAGGCCGGAAACATGGAAAACATCAACATGGCGCATTACCTGATCGAACTGGGAGCAGACGTCAATGCCAAAGATGACAATGGTGCCACGCCGTTACACTATGCAGTTCTGGCATGGGGAAACTATTTCTTAGTGGGGGAATATTTGATCCAAAACGGTGCGGAGATTAACGCTAAAGACAAGGATGCTAAAACACCGTTACACTATGCGGCGGCTTCTCCGAATGAATACGTTATGATCTTGAACAATACGGAAAAAACCAATATGCTGCAATATATGATCGCACAAGGTGCCGACATCAACGCAAAAGACAAGGATGGAAAAACACCGCTTGACCTCGCCGCGACGGAGAAAAAAAAGGCCATTCTTCAAGCCGCCGAGCAGAACGGGTTGGACACCGGACGGTTTCAGTGGAAATCATCGGGACCGCTGGTGGCACCGGCGAATCGTCCCGATGATCCCTGCTTTTCGGTCAAAGACCCGTCGGTCGTGTTTTACGAAGGAAAGTTTCATCTTTTCGTGACGATTCGGAGCGAAAAACGCACGCATCAAATCGAATACCTGACCTTTGCCGATTGGAAAGACGCCGGGCAAGCCGAGCGGCATGTTTTGAAAATGCACCCCGGTTATTTTTGCGCGCCGCAGGTGTTTTATTTTACGCCGCATAAAAAATGGTATTTGATCTGCCAGGCATCTGATCCCGCCTGGAAAGACCCATGGGGAACGGAATACGGTGCAGCGTTTTCGACGACGGACGACATTACGAAACCGGATTCCTGGTCGCCGCTGCAACCGTTGGGAGCGAAACGTATCGGTGACAATGCCGGGCTTGACTATTGGGTGATTTGCGATTCCGAAAAAGCACACCTGTTTTTCACCACACTAGACGGTAAAATGTGGCGTGAGGAAACATCGCTTGCGCAATTCCCACGCGGCTGGACGGAACCGGAACTCGCATTGGAAGCGGATATTTTCGAGGCAAGCCACATTTATAAAATCGTCGGTCAGGAAAAGTATCTGACCGTTGTGGAAGCCCAAAACGGCCCGGCATGGCGGTATTACAAGGCGTATCTGGCGGATCGATTGGACGGACAGTGGACGCCGCTTGCCGATTCGAAAGAGAAAAATTTTGCCGGTAAGAACAACGTCGCTTTTCCGCAGGACGAACAATGGGCCGATTCGATCAGTCACGTCGAATTGATCCGCAGCGGTTATGATGAAATGCTCGCAATCGATCCGAACAACTTACGCCTGATTTATCAGGGGGTTCTCGACCCGGACACCGCCGGAAAACCTTACGGCCAAATCCCGTGGCGGCTGGGAATGTTGGAGGAAAGAGATGCAGCATCGAGCGTTTTTCTGCCGCAAGGCACAGGTCTTGCCGCTCGCTTCACGGCAGATACCGGTATTGCAGAGCATCCCGATGTCATCTTTGCGGACAATTTCGAGACCGGTGAACTGGGAGCCCAATGGGATTCGGATACTATCGCACCGACACTCAGTTTCAGTGCATCGGAAAATGAATTATGCGGACAACGATGTCTTCAAGTCGAAGCCACTCTCGGAAAGAACACCGGCGGCGGTTTCACGAAATGGTTCGAACCCGCCGACCGGGTGTTTGTGCGGTTTTATGTGCGTTTCGATCCTGACTGCGATTATGTCCACCACTTTGTGCCACTCCGTGCCAACAAGGGATTACGGGGTGGAGACAAGTGGAGCGGTTTCGGCGGAGCGGGTTTGTTACCGGACGGAACCGAACGTTTTTCCACGGCACTCGAACCGATGGGCGACTGGGGACGCTTGCCGGCACCGGGGGTGTGGAATTTTTACAGTTACTGGCACGAGATGAAAGAGTCGCCGGATAAGAATTATTGGGGAAACTCCTTTTTGCCTGATTCTCAACAAGTGATTGAAAAAGACCGTTGGATATGTGCGGAGTTCATGTTGAAACACAACACGCCCGGGCAAGCGGACGGGGAACAGGCTTTTTGGATTGACGGAAAATTACAAGGACATTGGCGCGGCATAAACTGGAGAAAGACGGAATCACTCAAAGCCAATGCACTGACGCTTGAGTCCTATTTTACGGACAGATGGACAAAGAACGAAACGAACATCGTTTATTTTGACAACGTCGTGATTGCACGTGAGTATATTGGTCCCGCCGGGACTGTGGCCAAACAATAATTCACCACGAAGAGCACGAAGGGACACGAAGAATGCCGGTACTCCGACCAAACAATACTTATCCGCAGATACACGCAGATTATCGCAGATGATTTTCAAAAATCAAAAAAACCTCTGCGTTCTTGCGCTGCGGCAGAAGAAACACGCGCGGCCGTTGTTCCGTCCTGCAAGGACGAAATTTCGATAACCCCCGACTTTAGTCGGGGGTACGGCCCCCCCAATATGATTTTCACCCCAACGGGGTGACACAATGCCGTATAAGTATCGCCCCGTTGGGGCGAGTAGAGCAGCGGGTACGCGGGCATCACCCCCGACTGAAGTCGGGGGTGATTGAGATTCTGTCCCTTCGGGACAAAGACTCACAACTCATCACTCGCTGCTACCAACATTTTTTCCCTACGGGAAAATCCCCCTAACTCCTATTGCCAACGCCCCCTTCTTTTTTAACCGGCCATGACAAAAACGCATTTACTTTTCGTAGTGTTCATTTCGCTCATCTCAAGCGTCAATCTTTTCGCTCGTGAAAGCGAGGGAATGCGTGGCAACTCGCTGTTGCTCAACGGGGCGTGGGAGTTTGTTGTCGGCAGCGGCAACGAGCGGGCGGAATCAGCCGCAGGGCAACGAACGCTGGATTGGAAGCCGACTCAACTGCCGGGGCCGTTCGACGATACTCCCCATGACGCGAAAGTGAATTGGCAAATCGCCTGGGTGCGCCGGACATTCACGTTGACGCAGGAACAGGTGAATTCCCTTGCCGTGTTGCGATGGAACAGGATGAACAACGGTGCCGAGGCGTTTATGAACGGTCAAAAAGTCGGCGAGAACGAACCGACGGGGCCGTATCAAGTCATTGTTAAGCCGGGAGTGCTCCGCGTCGGTGAAAATCAAATCGTTCTGAAAGTTCGCGGGACGAATGCCGTCCGGCGCAGTCAAAGCGGCAACCCGATGTTTCCCTGCGGCTTTGGGGTCGGGCCACCGTCCGTACTTGATGACATCTGGATCGACTTCGCAACGGACGCTTACATGAAATGGGTGCTTGCGATGCCCGATCCGGCGACCGGTCGGGTTGTGATTCGCGTGACACCGGTCGGACTTGAAAAATTGGACAACCTGGAAATCGTTGCGGAAGTGTCGCCGTGGAAAGCCGCTCGCACAACCGCTCGTCTGGTTCCCGATCCCGATCCGTTGGGTGGCGAGCATTTTTACGTCGATATCCCGATGCCGGGATATGAAGCATGGACGCATGAGAAACAGCCGCTTTACCCGGCCAACGTCAAACTTCTCAAAGACGGCAAATTACTGGATGAAGTGACTTTTCGTTTCGGTATGCGTGAGGTCGGCGTGAAGGACGGCAATTACAAACTCAACGGTAAAAACCTCTGGCTTCGCGGTTCGAACCTCGTTTTTGAATGGGACTGGGGAGATGTGATGACCAACAAAGAGGTCGATTATCTCGTCACCGAAGCTCGTGAGATGAGCATGAATTCGTTTCGCACGCACACACAACCGCCGAATCGGAAAGTCAGCGACGTTTGCGACGAACACGGCACGATGTTGCTGGCCGAATTTCCGGTGCTCTACAATTATCAGGATTACAAGTTCACGCCGGAAGAGTACGAAATTTGGCACCGCAACGTGCTCACCGATTCGGCAGGCTGGATGGCGCGACTTTGGAATCATCCGTCGGTCATTATATGGGTGCTTTCCAACGAATCGAACGTTGACAACAAATGGGAGGAGACCGTTTTTCAGGATTTCGTCAATCGTCTTGATCCGACGCGACCGACCATGCGCACGGGAACGACGGGAACCAGGGATAATCTCGACGTTCACACTTGCGGCAACATCACGGACACCATCGAGGGCGAGTTTCTGGCGAATATGCAGTATTGGCTCAGAGATGACGACGGAAAGCGGACGTTGACCAATTCGGAATACATGAATTTTTTCGGACATCCTTACACGCAATGGTCGGGTATCGACGATTCGACGGCAGATGCACTTGCCCTTGCACAAATCGGAGCGGAACACACCGAAGCGATGCGACGAAAACGAATTGATGCGATTTTACCGTACATGTATGCCGGTTGGACGAGGACAAGACAGGAAGCCCGCGTCAGGGAAGGGCGATTGAAAAGTGCCGTCTGGAAAGCGAATTATGCTTCGCCGCTCTCGGCGGCATGGCACAGTAGCCTTTCCCCGGTGTTGGCGAGTCTTGATTTTTTCGACCCGAATTACCTGACCGGTCAGAGCGTGACGACAGATATGTATCTGATCAACGATTCGTGGCACGATGCGAAAGTACATGTCGATCTTTTGCTCACGAAAGAGAACCCCGAATGGATACCGGAAGCGGAATGTTTCGAGCAACCGGTCATGCGTTGGAATTTCGATTTGACGATCAAGGCGGATTCGGTCGAAAAAACGCCCGTGAAATGGCAATTGCCGCAAGAGGAAGGGAATTACTGGCTGACCGCGCGTCTGACGGGCGTTGAAGGACGTCCGGTTCTCAGCCAGCGTTTTGTGCGTGCGGTTGATGCGCCGGTCGCTTCGGAAGCGTTGCGGCAACGGACGTTTGTGTTACTGGGAGCCGATGACGGTGCGCGAGAATTTTTCCGGTCGATGCAACTGAAAACCCGGGAGATACCCGAATCGGGAACCATGATTCCGCTGACGGCGCAAGATACGGTCGTGATTTGGAATGCAAATCGCGTCACGGCAAAGGGGCGACAAGAAGCGACGAAACCGTTGCGTGACTTTGCCGTCGGCAGCGGACGCGTGATCGTGCTGTCAACCCCGACGTGGGACTGGCGCGAACTGTGCGACGTCAAGATCAACCATGACCCGCGATTCAGCCGTGCGTTTATGGCGTCGCCGGGCGACATTGATCCGCAATGGCTGATTCGCTGGAACGGACTACCGGGAACGGTTGCTTATGGTAAATTGGAAGGTGACGCGATGAAACAGGCGAAAACCGTCCTGTGGGCGCGCGATCCCGAAACGGTGGTCATGGCGAACATCCCCGTTGCGTCCGGGAACGGAACGATCCTGTTTTCGCAACTGAATTTTCAAGACCGCGTCAACAAATCCGGCGACCATTACGATCCCGTTGCCGCGAGGTTGTTATACCTAACTCCGTAATAAATTGGTCTTTTCTCAAAACGAGAAAAAGAGTATATTGTTCCTTTTCGATTTTACCTTTTTCGATTCATGGAGGAACAAATGATCAAGTTGGATTTTACGCAAAA
>Ga0082212_10011070_pt1 | contig 11465 bp, 10 predicted proteins | sample TergutNt197P3_FD_71548 | JGI IMG/M metagenome (GOLD analysis project Ga0082212, IMG submission 71548) | Neocapritermes taracua P3 segment gut microbial communities from Petit-Saut dam, French Guiana - Nt197 P3 | ecosystem: Host-associated > Arthropoda: Insects > Digestive system > Gut ... | reverse complement strand
AAACGAAGGAAATTCTTTTCTTTCTACCTGACTTTCAACAAATTTTATTAATTCCGGCTTACTCATATCTTAATATTCTATAATCTCAAAAAATTGAGTGCAAAGATAATCGTTTTTTTAATATGAAAGGAAGTTTTGTGATTTTTTTTTCATAAATGTGTATATTTTTTCGATAACGTTCATTATCAACAAGATATAAAATCGTTAATGATTATTTTTTGCTAATTCTCAATTCTCAATTCTCAATTCTCCATTAATTTTGTATCTTTGCAGCGTTAATAAATGTAAAATATGCCACATAATTCAGAGAATATTTATACGCTTTTTGATGAGGTGTTGGAATATTACAACGCCTTGTTGGACGACATTAAATCTGCGTCAAAGTCTATTTGTATTGAACTTTTTCGTGTTGGAAACGGCTATATTTCCAAGCGAATTATCACGGAGTTGGTACGGGCGGCTAAACGCGGCGTGAATGTGCGGATTTTGGTGGACGACTGGGGAACGCCCAACGCTAAAACGTTGTTTGCCGAGTTGATTGAGGCGGGCGGCTCGGTGCAGGTGTGGGAAAAAATACGTTTTTCATTAACGCAGCGCAGCATTGTGAAGTCGCACAAGCGCAACCATCGTAAAATCATTACCATTGATAATCAGATAACTTACGTTGGTTCTGCCAACATCACCGATTATAACCTGCCCTGGCGGGAAACCATTTTGCGCGTTGCCGATGCGAACTTTGCGGAGACGATGAAACGTATTTTTCTGAAATATCACAACATCGCAAAAAAAAGCATCGAAAAGAAACGTTATCTCCCTAAACCGCAGATTGCCTGCGAGTTTGAGATTTTACAAGATGTGCCGAGCATTCGGCGATCGAGCGTCAGAAAACGTTATATCGAACTGATTGAGAACGCCACCAAATCCGTAACCATCGAAACGCCCTATTTTTTACCCAGTCAAATCGTGCGCAGGGCAATCGAAACGGCGTTGAACAAGGGCGTCGAAGTCAATATTATTCTTCCGCTCCATTCCGATGTGCCGACGGCTGACATTTTGCGCAGGCGATATTTGGGTTATTTTCATGAAAAAGGGGCGAAAATTTGGCAATATACGCAGGTCAATCTTCATGCGAAGGTCGTTTTTATAGATGAAACGCTGTTTTCTATCGGCTCGTCCAACTTCGATTACAGAAGTTTCCGTTTTCAACACGAAATTATCGTTCTCGGCAAACAACCGGAGGTTACGGAAATGGTCAAAAACCACATCAACGCTACGTTAGATGACTGTATTCCATTTGATTACGAACAGTGGAAACGCCGCAGCAAAGTAGATATTTTTTCGGAATGGCTGTTGCTGCCGTTCAGACATTTATTTTAATCCTTACTTTTATGAATCAAATAGCACAAAATCTCGCCGAACTGCGCCGGAAAATCCCGCCACACGTTACTTTGGTATCTGTTTCAAAAACATATCCGCCAACAACAATCATGGAAGCCTACCATGCGGGACAACGTGTTTTCGGTGAAAACAGAATACAGGAACTCGCTCAAAAACAGCCTCTTTTGCCCGCCGATATTGAGTGGCATTATATCGGACATTTGCAAAGTAACAAGGTAAAATATATCGCGCCGTTTGTTAAACTAATACATTCGATAGACTCGCTTAAACTGTTGATAAACACCGACAAAGAGGCGCAAAAAAATAATCGTGTCATTGATTGTTTGTTGCAGTTTCACATTGGCGAAGAGACAACAAAATTTGGTATGGACGCCGCCGAAGTTGAAGCCCTGCTCAACGCCGCCGAATACAAAAATCTCAACCATATACGCATTGTCGGCGTGATGGGAATGGCAACTTTTACCGACAACCAACAACAAATACGAGCAGAATTTCAACGTCTGCACGCCATTTTTCAACGGTTGAAATCGCAATATTTTTCCGCCCTCCCCTACTTCAAAGAAATTTCAATGGGAATGTCCGACGACTATCCCATCGCCATCGAAGAAGGGGCAACCATTGTCAGAATCGGATCGGCGATTTTTGGAAAAAGAACAACTTTAAAATTATAAATAGATGAAAGAAATTGAAAAAGAACGAAGTACAGAAATTATTCATCAATGTATTCTTTTAGGAATATTACTTGTAGGCGCAGTATTGCGATTTTATGACTACCTCAATATTCCTTTTACACACGATGAATTTAGCGCTTTGTTCAGAACACAGTTCGACAGTTTTTCGAAATTGATTGAAAAAGGAGTAAAAATAGATGGACATCCGCCCGCTATTCAGGTTTTTCTCTATTATTGGGTAAAACTTTTCGGATACTCCGAATGGATTGTAAAACTGCCGTTTACGCTATGTGGAATGGCATCTATTGCGTTGATATATTTTATAGCAAAAAAATGGTATAACGAAACAGTCGGTTTTATCTCTGCCGCATTTTTGGCAACTATTCAATATACGGTTATATACAGTCAAATTGCACGTCCTTATATCAGCGGATTGTTTTTTGCGCTGGCAATGGTTTATTTTTGGACGCAGTTGATGTTTCATCCTGAAAAACGTTTTTACAGAAACAGCGCTTTTTATATATTGTTTAGTGCATTATGCGCTTATAATCACCATTTTAGCTTATTATTTACTGCAATTGTCGGATTGACGGGATTGTTTTTAATTCCCAAAAAATATGTGGTAAAATATCTGATAAATGCTGCTATAATTATGCTTCTTTACGTTCCGAATATTCCGATTATCTTGTACCAATTAAAAATGGGTGGCATTGAAGGGTGGCTGGCAAAACCTCATAACGATTTCTTTATAAGTTATTTATCATACGCTTTTCAATTTTCTATTGTTTCTCTTTTCCTTGTAGCAGGATTGATGATATTTGGGTTTGTGAAAAGAAAAAAAATAAATTATAAATTGTTGATTATATCTGTTTTATGGTTTTTTCTTCCGATTCTGATAGGTTTCTTTTATTCAAAGTACGTAAATGCTGTTATACAATATTCCATGCTGATTTTCAGTTTTCCGTTTCTTTTTTTCGTTCTTTTTGGTCATATAAAAAAGCAAAAAGCGGTCATCAACCTTATCATCGTTGCTATCATATTGACAACCAACACTTTTTTACTTATTAATGAAAGAAAACACTATACACTTTTTTACAACTCGCCATACATAAAAATTCTGGAAGACCACGAAACAGCCCATAAAAAACATGAAAATGTCGCCTCTTTAATTCATTCATACGAAAGATTCTCACAATATTATTGGGATAAAATAGCGGTCAGCAGTCCGTTTTTTGATATTGATTCCATCAATGAAAAAGAGTTGGTTGCACTTGTAAAAGAACAATCTGAAAATGCGGATTATCTCTATTTAGGCGTTATTTCATCTAATTTACCTAATGCAGTTCCTATTATTCGGGATTATTTTCCAAACATAAAGCAACAAAACAATTATTATTTAGCAACAACTTATTTGTTTTCAAAAGAAAAAAGCGATGCCGATACCATTCATTTTTCAGAAATAAAACCACGTTTCATAGATAGTTTAACCGAATATTCCTCTACATTTTCAAAACCTCTTTCCGAGATTATTTCAAATCAATACAATTTTATTGACATTTCGGTAAAATGTCTTGTACCGGAAAATTATGACGACATTATATTAGTAGCCTCTTTGGAAAATGAAAAAGGAAACATTCATTGGGGCGGCGTCTCCTTTGACAAATATGTTGCCGATGAAGATATTGGGACATGGGTTACCATTCATCATTCGGTAAAATTATCCGATATTTATTTGAAATACAATAATATAGAGTTTAAAACATACATTTGGAATAAAGGCGGTCAAAATTTCACAGTAAAAGATTTTTCCGTTCTTTTGCGTGAAGGAAATCCGGTTATTTATGGCTTAATAAATAAAATCCCCTAACAACCGTCATTATTTCATTTTCTTGTGAAATATCACCAACAAAGCAACGCCAATGGTGATGGCGGCGTCGGCAATGTTGAAAATCGGACGGAAGAAGATAAAACGTCCGTCGTTGCCAAATAAAAAGTCGGGCAGCCACGAAGGAGCGCTATCTTTTGCGATGTCTATAACCGGAAAATAGAGCATATCAACCACCTGTCCATACATAAACGGCGCATATCCGCCTCCTTCCGGAAAGATTTCGGCAACGTTTCCAAATGTACTTTCGCTGAAAATCAATCCGTAAAAAGCGCTGTCGAGGATATTTCCGAACGCTCCGGCAACGATTAAAGCGAAACAGACAATAATCACCGGCGACATTTTTTTCCGAATCAACCGGAACATATAAATCCCAATCAGTACCACCGCAACGATACGGAATATGCTGAGAAACAGTTTCCCCGAACCGCCAAAAAACTCCATTCCGAACGCCATACCGTTGTTTTCGATAAAACGCAGTATAAACCAATTACCAAAAACGGGAACATCTTCGCCCAGCATAAAATGTGTTTTTATCCAAAATTTCAAAATTTGATCAACCAACAAAACCGCCAAAACGACGATAACAGGAAGTAAATAGGGTCTTTTTTTGAACATACTCTATATTATTAAACGGCGGCAAAGATACGACTTTTATAAGACCGTAAGACATGTAAGATCGTAAGACCGTAAGAAACTTTTATTTTTTAATTCATTAATTTTCGTACTTTTGTCATCAAATTTGAACGACGATGAAAAAGCAAGGATTTCTATACCGGATATTTCGGTTTTATTACGACGGATTTTGTTCGATGACGCTGGGTAAAAAACTGTGGTTGATTATTCTTATAAAACTTTTTATTATGTTTGTAGTTTTTCGTATTTTCTTCTTTAAGAACTTCTTAAACAGCCGTTTCGACAGCAAAGAGCAAAAAAGCGAATATGTGATTGACCAATTGACAAAAGAGTAGAAACATACTATATTTAGAAATATTTGTATAACATCTATGTGATTTTTTATTCCGAAATTTGCAACCGATAATTATTTATAAAATATATATAATATGGAACAGGTTTTCGATTTTTCATTAATTGACTGGTCTCGGTTGCAGTTCGCACTGACGGCTATGTATCATTGGATTTTTGTTCCGCTCACGCTGGGTATCACGGTGATTATCGCCATTATGGAGACAAAATACGTGCGCACCGGCAAGGAAGAGTGGAAACAGATGACGAAATTTTGGATGACGCTTTTCGGCATTAACTTTGCTGTGGGCATCGCCACCGGTTTGATTCTCGAATTTGAGTTTGGCACCAACTGGTCGAACTATTCGTGGTTTGTCGGTGATATTTTCGGTGCGCCGTTGGCTGTAGAAGGCATTATGGCGTTTTTTATGGAGGCTACTTTTGTGGCGGTGATGTTTTTTGGGTGGAACAAAGTCAGCAAGCGGTTTCACTTGTTTTCAACGTGGATGGTTGCGTTAGCGGTCAATCTCTCCGCTTTGTGGATTTTGGTTGCCAACGCATGGATGCAAAACCCCGTTGGAATGCGTTTTAACCCCGAAACTGCCCGTAACGAGATGGTGGACTTCTGGGCGGTATTGTTTTCGCCGACGGCGGTAAACAAGTTTATCCACACTGTATCGTCAGGCTTTATGACGGCAGGAATTTTTGTGGTGGGCATCAGTTGCTGGTTTTTGTTGAAAAAACGACATCAGGAAGTTGCTCGCAAAAGTATCCTTATCGGAGGCGCTTTCGGACTGTTTGGCGCTATTGTTTTGATGGTTACCGGCGACAGTTCGGCGCGACAGATAGCCAAAGAACAACCGATGAAATTAGCCGTTGTCGAAGGTTTATATGAAGGCGAAGCAGGCGCTCCGTTTTCCATTGTCGGCTGGGGAACGCCAACCAACAATCCCGACCGTCCGTATGAAAAAGAGATGACGGGAGTGAAACTTCCCAAGATGCTTTCGCTGATGGCATTTCACGATTTTAACGCTTTTGTCCCCGGCATCAAAGACCTTATTGAAGGCAATGATGAACAGGGAATTATGTCGGCGTATGAAAAAGCCAAACGCGGAAAAGAGGCGCAAAACACGTTACGTTGCATGAAAGATGCCAAACAAGAGGGCAACATCGAGGCTTACGAGGCAGCAAAAGCGCTCTTTGAAGACCAAGAGTGGGTGGATAATTATTTCAAATATTTTGGCTACGGATATTATTACGATGAAAATCCGGCGGTGTTTAAACAAAATATTGCCCGTTTGGTTCCCAATGTGGCGCTCAATTTCTGGGCATTCCGGTTGATGATTGGGTTAGGACTTATCTGTATGATAGTGCTGGTATTGGCGTTGTGGTGGGCGTATAAAAAACGTTTAGACGGAAAAAAATGGTTTTTCAAATTAGCAATCCTTTGTATTCCATTTGTTTACGTTGCTACGCAGTGCGGATGGATTGTAGCGGAAGTAGGACGACAACCTTGGGTGATCCAAGATTTGATGCCAACCGTTTCAGCCGTTTCACACGTTAGCACAGGTGCGGTAAAAACCACATTTTTCCTTTTTGCTATTACCTTTACCATATTATTAATAGCAGAGATAAAAATTATGATTTCACAAATTAAAAAAGGTCCGAAGGAGGGATAAAAAGCCATGTTTGAAAACTTATCATATTTAGCATTACAGCAATACTGGTGGATTTTAGTATCTATTTTAGGGGCATTGCTGGTTTTCCTGCTCTTTGTGCAGGGCGGACAAACGTTGATTTACCGCATCGGAAAAACAAAACAAGAACGCGACCTGTTAGTAAACAGCGTTGGTCATAAATGGGAGTTCACCTTTACCACACTGGTAACTTTCGGAGGCGCCTTTTTCGCTTCATTTCCGCTGTTTTACTCAACAAGTTTCGGCGGCGCCTACTGGGTTTGGATATTGATATTGTTCTGTTTCATCGTTCAAACGGTGGGATATGAATTTCGTTCCAAAGTTGGTAACATTCTCGGCGCAAAGACCTACGAAGCGTTTTTATTTTTGAACGGATTTTTGGGTACAATCCTGCTGGGAACGGCGGTAGCGACATTTTTTACCGGTTCGCAGTTTGAAATCGTTACAAACAGCGTCAGCGGAACAATCAGTTCGGTATGGCGCGGCGGTTTCGGCGGATTGGAATTAGCCTTTGATTTTAGCCGCTATGCGACTTTTATCAACCTCTCGCTCGGATTGGCGGTATTCTTTTTAGCACGCATCTTGGGTGCGCTTTACTTTATCAATAACATCGCCGACGAAGAAATTGTGAAAAAATCACGCCGCACCATCAGAATGAGCAGCGTGCCGTTTTTACTCACATTCCTCTTTTTCTTGGTAAACATCCTCGTTATCAATGGGTTTGCATACGACCAAAACGGCGTTGTGTATATGGAATGTTGTAAATATCTCAACAACCTGCTGGCGATGCCGGCGGTTACGGCGATACTTTTAATCGGCGTGGTGTTGGTTTTGGCAGGTATCTTTTTGGGCGGTTTCAAAAAGTCCGAAAAAGGGATCTGGTTCGCAGGTTTGGGAACGGTGCTGACGGTTTTTGCCCTCTTTTTGACGGCAGGATTCAACAATACCTGTTACTATCCGGCTTACGGCGACTATCTGCAAAGCAGTTTGAGCATCGAAAACAGTTCATCAAGTCCTTACACGCTAATAGCCATGAGTTACGTTTCGTTGTTAATTCCGTTTGTGCTTGCCTACATCTGGTATGTATGGCGCGCCATGAACAAGAAAAAAATCGACGAAACAGAACTGAAAGAGGAGATAAAGTATTAAATCAATTACGAATTACGAATTACGAGATTGGCAGGATTTAATCCTGCCATTTTTTTTTGTGAATTTGTATAAATCTGTGAATGAAAAATGGTGTATTTTTAGAAAACCGGTCATAATTATTGCGTTCTACGTTTTATTATGGGTATTTTATTTTTTTGTATCTTTGCAGCATCATTAATTAATGATTAATGTAAAATGATTAATGATTAATGTAAAACTTTTTCTTATGAACCACAATCGTTTTTCCATCATTATCGCTATTGCAGCGGTGTGTATCACTTTATAAATAATAAAAGAGTTATGAAAAAATACAAACTGCGTTGTCTTATTTTTTTATCTCTTTTTTCCCCTTTACTATTATTGGCAACGCAAAAAATAGTAGTAACCGGAGTTGTGCTGGCTCCGAATAAAGAACCTGTCGCAAATGTAAATATTTTCATTGAAAAAACCGAAACAGGAACCATTACCAATGCTCAAGGATGGTTTTCATTGGAAATACCGGTGCAAAAAACCATTCTGAATATTTCTCATGTAGCATTTGTTTCTCAAACAATCGAAATTTCCCAAAAAGAGAGCGAACAGGCGTTGCAAGAAGGAACTTTTTTTGTGAAAATTATTTTGGAACCTCAAATACAGACATTAAAAGTTGTTGAAGTTGTTGATGGGAAAATACAAATAGCATATAACGATGCTAAAAAATGGATTTTGGACTATGTATTGATAGGAGAAGATGAAATATTGCTACTATTGCTATATAAAAACAAAAAATATTTACAACTAATAAATCATTTACATGAAACAATCGCTGTAACATCGGTGGATTATAAATATCGTCATTTATATAAAGGATGCTCAGGCGATACTTATCTTATCAGTAATAATGATGCCTGTCAAATATTTTTGATGGATGACCAATTTTATTTAGTGTATCATGTTGCTAAAGAGAAGTTTATCAATACTATTGAAAAAATAATGGTAGTAACTTCTCATGCTGTATATTTAAAAGAAACATCTCTGCAAAATCAGAAAATAGATTATTATAAGATAGACACAATAAATAAATCAACAACACTTCTTTACACAATTTTCAACCAATTAGTATCTGAACTGCAAAGAGAACGATATGAGTTGTATGAAGAGTTGATTACCACAGGAGAAGGAACAGATATGTCGCTAAACGTATCCGCTTCCAGCATGAGGGAAGACCCTAAAAGCGATAATCGAAAAGCACAAGCAATACGAATGAGTTTTGCTTACAATGAATATATTTTATCGCAAGAGCCGTATAATCCATTATTTGAAATCAATAACGAACTTTGTTTGTTTAATCATATTGATGGAGAACTTGTCAAATTTTCTTTGGAAGGCGAACAAACAGATAAAATAAAAATAAACTATCATATTGATAATGAATGGAATAAGAAAATCATCGTAAACGAAGAAAAAACACGTTGTTTTTTAATATTTTCTCATTCAGGAAAAACGGTTCTAAAAGAGTTGAATATTGATACCGGAACAATCATTCAGGAATATAAAATAGAACGACATATCTATCCTGAAAAAATATCTGTCCGAAAAGATAAAATTTATTACTTGGCAAAGGATATTTATCAGAACGAAGATAAATCTCATATATGGATGCAATATTTAGATTAACTACTTAAGGTAGATTCAACATGACCAGATGGATTGCGGCGTCACCCCGCAGGGCAAATTCACCACCGTAGAAGTTGAATTTCCTAACAATCTCCTCCCCTCAAAAAAGGTTATACATCAATTATTTTTCAACGCCAATCTGTGTAAAACTGTGGACAAAAAAAATAAATATTAACTTTGAATTTTCAATTAATTTTGTATTTTTGCACTTGAATTATAAATATAAAATATGAACGTAATAAACAGTAAAGAGTTTGCAAGCAATCAAGACAAATATTTTGATATAGCCAAAAACGAAAACGTTTGTATCAGACGAGGAAACGGTATGTTTCATCTTATGTACCAACCGGCGAAAACACAATTTTCGACACAGGCTATATTAGAACCCGACGATAATCTACGAAGCGCCATTACCGCAGAAGAATTATTGAAAAGAGTACATAAAGATATCCACAACAAATTTGCATCACGTATATGAGCGTTTTGTTTATACCGAAAGTACAAGAATACTTATACGACCTTGAAATCATTCTTTATGAAAAAGAATATTTTAGTTTTGAAGAATCCTCAATCAGATATGTAGATGATTTGATTTACGATATAAGTACAAATCTACCCGACAAAAAACACAAACCGGCGCCGAAACATTATAACCAATATGGAAAAGAATTGTACTATGCAACTTTTAAAAAAAATAGAAAAACAAGTTGGTATGCTTTTTTTTCAAAATATGTTGAAAATGGGAAAACCATTTATTTAGTGTGTTACATAGGAAATAATCATACAGATGCACATCATTTGTAATTCAATTAATTTTGTATTTTTGCACGGCTTATTTTTAGGATATGGCAACAATAAAAAGCGTTGATACAAACGGCAAAGCAGGAAGTAAAAAGAAAAAACCTGTCAATAGCGAAACAACGAAAAAAATATTCGGTATCGTTTTTATTATTTTTTCGCTGTTTTTGCTCTTTTCGTTTATATCCTATCTCATTACGTGGGAGACCGATTTTACCTTGATTAACAAGGGTGAACGCTCTTTTTACTCCTTCCTTTTCGACCTGAAAGACGAGTCGGGCAACCTCATCAAATCCAACAACATGATGGGAAAACTGGGACTGTGGACGGCATACGTCTTCGTTACGCGCTGGTTTGGCGTGGCGTCGTTTCTGATTGCGGGATTTCTGTTGGCGGCAGGAGTGGGGCTGTTGAGCATTGCCAAAGTAAAATATTGGAAATTATCCCGATATATGCTCTTTTGGATTGTTTGGATTTCGGTAACGGCGGGGTTTGCCTTCGGAAATTGGGGGTTTGCGCCGGGCGGCTACTTCGGCATTTTCTGTTCCAACTATCTGAAAAGTCTGCTGGGAACGCCGGGTACCGTATTATTATTACTGGTTACGCTGTTTATCTATCTGCTGGTAGGACATACATTTTTCTCCAAATGGCTCGACGGCATGAAAGAAAACCCCGAACGCAAAGAAGCCCGCCGCAAAGAACGCGAAGAAAAACGACAACAAAAAGCGCTACTGAAAGCAGAGAAGAAAAACAAAAAACCGCAAGGAGAACAAACCTACAACGTAGAAGAATACGCCCTTGAAGATGAAATTGAAATAACCAATAATAACAATGTAAAATTCAACGTTTTACGTGAAAAAGAAACGGACGAAAATAAAGAAACGGACGGCGATTTTGAAGTTGTTATCCCTTCCGAAAAACAACAACCCATCGCCCAAGACGAAGTAGAACTAACCATTCATCAACCCGAAACAGAAGTAGCGGAAGATGAAGGCTTAGACAACACATCCCCCCCTTCGGGGGGGCTTGGGGGGGCTACTGACCCATACGACCCCACATTAGATTTGCCCGATTATCGTTTTCCAACGTTGGAACTTTTGAAAGATTACGGCGACGATACTACCGAAGTCAATACCGAAGAACTGAACGCCAACAAAAACCGCATTATCGAGGTTTTGAACAATTTTAGCATCACCATCGACAAGATTAAAGCAACCATAGGACCAACCGTTACGCTCTACGAAA
>Ga0082212_10011069_pt1 | contig 11466 bp, 14 predicted proteins | sample TergutNt197P3_FD_71548 | JGI IMG/M metagenome (GOLD analysis project Ga0082212, IMG submission 71548) | Neocapritermes taracua P3 segment gut microbial communities from Petit-Saut dam, French Guiana - Nt197 P3 | ecosystem: Host-associated > Arthropoda: Insects > Digestive system > Gut ... | reverse complement strand
CAGGGACTCAATTTTTACCCGTCCTGTAAGGCCAAAAGGGGAACTCACAATGGCAGCGATAAAGCGTTCTACCAATGAGGAGCCTGTCGAAAAGTTAGAAAATGCTCAATAACTGCGTTTTTTCGCATTTTTTCATAAAAAGGCAAAGCCCGGCAAACTCCTAGTCGAGGATTTCCAGAACCGTATGTTTGCCGCTTTTGGCTGTGGCTGCCTGGAGTACGGTACGCATCGCTTTGGCTATGCGCCCGTGTTTACCGATTACTTTGCCAATATCATCGGGCGCCACACGGAGTTCCAGTATGGTGGATTTTTCTCCTTCGACCATATTAACGGTAACATCGGCGGGGCTGTCAACCAGAGATTTGGCGATATATTCGATTAAATCTTTTTCCATTGTTTTTCGCCCTTATTTTACGGAAAAATTCTTTTTATTCAGAATACTCCGTACTGTATCTGTAACTGTGGCTCCGTTTTGAATCCAGGTTTTAACCTTGTCGGCATCGAACACAATCTGCTTGTCTTCTGCTTCGATGGGGTGGTAGTAACCCAGTTCTTCTATGGTTTTTCCGTCTCTGGGAGCACGGTTATCCATTACCACAATACGATAGTAGGGCCGCTTTTTGGTCCCAAATTTTTTGAGCCTAATCCTTGCGCTCATGCAACATTCCTCCTGCTATATTTACAACCGCTCAACGGGTAAGGTACTCTTGGAAATTGCAATATACCCAAAATAACGGTTTTAGTCAATTACTTGCCAATTTGCCACTGAGCCTGGCATATAAACTGCCCCTTTGCAATATATTGCAGGTATTTTCTATGTCAGGCTCAACGGCAGATTACGGCTTTATTTCGGAAAGTTCCCTGACAGCCTGGATAAGCTCGCTGTCCTTGCGTATCTCGCTTATTGGGGCAGGAATCCTGTAGGTCCAGTTAAAATCATTTGCAGTGCCAGGTACATTGATGCGTTCCGAAGATGGCTTATCTGCATACCATTTTTTAGACAGGTGCAGCAAATCCTGGATCTGGAAAACACGGAATCTGGAGGCGGCAGATGCAGCATGAGTCAGAATCACCTTTGCCGTTCCCGGATTGTACACTTTGGGCAATGAAGGCTTTCCGATAAAACCGGCAAAAACTTCCTGATCAGCCTCGCTGTCCCACCATTCACGCAGAGTCGAACTGTCGTGAACTGACGGAGTGCAGACCGAAAGTTCCGGGTATTCTTCGAACGGTATATAGGGCTGCCCTTCTTTATCCCAAAGACGGAACCAGCGAATAACCCTAAGGCCCAGAATTTCCAATTGGGAAAGAACCCGCGGAACACATTCCGGAACCGCTCCCAGGTCCTCCGCACAGGGAAGCATTGAAGAAGAGTCAATCAGAACAGAAAGGAGTTTCTTCCCTTCTTTTTCCCATATCTTTTCCGATTCAGTCCGGCGTTCAAGAATAAGATCTTCCAGCGCTTCCTTTTCTATTTCCGAAAGAGATCCATAAGCGCGGGAATCGCGGTAATACCACACAGGAAAAAAATTGTCCTTCTCGTATTCAAAAAACAACCGGTCATGCCAATGCTTGATTAATATTTTTTCGGCAGCGGAGCGCAGACCCAGAGCGCAGATGCTTTTTTCTCCTTTAATGCTTTCCTTAAAAAGCCAAAGCTCTTCGTTTTCGATCCGGTCGAAGACTAAATCCAGGACACGCGCCACCTCTACCGAAACCTCTCCTGCCGAAGTTGGATGACCCCAATTGTCCCGAATACTGTCCCAAATTTCTTTTGTAGGGATATGTGGTCTGGAAAGCCAGCGTATTCGTTCTTTGGTGAATTCCAGCTTTTCCAGATCATTCCGGGTAACCGGAACATAGGGGATAAAACGGCCCAGGATGGAAGAATAATCTTCGCGGGAAGAAGCCCAAATACGGAAAAACCCCAGAACATGATCGATGCGATAGGCGCTATAAAATTTCTCAGCAGCTTTAAGCCTTTCTTTCCACCAAAGATAGCTGTCCTTAGCCTGGGCTTCCCAGTTATAAATGGGAAAACCCCAATTCTGGCCTTCCGGACTGTACATATCAGGCGGAGCTCCTGCGGATAATTCAGAACGGAAAATAGCTCCATTAATCCAGTGATCGCAGGAATCTTCGTTCATTAATATGGGAAGATCACCTTCAAGTAAAAGACCCATATCACGCACTGCCTTTGCTGCCTGTGAAAACTGACTGTCCAGAGCCTTCTGTAACCATGCCCAAAACAGATGTTTTTCTTCGAAGGCCGGATCGTCCCACAACATCTCAATATCTTTTCCGGTAACTTCGCGGTGTTCTTTCCAATCCTTCCAGCTTTTTTCTTCGTTGGATTCCTTTAACCTTCGGAATACCGCATAGGATTTAACCCATGGATTCTCTTTTATCCATTTTGCAAGGCCGCCTGATTTGGCATCTTTTAAAACAACTTTTTTGTTACTGTCATAGATCTTCCTTAAGAGCTCCATTTTTGCCTTTAAAAGCTCGTAATAAGGAAACCGATCGTTACCGGCGTATTTTTTTCCCAATGCTTCAATTTCGCCGGAAAAAGGAGCCGCTTCCTCCATGGCGCTTAACTTTATATACAGTGGATGAAGGGCAAAGGCGGTAAGGGCGCTGTACGGCGAGCTTTCGTAACCTGTATCGTTTACCGGAAGTATTTGGATAAGAGAGATGCCCATATCAACACAAAGAGCGGCGAATGCAATTAAATCGAGGAATTCTCCTGCTCCCGTACTTTCGCTGCCCCGCAGGGCTCCTATGGGAACCACTACTCCAATAAGTCTGTTCTGCTTTGCTGCGCCGCTTTTTGCCATGGCTTGCTCCTTTTAATACTATACCACAAAAACCCATACCATGTATAATAAAATTACCAATAAATGTTACTTGCTGTAAATTTTCCTTCATGGCTTAAGCCGGAAATTTTTCCGGGGCTTCCCATCCGCTGGTATGGCCTAATGTATTTGGTTGCCTTTGGCATTGCCTGGCTGCTGTACCGGATTCAGGTCAGGGAACGAAATTTCCCTATCAACGACGAAGAGCTATCCGGCCTTTTTTTCTGGGGCATACTCTGCCTGGTTGCAGGGGCGCGGATCTTTGCAACTCTTGTCTATGACACCAATCCGATGTACCGCCGATCCCCCTGGCTGATTTTCTGGCCTTTCCAGAACGGACAATTTACCGGGCTGCTGGGGATGAGTTACCATGGCGGGGTTATTGGGGGAATACTGGCCATTTTGATTTATTCCGCCCGGCATCGATTCGATTACCGGGAAATCGGTGATATGTATGCCGCCAGTATCCCATTGGGTTATACCTTTGGCCGCCTTGGCAACTTTATTAATGCAGAATTATTCGGGCGCATTACCGCCGGCCCCTTTGGAATGATCTTTCCCGGGGCACAGCTTCCTGTCAGTGAACAATGGGTTCGTCAAACAGCTGAAAAAATGGGCTATAGCACAGAAATGACGTATGTTAATCTGCCCCGTCATCCATCCCAACTTTACGAAGCGCTTTTTGAAGGAGTAATACTTTGGCTCATCATCTGGTTCTTACGAAATAAAAAACCTTTTAAGGGTTTTTTGCTTGGGATTTATCTTATAGGCTATGGTTTTTTCCGTTTTATTATCGAATATTTCAGGGAGCCGGATGCCGGCCTTGGTTACAGGATAACCCTGGTAAAAACCGATATACCGCCTGCCCTTTTCAGCTCGCCATTCAATTTTACAACAGGACAGATTTTCTGCTTTGCTATGATAGTCTTAGGGCTAGTCTGGCTTGTTATTGCCTCACGGCTGCCGGACAGAAAACCCGTTTTTATCTACCCGGCAAAAGAAACTGTCAGCGAAGAAGAACGCCGCCGCCAAAAGCAAAACCGACGAAAGGCACGGAAAAAGCTGGGGTAAAACTGCAATCTGACACTGTTGCGCGACCTCATTTATGCAGATATTGCCTTAAGAGGGATTATTTTATCCAATTCTTTTTTCAACTTTAATTTTACCGCTATCCGCTCAAAATCCATCTGCAGACCGGAAAAATACCCTTCGGTCAAGCCGAAGTATTTACAGAGACGTAAATCCGTGTCCGCTGAAATACCTCTTTTCCCATTGATAATATCGCTCAGTCGGTTTTGAGGTATCCCAAGGGCTTTTGCCAAACCGTTTTGGCTGATATTAAATGGTTTTAGAAACTCAAAAGCAAGTACTTCGCCTACAGTTGGTATAGTATCTGTTTTTAACATTCCATGCCCCCAAGTATACATTATACGGATATACTATAAATATTCAATACTATTTTGCACTTAATGATAATCAACAATTTCAACCTCATAAGCATTATTTCCCTGCCATTTAAAACAAACACGGTATTTGTTATTAATCCTGATTGAGTATTGATCGCTTCTGTCTCCTGACAATTTTTCCAGTTGGTTAGACGGAGGTATCCTAAGGTCATTGATTCTGCCTGACCGGTTAAGCATTGCCAGGCGAATTATTGCAGTTTTAATAATGCTGGCAGGAAACTTCCGGGAGAAACCATCCTCAAAAAGCCTTGCTGTTTCCTTGCATTTGAATGAGCGAATCATATAAAAATTATACTATACTACTGTATAGATATTGTCAATTACATAAGACTCCCCAAGAAAGAGCCTGACTTATCATCGCCTCACGGCTGCCGGACAGTAAACCCGTTATCGTTTACCCAACAAAAAAAGAAACTGTCAGCGAAGAAGAACGCCACCGCCAAAAACAGAACAGGCGGAAGATGCGGAAAAAGCTGGGGTAAAAACAGTATCTTTACATATCCTTTCATTAATCTGTACTGAAACCAATCTTCTTAGATTTTAAGGGCGGTGTTATAAGGTTGTTTAACGCTAGAATGATTTGATTTACCCTTTTGTCATTTTTTTCAATATAAAGCATAAGGAGTTTCCGAAGATCCCCTATTTGCTCGTACAAGGTATCATTGGAAAACACATAATTACGCAATCTAATAAATGCCCGCATAATTTGTATATTGACATCTATTGCTTTCTGGCTGTTCAAAACCGCTGCCAACATCGCTACTCCCTGTTCCGTAAAAGCATACGGTAAAGTTGGTCTATATTTAAGGTTTTGAAGGTGGTCACAATTTGTGACCACCTTGGTTAATTCATTTTTTGTCAAACGGAACATAAAATCAACTGGAAACCGTTTTATGTTTCTTTTTATAGCCTGATTAAGCTGTTTTACTTCTACCTCATAAAGATATGCCAGATCCCTGTCCAGCATTACTCTTTTCCCGCGAATGACATATATCCTTTTTTGGATGCGTGTTAATATTCCTGCCATATACCCTCTGCAAATTTCCGATTTTTACGCAAAGATCTCCCCCAAAACCAGATATAGGGCATTGCGCATTACTGTGCTTGTATTGAATTGGTATTTTTTAAAAAGACTAGAAAGTTTGAGTTTTATTTGTTTTTACATCAAAAAATCAAAATTAGTGAACTGAACGCATCAATCCCCGGAGGTTTCTTCGCCTAAAACAGACTTGACCCGCTTAACAAGTGCATCCGGGATAAATGGTTTTACAATATACCCTTCCGCCTCAAATGCCATTGCCTGATCGATAAACTGGGGGTTTGCATGGCTGGTAACAAAAATTACAGGGATACTTTTTAACTCGGGGCTTTTTTTCAGCAAGCCCACAAATTCCAGGCCGGAAATTTCGGGCATTTCTATGTCCAGCAGGATAAGGTCGACTTTAAACTGTTTAAGCATCTCCAAAGCCAGGGTTGCCGATTTTGCCAGGCGGACATCGTATTCATGCTGAAGGATTGTGCGAATAGTGGTAAGGCTTACAGCCATATCGTCTACCGCAAGAATAATCTTTTTTTCTGCTGCTTCTGCCATAGTTTTAGTGTACCCCATCTGCTATACTTATGCAAGCCTTGAATTACTATAGCACCAAAAACTCCAGTCAACCCTTCTCGTTTGCCCAGGCAGCCCTGGGAGGCTTAGCCGGGGACGGAGGCCTTTTTATCCCCCAAGCCATCCCCGCTTTCCGGGAAAGCGTAAAAAATTCCCTGCCGTCCATGTCATTCCGGGAAATAGCCTTTGAGACAATAAAACCCTTTGTAACAGGGGATATCCCCGACACCGTCCTGGAAGAACTGTGCGCCGGCGCCTTTTCTTTTGGCGCCCCCCTCGTACCGGTAAACCCCGGCCTCGCTGACCCCTTTTCTGAGCCCCTCCTGATGGAACTGTTCCACGGGCCCACGGCAGCTTTTAAGGATTTCGGCGCCCGGTTTATGGCACGGACCTTTTCGTATCTCCGCAGGGGCGAAGACAGGCCACTTCGTATCCTTGTAGCGACCTCCGGCGACACGGGAGGAGCCGTAGCGGACGGTTTTTTTGGCGTAGAGGGCATTTCTGTAACGGTTTTATACCCAAAAGGCCGTGTTTCGGAGCTCCAGGAAAAGCAAATCGCCGGCCTTGGGGGCAATATCAGCGCCCTTGCCGTCGAAGGAAGCTTTGACGACTGCCAGGCGCTGGTAAAAAGCGCCTTTACCGACAAATGTTTACAGGAACAGCTTGCACTGTCTTCGGCCAACTCCATCAACATAGCCCGGCTTATCCCCCAGGCAGTGTACTACGTCGCAATTGCAGGAAAAGCACAAAAAGGCTGCTATGACAGCGACGGCGAAGCAACCCCCAGAACCGTTGTTACTCAACATACCATTGCTGGAAAAGTGATAATGACAACCTCCAGCAATAATCATCCATGCACCTTCTGCGTACCCAGCGGCAACTTCGGGAACTTAACGGCAGGCTTATATGCCCTGTCCATGGGCGCGCCAATTGACGGCTTTATCGCCGCTACCAATATCAACAAAACCGTACCGGATTACCTCCAAAGCGGCGAATACAAAACCCGCCTTTCCCAGGCTACTATTTCCAACGCCATGGATGTGGGCGCCCCCAGTAATTTTGAGCGTATGGCCGCCCACTGGAGCCATGCACAATTACAAAAGATGATCCACGGCACGTATGTTACCGATGATGAAACCCGCCAGACCATTGCGGAAGTGCACCGGAACCATGGTTATTTCCTGGACCCTCACGGGGCGGTGGGCTGGACTGCCGTACAAAAACTAAAGGCTGCTGTCGGGACAGCACACAAAAGTGCATCTAGCACAACAGTTGTAGCAGCAACCGCCCACCCGGCAAAATTTTCAGAAACGGTAGAAAGTATCACCGGAGCCGTGCCCATCCCTTCAACAATACAAAACGCCCTTGGCAGGACAGCGCAGGCGCTAACCATTCCGGTGGATTTATCCGCCCTGCGGGATTTTTTACTGAGTCCAAGTTAAAATTTATCCAAAAACTCCGGCAATGTGCGCCAGGCTTCCCGGTTCTGCCCCCAGTATTCGTTCCATCGCGAAGATAAAGGCAGGGATTTTTGCCGCCATTTCATCGGGCCGCCACTGAAAAAAACCGTCGTCAAAGAGAACCATGGCGGCAGTGAGTAAAAGCTCCATGCTTTCCCTGGGATAAGGGGTATTAATAATATGTTGTTTTATCCCTTCTTCCACAATGTCCGCAAGAAGCGGCGTTACATGCAGCACGCTTTCTGTGAGCGACTTTTGATGAAACTGGGCGTTTTCCGGCTCATGGAGGACAGGGTTAAATTCTTCCTGGACAGGATTTTGCGGTTTTAACGCCATGATAGCAGAAAGCAGTTTTTCAGCCGCTGTTAGTCCCGGTTCGGCGGCAATTGTTTTTACTCTTGCCGTTAACTCATTAATTCGCCGCTTTATTATAGCGTCCAGGGCGTCTTCTTTTGATTTAAAATAGTAATAAAAAGTGCCTTTTGCTATGCCTGCCGCATCAAGAATGTCTTGTACCGTTGCCTTTTCAAACCCCTTAACGGAAAAAAGTTTTTCCGCAGCATCAAGGATTTCGTTTCTCCGCACTTCCGGTTCTTTGATGGTTCTCATAAAATATTATTATCCCTGGAAAAGAAAAACTTCTTTTCTTTTATTAAAATAAAAACACAGAAAATCATCAACAGCACCGTATGGATCACCTTACTGTCAGGGTGGGTGCGGAAAAGTTCCATAGAAAAGCCAAACACAAAGTGCTGGGATATTTGCAAAAACATATTCCTTTTTGTTTTGTAGTAGCACCAGTTATCGATGATAAGGTATGGGATAAGGCTTACAAGGAAGTTGATCTGATAGATAACGCCGGTTGTAACAAGGTTGCTTTGATAGTAGTCTTTGACCGTCGACAGGGGCATGTGCCAGACCCCCCAGATGATGCCGAAGACAAAGCAGGTTGTAAAGAGGTTAAAACGGCGGCGAACACAATGTATGCCGTATGTGTGCCAGCCGAATTCTTCGATAATGGGGGCTATGATTAACAGGAACCAGGCAGGGAAAATTCCCGCGCTAAAAGAAAAGCCCTCAACAAAGCGGAACTGTTCTGCGCTGTGCCCGAAAAGCAGGGAAACAGCCTGGGCCAAATAGATTACGGCAAACGGAAAAAGAAAAACAAAAACATACCAAAACCAGTGAACATCCTTAAAATTGGTACAGGAGGATATAAGTTCTTTCCGCATCTCCTTGTCAGGCAATATCAACACCATTGCAGCAACCATGGGGGTGCAAAGCCCGATAAGGCCAAGTATGCTGGCAAAAATCAGCCAGCTGCGGCTTTCCCAAAGCATTGAATGGGAAATTGCCCCCACGGTGAACCAAAGCGCCCAGGGGACAATTACGGCAAGCCCGTAAAAGATAAAGGGATGTCGGTATTTTTCCAGTTTCATAATAGCTCCTTTTTTTCAGATAGTATATTTATTAATAGACCGACCGTCGGTCTATTAATAAATATAGACCTTTGCGATAGAAATGTCAAGGAAAAAGTGAAAAAAATGGAGAAATTATGGATATGTTGACAATATGCACACAGTGTAATATAATTGTAAAAAGAGGAAAAAAATGGCAGTTACCAATATAAATATTAGAATTGACAGCGAAGTTAAAACCAAAGCCCAGGATGTTTTGGATTCATTGGGCATGGACATGACAACTGCCATAAATATTTTTTTAAGGCAGGCAATCCGGCAACAGGGTATTCCATTCTCTATTTTAACCGGGCAAATAAAAAAAACACCGCAACCGGGCTGCATGAAAGGAAAAATATGGATGTCTGATGATTTTGATGAACCGCTTGAAGATTTTTCAGAGTATATGAAATGAAACTTCTTTTAGATACTCATATTGTACTTTGGTTTTTTGGCAATACAGAAAAGCTGTCAAAAGAAACATTAAGAGCCATTATTGAACCTTTAAACGAAAAATTTATAAGCATAGCTTCAGCATGGGAGTTAACAATAAAAATCAGTCTGGGTAAACTGACTTTTGAAGGAGGTATTAACAATTTTTTTACAATGATTAACGAAAATGGTTTTGAATTGCTCCCTGTAAAAGAAGATCACATTAAGCGGCTGGAAACTCTTCCATTTCTCCATCATGACCCGTTCGACAGACTATTGATTGCATCTGCGATGGCTGATGGAATGATCCTGGTGTCAGCTGATACAAATATTAAGCAATATAAAATATCAAGTCTTTGGTGATGATTTGACAAATGTCAGTGTTATGCCCAAATAACACGAATTTGCACGAAAAAAAACGAATTTTATTATATTCTTCGCGTTTATTCGTGCAATTCGTTGATCGTAATCTTTTTTTACCTGGCCGGCTCGCATGCCGTTACCGGGCGCTTTTACCTGGCGTACTCGGTGATCCTTGTCTCCCTTATTATCGTTACCTTTATCCTGCCCGGATAGTGAAGATCCGCCTCGATCTTTTTGGCAATATCCTTGGCAAGGAACTTGGTCTGTTCGTCGTTAATAGCATCGTTATTGACGATGATACGGAGTTCCCGGCCGGCCTGGATGGCAAAGGCTTTTTCCACGCCGGAGAACCCTACGGCAATGTTTTCCAGGTTTTCCAGCCTCTTGATGTAGTTGTCCAGGGTTTCTTTGCGGGCGCCGGGGCGTGCCGCGCTTATTGCATCGGCGATTTGAACAATAACCGACTCGATGCACGATGGTTCGATGTCGTTATGGTGGCTCCCCACTGCGTTAATTACCCTAGCATCCTCGCCCATCTTGCGTGCCATGTCCATGCCAATTTCTGCGTGGTTAAGGTCGGAGTCCGATTCTGCGCCCTTTCCTATGTCATGCAGCAATGCCGCCCGTTTGGACAGGTCGCGGTTTACGCCAAGTTCTGCCGCCAAAACCCCGGCGATAACCGCTACTTCCCTTGAGTGGTTAAGTACATTTTGGCCATAACTGGTACGGAAATGGAGCCGACCCAGGGCGCGGATTGCATCCTGGCTGATGTTATGAATTCCCATGTCAAAAAGGACTTTTTCGCCTTCCTCGAAGATCTTTTGGGATATGTCCTTGCTGACCTTGGAAACAACCTCTTCGATGCGGGCAGGGTGTATGCGACCGTCGACGATGAGCCGTTCCATGCTGACACGGGCTATTTCGCGCCGGACAGGGTCGAAGCAGGAAATAACCACCGCTTCCGGGGTGTCGTCGATGATAATGTCCACGCCGGTAAGTGTTTCCAGGGTGCGGATATTCCGGCCTTCCCGGCCTATTATCCGGCCCTTCATTTCGTCGTTGGGCAGGGTAACCGTAGCCACCGTTACATCTCCGGTAACCTCTGTGGCAAGCCGCTGTATTACGGCAACGAGTATGTCCCTGGCCTTTTTATCTGCGCTGAGGTTTGCTTCCTGTTCAACCTTGTTGATAAGGCTCTGTGCATCGTGCCTGGCATCGTTTTCCAGGTCGGCGATAATAAGCGCTTTGGCTTCGTCTACCGTTAAACCGGAAATCCTTTCCAGTTCCCTGCGATAGCGTTCTTCTTCTTTATCGAGTTCTGATTCACGATCTGCAATTTGTTTGTTTTTTTCTGCAAATTGCTGCTCTATTTTCTCGATCTGGCCGGTCTTCTTCTCTAAAACCTCTTCTTTCTGCACAACGCGGCGTTCATACCGCTGCAGCTCAGCCCTGCGTTCCCGGGTCTCTCTTTCCTGCTGGTTTCGTTCGCGTATAACTTGTTCTTTTGCCTCAAGAAGTATCTCCTTCTTTTTAGCTTCAGCTTCTTTTATCGCATCCAGTTTTATGCGTTCGGCGCGCTGCTCCGACGCTGTTAATTGGAATCTGGCATAGAGCCATCTTATAATCCAGCCTAAGGCTAACCCGGCAAGAGGGAGGATAAAATAAATCCACATATATATCCCCTTACCGAAATATTACTAAAAATCAGCTTATTATATGGTTAATTTTTACAATTGTCAAGCAAAATTGTTAATTTTGTATAAAAAAATGCCCAGTTCGATGTATCAAAATGATACATTAGGTAATAATTTTTTCAGGGGGCAG
>Ga0082212_10011068_pt1 | contig 11466 bp, 9 predicted proteins | sample TergutNt197P3_FD_71548 | JGI IMG/M metagenome (GOLD analysis project Ga0082212, IMG submission 71548) | Neocapritermes taracua P3 segment gut microbial communities from Petit-Saut dam, French Guiana - Nt197 P3 | ecosystem: Host-associated > Arthropoda: Insects > Digestive system > Gut ... | reverse complement strand
GCTGTAATCCGGGTAGAAGTGATTTTTTTGCCGTTTTCGGTATCAATCACTAAAGGATCGCCGCCGATTTTATCGTGCATAAGCCGTATTAGTCCGTTTCCCTGAAGGTTCAGATTGATCCCCCAAAACAAATCCCTGTCAAAACCAAGCGACCAAACAAAATGCGGGTTATAAACCGCTTCATCATCACCTTTAAGATCGCTTGTTATATTTACCCCTGCTTCGGCACGAAGGTTAAAACCGGCGATCACCTGGGCATAGTCAACGCCTATCTGGTGAAAGTAGTTGTAGTCTGTCGTGAATACTATTCTGTCCACATTAACGTTACCTGGGGGTACAAATATTGGTGGAAGAAACTTACTAAAATCAACCGAATAGGCCGGCCGTGGAAGCCTTCCAAAATAGTATTGGATTCCCATATCGGATTCTCCGATGGTCGTGGTAAAGCGTATTCCACCTTGCGCATATTTTAAGGTATCGGTTTCTGGGAAAAGGTTCTCTGGATCATATTTCCAATCAGCAAATGCAGAATTAAAATCGTTTTCTAATGTAGAAAAATAAGGATTTGAAAATAATCCCAAGCTATCAACTGTGCTATATAAACCAGAATATATTTCCCCTGGCAACCCCATAATTTGTGCCGGTGCCCATCTGCCTTCCATCGCATACTTGTTCCCCTCAAACCAGGGGACAAAGACTCCTTCCAGTTTGGAAAAAGTTCCGATGTTCCAGCTTACATGAAGCATTGGACGGGCAAGTTTAATATCACGGGGATTCCCAATGTTGCTTAAATCCGAATAATCTATCGGGTTAATTACATCAAGCGGGCCGAAACTGTCCGCTCTGCCCCAGGTAAGTTTCCGCAATCCCGCTTCGATATCCACAGGGCCGAGATAAATGCGAAGATATGCTTCATCAATTATTACAGGACTGGAAAAAGAATCATCTGAAAAATCCGGTTCGATTTTTAGGTTGATGACTCCATCGGCTGTTTTTCCGCCGGCGGCAAAATTCAGTTTCCCGGAAAATATATTTCCGGGCTTAATACCCTTTCTCTTGTCATTCGAGCCAAGCTCATCGGTAAAGGCAAGGAGCTTGGCTGAAATTTCCCCGGATATCTTTACAGCAGGCATATGTCCGGCAGTACTTTCCGTGTCCGCATCGCCAAATCCAAAACTGCCGGAATTATCAGATTCCTGGGAAAAAACAACAAAGGCCGGTACAAACAGAAGAAGCAAAACAAAAACAATTGAGTAACGTTTTGCCATGCGATTCATCGGGCCTTTCCCGTTTCAAGATAGGCAGTACTGAATACCGATTCCGGAATGGGTTCATCGTACTTGAGTATTTCAACATTGATCGTTGTGCTTCCTCCGCCTATTGTTGTCATCCGGGTTTTTGTTGCGCTAAGCCGCCCCTGTATATCCTTAAGTTCAAGAATTTCCAGTGTCTTAACATGAGCGCCTTTTTTGTCGTAGAGTTCGACTTTATGGATTACTTTGTTGGACTTGTCAACCCACTGAATCATCTTTGAATACTGGTATGAGCTGTCTTTGGGTTTGGATTCGATTACATAGCAGGCTTTGCCATTAAGGTTTTCTTCCCGCAGAATTGTGTGGGTATCCAGATCCGGGTTCCTGTCGGCTGATGCAATGTCATCGAAGGAAAAGTCTGTATTCATAAAACTGCCGGAACCTTCCGAACCGGCAATGCGCCTGACCTTGCCCAGAGACGGAAGGAAGATCCACTGATTACTCCCGCTCTTTCCGGTATCCATAGAAAGAAAGCGCGTGCCCGCTACACCGGCAGGTTGTTTGAATTCCAATACCACCCGCGATAATCCAGTGGTATCATCTTTGGAAAACTGATCGATAAGCCGCTCGGTGGTCGAGCCGTTTTTTGCTGTGATCACCCATCTGGAACGGGTCTGGGTAGTAGTAACCTTAATCCGATTTCTGGATTCACGGACAATTGTTGCTGCTTGCTGGGCAAAAAGAGGCGCCGTAGTATAAAGGGCAGCAATCATCAGAAAAGAAAGTAAAAAACGTTTCATTGGGTTTCTCCTTTTTTGATATCTTCTGTTTTTGCCTTGGCGGCAAATGCAAAAGCCGGTTTAAATGTTAACAAAAGGGCCGGGATTACAGTCAGACTGACTATGGCGCTGGTTCCCATAGTTACAGCGATAAGAAGGCCAAAATCCCCCAGCATATTGAAATTTGAAAGAATAAGAACCGCAAACCCAGCTCCGACGGAGAGTGCATTAATAATTATCGCTTTACCGGAAACGGCAAAAGTTCTGGCAAGAAAAGCACGCTGTTCCAGAGCCGGCAGAGCAACAAATGCAGGGTCAAAGGTTTCGCGCTTAAAAGACTCCATGTAATGAATTGTATAATCAATTCCTATGCCTACGGCAAGGCTTGCAATCATAGAAGTTCCCAGATTAAGCTTGATTCCCAAAAAACCCATTACGGCAAAATTGATCAATATCGAAACAGACAGCGAAGCAATTCCAACAAACCCCGCTGCAATGGATCTGTTTGAAAAAGCAATAATAAGAAAAACCAAAGCCAATGAAATAAACAAGGAAATAATCTGTGAATTGACCACCTGCCGGTTTAAGGAAGATTCAACCATAGCGCTTCCGCCTATGGTAACATTTACATTACCGGGAAAGTTCTCTTCCACAAATGCATTGATTGCCTTTACAGCCCTGTTGGTGTCGGACTCGCCAATGGTACGAAGCTGAACGGTCGTTTTAATAGCTGTCGGTTCCAAAGGGTCGTCTGCATACGAACTGATATTACCGGAAAGAAGAATAAGGTAGTTGGACACAAGCGTCGCCAGTTCTTCCGGTCTGGTCTTTCCGTATTTTGCCGGGTTTGAAGGAATCTCGTAGTAGGCCGCTCCATCATAGTTGACGATTTTTTTTACTTCGTTTACCAGTTCTCCAGCACTGAGTTCGGCGCTGTTTCCTGAATTGGCGGCTTTGCTTAAAACCGTAACAAAATCTTCTATTGTGTAAACTGTGTGAACATCGGGGGTTTCCGATTCTTCTATGGGAATATTAATTGTTGTTCCGTTTCCAAAAAAACCAAAATCATCTTCCGAATCAAATCCAAAGCTCCCAAACCCAAAGTCCATGTCGTCTTCTGTAAAGCTCGACGAATATGAAGGCTTTATTCCTTCCGGGCTTTCGTCTGCGTTAAAAACCTGATTGATCCTTTTTACCAAATGGGTAAACCCGTTTGTTTTGCCCACTTCGGGAATTTTTGTTTCGAGATGCCTGTTCAGGTTGTCCATTGCAAGAAGGCTGTCGGGATGAAGCAGGGTTTCGCTGTTTTCCGCTTCTGCGACAATGCTGATGATTTTTGAACCGCCGAATTGTTCCCGGATAAAATTATCCGATTTTACAATATCTGTAGCGGGCCTGAAGTATTCAATAAAAACATTATCTATAATAAGGCGGGAAGCGCCCGCAATGGAAATTGCAATAACAATTCCCGTAATAAACAACATGATATTTTTGCGAACGGCAATGGCGGTAAACAGGCGGCTGACTGTATTACTAAAACGGTCCTGGGTTTTTGTGGCGGAAACAGTATGGTACATGGCTTTTTTGGAAGGGCCTAAAATAATAAGCATCGCCGGAATAAAGGTAATCGCAATACAAAAAGAAACCAAAACGCCAAAGCAGGCAAAAAAACCAAATTCCCTGATAGGAAGAACCGTTGTAAAACAAAAAGAAAGAAACCCGGCAAGCGTGGTTAATGCCGCAAGAAAAACAGGCTTGGCGACAATGTTTACCGAACTGATTACAAGATCACGATACTCCGCCCTGCCGGCGTCTCTTTTTCCTGCTTCTTCTATAAACCGTGTTATTACATGAACACCGTAAGCGCTTCCCACAGCCACAAGGATTACCGGAAGCACGGTAGAGATTACAGAAAGCTTTACATTACAGAGAGAAACTGCTCCCATCGACCAAACAGTGGCAATTATTACCGTTAATAGGGGAAGCACAACGCCCGAAATACGGCGAAACGAAAAGAACAGAATTGCCAGCACCACTATTATTACCAGCGGTACCAAAAGTGAAAGATCGGCACGCATTGATTCGTTTATGGTAGCGCTTATTACCGGAATCCCCGTTACATAGACTTCCGCAATGTCGCTGAACATTTCAAGGGCTATGTCCCTGACCAGAATAAAACTATCCGTTACTTCGGGTTTTCCGGCATCTTCGGCTTTTACGTTCATAGGTACAAGGATTTGAGTCGAAGAAAAATCATCGGAAATAAGAGCGCGTTTGTACATCTCCCAGGAAAGGAGCTTTTCTTTTAACCGGGCAATTTCTTCCGGTGTTCCGGAAAAATCGGCGTCCAGCAGCTTTTCCACTACAATGGATTCACTGTCTCCGGTAATATAGTCTGCATTTACTATTGACGTAACCGGATCGATAATTTGTATATCTTCGATAATTTCAACATAATCCCGGATACGGGAAAGAAATGCAGGATCAAAAACATCACCGGAATTACGATGAAAGGCAACCAGAATAAAGATTGAGCTTCCAAAAGTATCGTCGATGTATTTTAAAGTTTTCCTTGCCGGATCGTCATCCGAAATAAAGCGGAAATTATTGTTATCCAGTTCAAGTCGAGGCAGCTGCAACGCAAAGAAAACCGTAATTAATGCAACAACAAGAACAATAATCCAGGGGTAACGGTATATTTTTTCCATAACCTGGCGCTTGAACTACCGTTTAAATTTCGGGGTCTCTAAATTTGATTCACCCCTCTGGACATCAAACCAGATTTCCCGGCCTGCTTTTTCTCTCATCACCTTATAGAACGAAGCAAGGTCTTTAACTTTTTCTCCGTTAATACCGGTGATAATGTCCTGCCTTGCGAGTCCCACTACCGCAGCAGGGCTTCTGGCGATTACCTGCCCGACATAAAGACCTTCTATCTTGGAATCAAGTTTAAGGCTTTGCCTGATGGAATCGGTTATGGGTACAACATAAACCCCCGGCCACAGCTTGGAGTTTTCGGCGGCAACCTCATTGTTACGCGCCTCTATGCGAATCTGCAGGTTTCGTTCTGCTCCGTCGCGAATTATGGAAAAATCCGCCCGTTCGCCCGGCTTAAGGTCGCCCACCATTAAGGTCAGTTGATTCGTGCCGCGCACTTCCTTACCGTTAAGGCCGGTAATAAAATCGCCGGGCTGGATACCGCCTTTTTCCGCAGGAGAGCCGAGGAAGATTTGCGTTGCCATAGCGCCGCGTTTTCCTGTCAGGTTCATAGCCTGTATAACATCCTTGTCGGGGTCGGTTAACGATACGCCGAGCCAGCCGTAGCTTATCTCGCCTTTGTTGATAAATTCGTCGATGGAGCGTTTAGCATTATTGATGGGGATGGCAAAACCAAGGCCCATTGAACCGCCGCCTGTGCTGCTGGCAATCCATGTATTGATACCGATTACTTCGCCCCGGATGTTTACCAGTGCGCCGCCCGAATTCCCCTGATTAATGGAAGTATCGGTTTGGATAAAATCATTGATATTGCCTGCCGGGCCGCCGGTGCGTCCTACGGCGCTGACTATGCCCATAGTCATGGACGACATAAATCCCAGCGGATTGCCGATGGCTATTGCCCAATCGCCCACATGAACGGTATCGGAATCGCCCAGTACGGCAAGCGGAAGGTCTTCTTTGCACTCAAAGGAAACCATTGCCAGGTCTTTCCGTTCGTCTTTTCCTACAAGTTCCGCAGTATATTCGGTACCGTCGTTCAGTGCAACGGAAATTTCGTTGGCGTCTCCGACAACGTGGAAATTGGTCAGCACATAGTAAACAGAAGGTTTAGAACCTGTGCCTTTTACCATGCGGACAATGATCCCCGATCCCAGACCCTGGGAACGGAATTCCCTGTCCCTGCCCTCTCCGTCATTGGGATTACCGAAGAAAAAATCCCAGGGGATGCCGTTAAAATTAGGCACCTGCTGGCGGCGTATCGAAACGGTTTTAAGCTCGACCACCGTGGGGAGTACCCTGTCGGAAATTGACCTGAATGCCGTTTGAAGGCTTTCCGCCACAGACAGGGCTTCCTGGGGCAGCGGCGTGGCAATACCTTCCTGAGCCTGGACATTGCCCCCTTTGGCGCAGGAAATAGTAACAAAAGCGGCACAAAAACCGAATAATGCGCCCAGAAACACCAGATTAAAAACAAATAAATGCTTGTTTGAAAGCTTTTTTATCAGATTCATTTTGAGGACTCCTCTCTACTTAATATAATACTTATTTTCTAAGAAAAGTTACAGTCCAACCAGACGGGCAAACCTCAATATTATAGCTGAGCAGACGACAATACTCAGTGTTCATTAAATTGACTATCCCTTGCCCTCCCCTGCCCTGAAAGGCTTTAATATACCTATGACGGCGCAAGAAAAAACCACAATGGCTGCATTCCTTGATCTGTCCTCCGATTACCTTTCAGGCGGCTATAAACGGACTCACGGAGAGTACGCTTTTCAGGATGAACCGGATTCTAACATTAATAACCTCTGTGCCTCCGTGCCTCCGTGTGAGGAAAAAACAAATGATGTCTCCGTGCCTCCATGTGATGATCCTACCGACGATTCTCTGGAAGCCATTGCCGCCGAAATAGCTGCCTGTACACGATGCGGCCTTTGCGAAACGCGAACCAATGCCGTTCCGGGCGAAGGCATTGTTAAGCCTTTGGTGATGGTAATCGGTGAAGGGCCGGGAGAAGACGAAGATAGATCCGGCCGTCCTTTTGTCGGCAGGGCCGGGCAGCTTCTTGACCGTATGCTCGATTCAAAAGGAAAGATCGGCCTTTCCAGGAACACCAATTGTTATATAGCCAATGTTCTAAAGTGCAGGCCGCCGGGTAATCGTACCCCACAGCCCAATGAGATAAGCGCTTGTCTTCCTTTTTTGGTACGGCAGATAAAACTCATTCAGCCAAAGATAATTGTAGCTGCCGGAAACACCGCCGCAAAAGCACTGCTTGACAGGAACGATGGAATTACAAAGCTGCGGGGATCATTCACCGTATTCAGCGGCACCCTGATGATGGACGGTGATTTTAACATTCCCCTGCTTCCCACGTTTCATCCAAGCGCCGTGCTTCGGGAAGAAAGCCTGAAAGTGTCGGTCTGGGAAGACATGAAAATACTCAGGGCAAAACTCTGCGAACTTGATGCAGAGTACGCCGCCCGCATGGCGGACATTCCGCTGTGAACGGGAATACATTGTGAACACCTATCTGGACATCGTTTTTGATCTTCCGTTGGATCAATCATTCAGTTATCGCTGTGATGCCAAGGGGGAAGCTGCACCCGGTAAACGGGTAATGGCGCAGTTCGGAAGACGTGAGCTTCTGGGTTATGTAATCGGCGGCAGTGATGTTCCGCCTGTCTTTCCTCAAGCGGATAAAATCAAAGCGGTGCGGCGTGTGGTGGACAAGGAGCCTGTTTTTGACTCGGCGGAAATTGCATTGGCAAAGTGGATGGCTTCTTACTACCTGTGCAGTCAGGGTGAAGCGCTTTCCGCGATGATCCCTTCCGGGCGAAGAGCGGGAGCGAATCTTTCCCTGGAAGATGATTTTGACAACGAAGACAATACCGGCAACCGGCTTGAGCTTTCCGCCGAACAGGACGAAGCGTTATTGGGAATCGGCGCAATGGCCGATGCGGTGTTTGCCGAAAAAACTATCGGCCAACAAAAAACAAACAATCCGCATATAGCGTATCTTTACGGGATCACCGGTTCGGGAAAAACCGAAGTGTTCCTCCGCCTTGCCGAACGCATGATACAAGCCGGGCGTTCGGTGATATACCTGGTGCCGGAGATTTCGCTGACCCACCAAACCGCGGAATTAATCGGCCGGCGTTTCGGCGCCGTAGCGGCAACGCTTCATTCGGGGATGACGGGCAGCGAACGGCTCAGTGAATGGATGCGTATACGAAACGGAGAAGTAGTAATAGCAGCAGGTCCACGTTCGGCAGTGTTTGCCCCCCTGCGCAACCTGGGGCTCATCATCATTGATGAAGAACACGACGGCTCGTATAAATCGGGGAACACTCCGCGCTACCATGCACGGCAGATTGCCATGCATCGATCATCACAGGAAGGAGCGCTGCTCCTGCTTGGTTCGGCTACTCCTTCGGCAGAAGCATGGAAGCTTATGGAAGATGGAGCGATCAAACGGTTTTCGTTAAACCGGCGTCTGTCCGGAGGTACCATGCCATCTATCGTTCCGGTAAGTCTGCAAAAAACGTCCGGCTGTCTTTCCGCAGAACTAAAAGAAGAGATACATCAAACCAGGCTGATGGGAAGGCAAACCATATTGTTTCTTAATCGCCGCGGCTTTGGCTATTTTTACCATTGCATTGCCTGCGGTTTTGAACTCACCTGTAAACGCTGTTCCGTATCACTTACATATCATAAAAGTAAGAACAAGGCGCTCTGCCACTATTGCGGTTATGAAACCCGCCCTCCGCTTGTTTGCCCGGAATGCGGATCACTGGATGCGGGCTTTACCGGTTTTGGTACCGAGTTTATCGAAGAAGAAGTACGCAACACCTTTCCCGACCTGCGAATACAGCGCGCCGATGCAGATACGACGGGGAGGAAGGGCAGCCTGCGTGAGATTCTGAAACGTTTTAAGGCTGGTGATATCGACCTGCTTATGGGAACGCAGATGGTAGCCAAGGGATTGAACTTTCCCGGCGTTCGCCTTGTCGGTGTTGTCTTTGCCGACACGGGACTTCACCTGCCCGACTTCCGCGCCGCAGAACGGACGTTTTCTTTGATTGTTCAGGTAGCCGGTCGTGCAGGCCGTTTTTTTCCCGACGGCAAGGTGATTGTCCAGACACTGCGCCCCTACGATCCGGCGATAAACCGCGCCTGTGCCCTGGATATCGAAGGCTTTTACCGGAATGAATTGAATCAGCGTTCGGTATTGAATTTCCCACCGTATTCACGTTTGATTCGCCTGGTTGTCCGTTCCAGACAGGAAACAAAAGCCAACAAAGCCGCCTCACAACTGGCATCGCTAGCCGGGACAATGCTTCCGTCAGGCACCGAACTGCTTGGCCCGGCAGAGTGCCCCATAAGCATACAAAACGGAAATCACCGCAGACAACTTATTTTACGGGGAACATCAATCAACGCTCTTCAGCAGCTAACCAGAAACATGCAACAACAATACGAAAAAGAAAGCGGTGTGTATGTTGAAACTGATGTGGATCCGGTGCAGTTATTGTGAATGCTGCACTGGCATTAGGGTGTTCCTTATCTTGAGGGATATAAACCCGCTGCCTATAGCTATATCCGGAAGCATAACGGGATAACAAAAACATTACTGCCGTACTGAACACATCAATCTTTCCATACCGGTGGAGGGAGGAACACCCATTCAGGCCATAGGTTGGCCGTGGCTTTTTCTTACGCACGTAAGGTAGACCACTTTCGTGGTCAATCAAAAGTGGCTGCCGTCGTATCACGACCAAAATGTCCTTCATGGGTAACCCTCCCCCCACCGACATGGCAACATTAGTTTCGATGTGTTCAATACGGAAGATAAAGTAATTGTAACCCGCCACGCTCCTGGGCAACGCCTTAATAGCCCTTATACAACCCCTCCTGTTGCCAGTGCAGCCTGCTATAGTGGTAATTGACATTCTGCTGCGGCTCTGAACGAAATTAAAACTATTTTGACTGATTTTTACACTTCGCCAAGCACAAATACATATGCATGTATTAAAGAAGCGCCTATTGTTTGGCAAGGTATATTGCTATCAACGAGTAATATTAGACATGGAGAGGTTTATCACGCTTATGAAAAAATACTCTTCGCACTCAACGAAGGCCTCGCCCAAAAAGTACTTGCCGATGTGCGGGTATCCAGCGCAGTCACTACCCTCACCACCGCCCAGCAGCAGAGGTTGGTGGGGATGAGGTAGCGTGAACCTGCTGTGCCAATGCACATAACAATTCGCTTTATTTGCGTAATTCGTTGATCTTTTTTTCCTTCTGCGTCCGCTATGTCCCAACCCATAGCTGTACTGAGCACATCGGCTTTATACTGCCACATCGGTGGGGGAAGATATCCGGAATAATACCGGGAAAGGGTGAGGCTGTGAGTAGCGGATATGAGGAAAATAATAAGTGCTGGCTATTATACAGCGGCGGTGATCTGCTCCTGTATCATTTCGTCAACAAGTTCCGAAGGCGTTTTATGGGTAGATTCGGCTTTTACCTGTAAGTATGTGGCACTTGTATCACTTACAATTATGATATTGCCTTTATGTTGCATAAAAAACCTTAATCTTTTCATCGTCAAGTACATTATATAAGTTAAGGTACCCTGAAGGCGCTTTTCACAAGAATAAACATAGAGTATAGTTGTTAAATGATACATATATCGGCACAATGTGGAGGTGAAATATGACCGCAGTTCAGGCTATATACGATGGACGGGTTTTTATTCCGGAAAAACCATGTGATATTATTAGCGGTTCAAAAGTAACCCTTACCATAGAGAAAGTAACCGGAGACATCGGAAAACAAAAAAAATTGGCAGCGTTTAAGCAATTGAACAATGAAATCGCAGAAATAAATAAAACCGATCCCTTACCGGCTGAATTTGATCAAATCCTGTCACAGCGGCTCAATTTTAGAGATATTACAGATTTATGAGTGTCTATGCCCTTGACTCAAACATTATTTCATTTTATCTCAGGGGTAATACCGCTGTTATTGAAAATATAGAAAAAGCGATCGGCGAAGATCATACCGTTGTAATTTCTCCGATTGCATACTACGAAGTAAAACGCGGTTTGCTACTGATTAATGCAACAAAACAATTACAGAAGTTTGCTGATTTATGTAATTTGTTTCCAGTTGGTGAGTTGGGCGATTGTCTTTTGGAATCTGCTATTGATATATATGTACAGGAACGAAAGGAAAAAAGAAATATTGAAGATGCTGATGTTTTTATCGCAGCCTTTTGTTTATATAACAATCATATCCTTGTTACTGACAATGCAAAACATTTTGAAAATATTAAGGGTCTGCATACCGTAAATTGGCGATATCCGTAAACAGCCCCACGCAGGGATTGCAAAGGAAGATTTCTCACGGAGGCACTGAGGCACAGAGCCTGCAAAGGTAAAACAGGGTTTCTCTTTCTTCTAACCTCCGTGTCTCCGTGTCTCCGTGCCTCTGTGCGAAATAATTAGAAAACATTCTCTTAAGATTTCCCACGTAGAGAAATGATAAAAAGTTAACCACTGAGCAATTACCAAAGTCGGTAATGTTGTATAACCTATCGAAAGTATCGACAGGGGAAGGCTATGGTTCGTGCCTGCGAATGGTCTACGAGACCGGCGCAGAGAATGAAGAGCCACAGCCGTAACATTCAATGGCCTTCGAGGCCGGAT
>Ga0082212_10011067_pt1 | contig 11466 bp, 6 predicted proteins | sample TergutNt197P3_FD_71548 | JGI IMG/M metagenome (GOLD analysis project Ga0082212, IMG submission 71548) | Neocapritermes taracua P3 segment gut microbial communities from Petit-Saut dam, French Guiana - Nt197 P3 | ecosystem: Host-associated > Arthropoda: Insects > Digestive system > Gut ... | reverse complement strand
TGGCATTAACACTGGTCTTGACGCTCGCCGCCTGTAGCGGCAGTGATTCCGCCGGTGAAACGTCAACAGGTTCCGGGACACAGGAAACAGCGAAAGAACAAGAAACCGGTGGGCCGGTCACCTCTTATTACGAGGCCATACCGCCGCAGTTCGAAAACGTCACTACTTACGGATTCTCCGAGGGCCTGGTAAGCGTGATGGTAAATGGCAAATGGGGTTTCATCAACGGGGAAGGAAAAGAGGTCATACCTTTTATTTACGATGACGACTACTTTAGCAACGGATATTCTTTTTCAGAGGGTTTGGCTTCCATAATACTAGACGGCAAACATGGCTTCATCGATAAGACAGGCACAGAGGCCATACCTTTTATATACGAGTACGCGTATGGCTTCCATGATGGTATCGCCGCGGTACAAAGTGAAGAAAAAAAATGGGGTTTCATTGACCAAACAGGCACAGAGGTTATCCCGTTTAAATTCGACGGCGGAGGAGGCCTTATAGAGGGGTTGATCAGAGTAAGGATCGGCGATAAGTATGGCTACGTTGATAAAGGGGGCGTGGAAGCTATACCTTTCATATATGACGAGGCGTATAACTTTAGCGATGGTTTGGCCGCGGTTAGTCAAAATGAAAAGTGGGGCTTTATCGATAAAGAAGGCACAGAAGTCATACCCATGATCTACGACGATGTAAGTTCTTTGTGTGAAGGCTTGGCTCCCGCGAAAAAAGACGGGAAATACGGATTCATCGATGAGACGGGCGCAGAAGTCATACCTTTCACATACGACCTGGCAAGCGGATTTAACGAAGGCTTTTCCGCGGTAAGTCAAGACGAAAAGTGGGGCTTCATCGACAAAACGGGTGCGGTAGTAATTCCTCTTATATATGATCGCGTTAGCCTTTTTTTCGATGGCTTGGCAGTGGTTAATCTCGGCGAAGAATTTTCTTGTATCAATATTGAAGGCACGGAAATCGTACCGGCCGGTTATGACTTCATTATTGGTTTCTCTGAAGGTTTTTCCGCGGTAATGGTTGATGGCAAGTGTGGCTTTATCGGGATCGGCGAGGGCGAAACTGCCGTGCCCATTGTTGAGGAAAGGCCGGTACCGTCCGCGCGTGCGGACGCAGGAGAAGATGATTTCGCCGGAGATTGGGTCGCTTTTGCTACGAGCATAGACGGGAAAGTGCTGGATTCGCTCGGATCCGGCGATGTTGCGGAAGCGCATCTGTCAATTGATGGAGCGAATGTAACCTTCAGCATAGGCATCAACAGCTATTACCTGGGTCAGGTGAGAGAGAACATTTACACCGGCGGTATGGAGGGCAGCGCCTTCGTTGTTACCGGTCAGGATTTCTTATCGCTTGAAGACGAGACGCTCATTCTGTCCATTCACGAAGACGGAACTCTGAGCCTGAACTATGACGTGATGCCAATCGTTACTATCTTTTTCAAAAGAGCATAGTAAACAGGAAGGAAGGACAATGAAAAAATATATAGCATTACTACTGATTCTGACGCTTGTGCTGTCCGTCCTCGCGGGCTGTTCACCAAAGGATGAGGTTGCGGCTGATATGCCGGAACAATCATCAGAAAGTACAGATACGCCTGCGCCCACAGAACAACCTGCAGAGGAGCCTATAGTTGAAGTCACTATCTACAACATCAACGGGGCTTACCTGGTGGATGTGCCGGACAATCTGATTATTGAAAAGCTCCATGATGATTCCGAAGAAATTAAAGTCGTAAGTGAAAACTGGGAACTGATGCTCGAGGGCACAAAAGGCGCCTTCCCGGCTTACGCGTATGTCGTAGCCGAAAAGTGGGAAGCGGAAGGTCAGGTATCCTCGATCGAGCAACGCCCGGTAGGGACATTTGACGGCTTCTACTGCCGGGTAGTTGACACGGAAACAGCACTGCTCGCGATTGTATTCGATGGTCCGGAACCCATTGTCCCGCATTGCCGCATCACATTGAAAGCGGCTTCCGGGAATATGGCTGAGATAGAGTCGTATCTTGAAGACCCGGTGATAAATAGGATCCTGGACAGCATCAGGGAGCCCGGGGATGAAAGCGGTGGCGCGGAGTCCATGAAGACGGCTGCGTATTCAACGGCGAGCCTGACTTTTAGCGCCCCTGCGGATTGGATCGAAGTAATCAACGGGATTCAGGTCGATACAGAAGCATGGCGTTTGGTTTCGGGAGAGGACTGGGAGGAAAACCCGGAAACGGAAATTATTACGCTAATGTATTGGCTGGAAGGATATGACGACATTGATGAAATACTCAGATCTGTACAATTCCCCTATCCGGAATTGCAAGAGCTTGGAGAAGTTTCAAAAGGCGGTTCTATATGGCGGCATTTTTCAGCATCAAAGAACAGAAATAACGACGACGTCATCTACAACGCCTATCTTGGTGAAATAGACGGGCGGGTTCTTCTTATCAGCTTCAGGGAGATAGCGCCGGAAGACCCGCTGATCGAATCGATACTTTCGAGTATAAAACTGAAATAGACAATTTGTTTGAGGATGTAGAAGTAGCACAGTAAAGAAAGGTATGTTGATTATGAGCGATATGGAAAACATGGACGAAAAAAAGAAACGTCAAAAACGGCTGATCCTTATTATTATTGCTGTTGTGGCAGCCGTGGTTTTATTCCTACTTTTTGGCCGCGGCACGAACCCCGATCTCAAGAACGCAACGCCGGAAGAGGCGTATGCGATCGGCATGACGACGCTCAATGAGGCGGCGAACCTTTCGCTGACTACCGTGGTTCATGTCGAAGCGGTTTCGACCGAAGGGGAGGAAGGGTCGTATGATGTCGAACTGACGGTGAAACTAAACCGCAGCGGTGATGACATGAAGATGGAATCGACAAACCAGTTCAGTAATATCATCAATGCATCAGTGGTGGGCAGCAGCTCACTCGCGGAAGTAAGTGACGAAGAAGGCGATAGCACTACCCTGGCTTGGTACAGAGACGGATGGCTCTATCTGCAGAGTCAGGACGACGGCTATGGCTCCGCCCGGGAATGGTCCTCCAGCACAATATTCAACGTCTATACATTTGGCAGGGTAATCCTGGACGACAAATACATCATCAGTGAAACGATCGAGAGGACAGCCGGAGGCTTTCTCGTCACCAGATATCCCGATCCGGCTGCGGTCGCGGATAACAAGGATTCGCTTCTCGGCTCTCTCGCGAATGAATTTGATGACATTGCCGAATACACGGATTTTGTCCTGACAATGAAACTGGACCGAAGCGGCGCCCCTGTTGAGTTCGGGATGAGTGTTTCGTGGACTGCCGACGGTTCGGAAGGAGTATCAAGCTGGACAATAAGCGCGACGTCGGCAAATATCTCGACTAGGCCCGTGAAGGTCAAGTTCCCTCCCGATGATGTGCTGGCTTCCTTTTATGGCGCGCCCGGCGGCAGAAACGGCGGGTCTGACGATGCGGGATCGGATGAGGGCGCAGCACAAGAGGCTTTCGTGATGTCGCTGCTTCCTCCGGGGAGCTCAATAGCGAAAAGTGAATATGATGATATTTACCCTATCGCGATTGACCTGTCTTATGCTGAAGCCGTAGCGTGGCTGAAAGAAAACCTATCACGCCCCGGCGTGACTGATAATACGCCCGATGAGTACAAGAGAATGAACGAAATGGCGGCGGATGTACTAATATTTTACGGCAATAAGGACGGAACCGAGTTCATGCTGAGCGTACTTGGGCCGGAAGAAGATTTTTTTGTGGTTGTTGGCGAAGCAGCGGGACAGATAATGGGACAATAAGGACAATAGGGACGGTTTTTTGGCCGACGGATAAGGTTTTTACATAGCATGGAACAGGTAGGATAGGCAACGGAGGGATTGAAATGAAAAAAGTATATATCAAGAAAAATATCAGGAATCGTCGGATTTCGGCGCTGCTCTCAATGGCGCTCGCCTTTGCGCTGGTTTTTTCAATGAGCGGCACAGCATTTGCCGGGGAGACGGACGGGATTGCTTATGGGGCGAACTCATTTGAAAGTAGCAGCGGGCAGCCCGGTGACAGCGATAGCGGTGACGGAGCCGAGGACGACTCGGAAAGGGATCCCTCCTTGCCAGCGGGTGAATCGGAAGCCCCCCTCGATGGCGCCGATGAAGATGGGGCTGTGGCAGAAGATGGCGTCGATGCAGAAGAGACCGCGAACCCGGATGACCCCTCATCGGAAGAAGCATTCGGCTTCCCCGGTATGCCGGCGGGATTTGCCCTGTCAAACGAAGATCGCGCACTTAAAGCTTCCCTCATAGAAAACGGCATTATTAAGAGCTTTTCCAAGACGGTTGCCGGCGAGGACTATGTGGAGGGCGAAGCCGTGTTTTACGCGGATTCGCGTGAGTACGCGGAGGTGGTGGCAGGGGCATATGGCGCCGAACTTAGTTACTATGAAAACAAAGTGGCGGTCATGAACCTGCCGGAAGGGCTATCGGCATTCGGCGCGGTGTCCGCCGCCTCAAATCCCGGCAATAGCCTGCCGCCCGTATTCCCGAACTTCATCTATAGACTCCCCGAGCCTATAAGGACAGAAAAGGTAAGCGTTTCGAGCGGGGAAATCCACGCCCTTTCCGGGGAAGCGGCGCCGGCAAAGAAAAACTGGTCTTCCTATACATTCAACGATCCCTATCTTCAGAACCCGGGCGCCGGTCCGGAAGAATACCAATGGTTTCACGACGCCATCGGTACATACGCTGCCTGGGGCACGACAACGGGCGCGAACGTGACTGTGGCGGTGCTCGACACCGGTATCCAAAGCAGCCATCCTGAGTTCCCTTCCGGCGCACTGGTAAATATTTATAACGCTGTCCCGGGAGCTGATACCAACGGTCACGGCACATATATCGCGGGCATTATCGCCGCGAGGGCGAACAGCGCCGGCGGGCGCGGCGTTGCCCCGAACGCGAATTTTATAGCTGTTAGGGTCTTGGACAACAATGGCGAAGGCACGACCGGAAGCATTGCGTCCGGCATCAACTGGGTTGTAAATAACACCTATGCCCATATCATCAATATGAGCTTCAGCGGATATTTCGAGGATATAGCCATTGGAAGCGCCATCGCAGACGCGATCGAAGACGGGATCGTCGTCATAGCGGCCGCGGGCGATGAGAGGAGTAACAACCGCTGCACGCCAGGAACCTATCCGGGGGTTATATGCGTCGCGGCGACCGACAAGAATAATCTGCGCTCACATTTCAGCAACTACGGTCCGCAGGTCACCCTTTCCGCGCCCGGAAGCGACATCCTTTCAGCCTTTCCAACCACGGGGACGACGACCCCGTCGAGCATAGGCGTCATCGGCTATGAAGTGATGAGCAGCACAGCGGCTGCCGCGGCGATAGTTTCGGGCGCGGCAGCCCTGTATATGAGCGCGACTTCAAGACCACATGACGCGAAAGGCGTAGCCGCAGTCAAAGACGCCCTGGTCAAAGCGGCGACAGCGGCGGGATCGCCGCAGATCGGGAAAGTGGTAAATGTGGGTAATATATTCAACGCCGCCATCGTGCCCACTTTCACCCTGAGAGAGGGCGGCGGGGTGGGCAGCATTTCAGCATCAAACTGGAAAAAGCCAATTCCGGACAGCTATGATTTGATAATTAACGCAAACGGAAGCAACATGATCGTCTACACGGACGACGGCTCAAACCCAACCGTGAAAAACGGCATTGTCACAAACGGAAAGGTATACACAACTCGATTCAGTTTGAGCACCCTGCCTCTTGGCAAGGTAACAATCAAGGCGCTTACAGTGAATGGGCAGGGAACAGTGAGCAAAGTAGCAACGTTGTCAATTACAACGGTAGCAAGCAATCCAAATGTATTCGAAAATTACATTACAATTATTGAAGGGCCCAAATACCTTGCTGCAGGCAAATCCGGAAAATATACAGCCCAAATAACAGCGGCTGCCGCTTCCAACGCGGGAAATAAAATTGAATGGTATGTCCGGGCTACTGACCTGAATAAGGCGGCGATAAACAGCAAGACAGGTATGCTGACAATAAAGCAGGGCGTGAGCGGCACAATCAGGATTATCGCAAGTACAAACGGATCTATTATGAACTCCCAGTCAACCTACATGGATGTAACCATCACCTCGCCAATAGCGTCGATGTCCATGTCGGTTCCTGCAGGTTTTGAGACGCTTGTTTCCGGCGACCCGACCGTCGGATCCTGCACGCTTGGGCTGGCGGCGACTCTGGCATCCGGCGGAGGCGCAAGCGATCTGAACAACCGCGTGATATGGAGCACGAGCAATAAAAAAATAGCCTTGGTTGACGGATCCGGCAAAGTGACCGCAGTCGGCGGCGGGAAAGCGACCATCACGGCAAAGGCAACCGACGGCAGCGGTAAGTCAGCTAAAGTGACTGTCAACTGCGTCCAACCGGCTCAATCCGTAAAAATCTCGGGGAGTATAAAGCAGATCGCCGCCGGCGGGACGCTCACGCTTAAAGCCGCCACCATCCCTGCAAAGCCAACTGTGGGCGGGGTGAATTGGTCTGTAGAAGACCTGACCGGCTTGGCGAGGGGCATCAGCATCGATACAAAAGGCAAACTGAAAGTGCCTGCCGGGGTCTCGGCCGGAAGCATAAAAATCACGGCTTCAGCCAAAGACGGCTATGGAGCGTCTGACAGCGTAACAATCGCCTTGACAGACAAAAAAGCGAAGGAAGTGTTGATACACAGGGATACCGCCGCGGATATCAGCAGCCGCGTGAAGCTAAATAAAAATACCTGCATAGCAGCCGTACAGCTTTTCACGGTCAACCCGACAGTCCCGACAAAATTTGATGATGAGAATGCTATTCTGGCATTGCAGATTGACGAGACTGAAATACAATTATCGGGGACTGTGGTTTACAGCGACGGCAGCTCTGTCGGAGGGGCGGCATATACCTCATGGAGTTCAAACAAACCGGCAGTTGCCACAGTCGACGAAGACACCGGTTTGGTCAAGGCGGTAGGCGCAGGCACGGCGACGATTACCTGCCTGGTTTCGGACGGGAGCGGTAAAAAAGCAAAATGCAAGGTCAATGTCGGAGTGCCCGCTTCCTCAATGGGGGTACAAGGCAGGAATGCCCTCACAACACACGAAAACCCAACGCTTGCCTTCGGCAAATCCCTGCAGATGAGCGCAATGCCGGGCAGCGCGTACGGTAAGGTTTCCAACACAAAAGTGTGGTGGAGCTATAAAACTTATACGGTTGACACTTCCATCGTCCCATGGGTCTACACTGAGGAACTGTCATTGAGGCAAAAGGTCAGCATCTCAGCATCCGGCAAGCTTACTATAAAGAGCAATTTGCTGTCCGACCGGGACCTTACCGGCAAGGAGCTTGCTGTCGAAGTGATCGCCACAGCGCAGGACGGCAGCAATGTATCAGCTTCGCGATTTGTTGACCTCGTCCCGGGGACGAGCGCTATGCAGTTTGATCCGGCAGTCAGGTATGATGGCGGTGATCAGACAAAGGCAAGCCTGGCTTTCAGAAGCGGCTTCTATTCCGGGAAATTATATGGTAATTTCTACGGTGACTATGTGATAACATCTTCAAACCCCAAGGTCGCCGCGATCGGCAATTACGGAAAAGTTGATTCCGAATACTATTCCGTTGACCTGATCGCGATTGCCGGCGGAAACGCCACTATTAAAGTCGTCTCAAATGACGGGACCGGGAAGTCAGCGAGCTTCAGTGTGAAATCCGTATGGGACGGCGGCGTCGGGGCATACGTCATCCGGCGGTAAAACAAATTACGTATAGCGTCAATAAGGTGTTCGGGGCTTGATTATGTTTCGGTTTTTTCCCGCTCCTGTGTTAGAATGAGTACGCTAGAAAAGTGGCTCACCCCGTACAGGAGGGATAATGACTATGAGTTTTCAGATACCTGCCTATGTCGCGCCGAATTTTTCTGACGAGGCCTTGCGCGCCGCGCCGGACGCAGTGCTTACGCCCGCGCCGGCTGACTTCGTGGCCCCGGAGGAGTATCACGCGACTTCTATCTATCCCGAATACTTTAAGATCGACGGGCATTGGATGTTGGCAGAACAAAGCCGGATGGATTGCGTTGTGATTTATGATGGCGAGGACCTTCTTGTAAAGGAGTTTCGCAATATAAAGCGCGGGGACAAAGTCGTCGTCGGGCGGACCGAGGACGGGAGCGAAGGTATACTGGTGCATCCGTGCGGGTTTTCAGATTCGGTAGATACCCATGAAAGCTTCGCCTTTCGCCAAAGCCGGAGCTGTGAAACCGCGTTTTCAATAGATTACGATTTGCTTTATGAACTGCTACGCCACGACCGCGAACACGGGCATATAGTCTGGGTGCTGGGGCCGGCGTGCAGCTTCGACGCCGATTCGCGCCGGGCGTTCACGACACTGGTCGAGCGGGGATATGTCAGCGCGCTGCTCGCGGGCAACGCGCTTGCGACACACGATCTTGAGGGCTCGTATCTGAATACCGCGCTCGGGCAGGACATCTATACTCAGAAGGGGTATCCCAACGGGCACTACAATCACCTTGACACGATCAACCGCGCGCGGCTGCACGGTTCGATAGAGCGTTTTATAGAAGCCGAGGGCATTGATAACGGCATCATCCACGCGTGTGTACAAAAAAGCGTGCCCATCATCCTGACCGGCTCGATCCGGGACGACGGCCCTCTGCCGGGGGTTCTTTACGACGCTTACGAAGGGCAGGAAGCGATGCGGGCGCAGCTCTCCCGCGCCACAACGGTGATAGCGATGGCGACGGCTCTGCACACGATCGCGGCGGGCAATATCACTCCGACATTTCGTGTCCTGCCGGATGGTATAGTGCGTCCGGTTTACTTCTATATAGTCGATATTTCAGAGTTTACGGCTAACAAGCTGGCAGACCGCGGAAGCCTGTCGGCGAAAAGTATCATCACAAACGCGCAGGACTTCATAGTGCATCTGGGAAAAGCTCTGGAGGCTTAGCCGCGAATAGCCGCCCGGCTCACAGCCCGGGCAACGGCGTCACTCACACCGGGCTGCAGGACCGCCGGCAATATCCGCTCCGGCCTCAGCTCATCCTCACTGATAAAATCAGCGAGAGCCATGGCAGCCGCCAATTTCATTTCCTCATTGATGTCGCTTGCCCGCGCGTCGAGCGCGCCCCGAAAAATACCCGGGAAAGCTAAAACGTTGTTTATCTGATTTGCGAAATCGCTGCGCCCTGTACCCACAATAAACGCGCCCGCGGCAAAAGCTTCGTCCGGCATGATTTCCGGCGTCGGGTTTGCCATGGAAAAGACAATGGGGCTTTCCGCCATGCCGCGCACCATATCCGCGTTCACCAGGCCCGCGGCTGACAAACCGATGAATACGTCCGCGCCTTTCATAATGTCGGCCAAACCGCCTTTTATCATCCGCCTGTTTGTGACTCTGGCCAGCCCGGCGCGTTCCGGATCCATACCCGGGCGGCCATCGTAAATCGCGCCCTTGCTGTCGCTGTGCAATATGTCCTGTACTCCAAAAGACGTTAGCAACTGAGATACAGCCTGCGCCGAAGCGCCGGCGCCGCTTATCGCTACCCTTATATCCTCCGCTTTTTTGCCCGCCAATTTCAGGGCGTTGTTCAGGGCGGCCACGACAACCACAGCCGTACCGTGCTGGTCGTCATGGAAGACCGGGATATCGCAGACCTGCTTCAACCTGCGCTCTATCTCAAAACAACGCGGCGCCGATATATCCTCGAGATTGATGCCGCCGAAACTGCCGCACAAAAGCTCTATAGTACGGACTATTTCATCTACGTCCTTGCTGCGAACGCACAAAGGGATAGCGTCTACACCGGCAAGGCTTTTGAATAACGCGCATTTGCCTTCCATTACAGGCATGGCGGCCTCCGCGCCTATGTCGCCCAAACCCAGTACGGCCGTACCATCCGTAATCACCGCGACGGTATTCCAGCGACGGGTATAAATATATGAAAGCGACGTGTCAGCGGCTATCTTCAAGCATGGTTCCGCTACGCCGGGCGTATAAGCCATGGTTAAATCTTCGGCCGTTTCCATCGGACAGCGGCAAGCGATCTCAATCTTGCCCCGCCATTCATCATGCAGCGCCAGAGCTTTCTCTTTAGTATTCATCTGAGCCTCCATTATACAATCCCTAAAATTATCGAAAAAAGTTTTGTCCTTTCAATTATAGACGAAACGCGCATGCTCTCATCGAAACTATGTATATCGCGCATAAAAGGGCCAAGGCAATCGATACTCGGCACGCCCGCGTTTGTAGTGTAACAAATGTCCGCCGACCCGGAAGTCGAGCTCTCCGGCAATTCGAGCCCCATGATTTCACCCGCGCTTTTCACAAGGCGGTATGCTTTTTGGTTCCCCGCGGTTCTTTCCATCGGAGGGAATAAGACGGTGAGGTCCGTTTTGATATGGCACCCTTCTACGATCCCCTCCGCTTCCAGAGCCCTTACATCTTTTTTGGCCTGCTCCAGCCCCGCCGCCGACTCGAAGATAGCCGCGAAAACAGCCCTCGCTTCATCCGCTATAACGACGGATTTTTTCCCGCCGCTGATAGGCGCCACATTGTAGAGCAGCTTTTTACTCTTATCGTTCTTGCCAATCAGTTTAAGGATTAAATTCGCCAATTCAGCCGTGGCGCTGCTCCCTTCAAAATATTTGAGCTGCGCGTGTGCTGCTTTGCCGGTAACGTGAATGGTCCCTTCAGCCAACCCGCCGCGAAATGTATATACACCGTTTTGTTCTCTTGTCGGCTCAAATGAAAACGCGAAGTCCGCGCCGCCGGTTTCTTTGTCGAATATCCCTTTTCGATAAGATGAAGGGGACCCGGTTTCCTCGTCGCAATTGAGTAAAAAAATGATTTCTTTGTCGGGCAACAGCCGCGCGTCCAGCATTGTCTTCACGGCAAAAATCGCGGTCAGCAGACCCCCCTTGCAATCCGCGATCCCCAGACCGTATGCCCAATCCCCATCGATATGGAACGGGTGCTTCCCGGCGTCACCTTCGGAGAAAACAGTGTCCAAATGAGCCATTAACAAAATTTTCCCGTCACTTTTTTTCGGCGTCAGCCTGCCTACAAGGTGAGTGCCGGTCCCCGGGACATGATGATATTCGAGCTCAAATCCCATTGGTATCAGAAGCTCTTCGAGTATTTCGATAACTTTTCGGTTCCCTTCCTCATCTCCCGTTCCGCAGTCGATTGACGCGAACCGTTTTAGCAGCTCCATCTGGGCCGGGAAATATTTACCGGCGCCTTCCTCCGCGATTCTTTGTATTTCTTCAGTCGTAGTCTTCATACGGTCTCTCCTTTTATCTCCCGTATTGTATCATCCCGCGACCCGCGCCGCGCGGCCTTGCCAAACTTACAAGCAAACGAGGCACTCCCTGGGTCAGCCTGATCGTTGTTGTTGTGGTAACGGCTCTGCT